>Ga0315914_1001008_pt1 | contig 40146 bp, 16 predicted proteins | sample MpolenodulesMG_FD_203920 | JGI IMG/M metagenome (GOLD analysis project Ga0315914, IMG submission 203920) | Medicago polymorpha root nodule microbial communities from Los Angeles, California, United States - elongated nodules | ecosystem: Host-associated > Plants > Roots > Nodule | place: USA...
TTACAAGAACCTACTTAAACTGACATGACCTACTTAAACTCAGTTTACATGAACCTACTTAAACTGAGTTTACATGACCTACTTAAACTGAGTTTACATATGCATACTTAAAATAAGATTACATAGAATCATTAAACAAGAATGATATGTACATTTAAACTCAATTTGCATGACCTACTTAAACTAAGTTTACATAACCTACTTAAACTGAGTTTAAGTATGTACACTTAAACTAAATTACATGACCTACTTAAACTTGAGTAATGATGTTTGTAGAATTGTTTGGTGATAATTCTTGAAACAACATTCTTTTTTTTCTTTTTTTATTGGTTAGCAACAACAGGGAGAGGAAAAGGAAGAAAAAGAGTAGCTCATGATGTGAGTAATAGTATGAGAAAGAGTTGTTAGAAAATGATTTTATAAATCTCATTTCTCTAAATCTTTTAGTCGTCGTTATATATATTTTATTTTATAAGGTAAATTCTAGTCATTAAGCTACCTGACCAAAAATAAAATAAAATATATGAATTAGGATTCGTTGACACCAGGTGTCAGCGAATTCATTGACACAAAATTTTAACCATCCATCTATTTTTAATCAAAGGCTCATAATTACTCATTTAAGACCTCGTGAAATATCTAATTCTTAGTGTACAAGTGAATTTCGCTCTTTATTTCTTTTATGGTAAGTCAATCAAGTTCTTTAATTATAATATACAGTGTTAAAAAAATTGATTTCAAACACAAAAAAATCATCATGAAATTTGAGCTTTCTTTCTCGATTTCTAAATGGATGCTAAGAACTAATGTTTGTAAAATTAATATTCATGGTAGTTATTTTGTTGAAAAACTGATGTTCTCCTCAACGCTCTCAATTTCGCAGTTCATCACAGTGTTCACTACCTTCGTCTGTAATTGCAATCAAAATGTGTAATTAACAAAACTATTAATTTTAAGTTGCAATCAAATCGTCTGTAATTATATATTTGTCTCCTCAAGAAAAAAAAAACTATTACAATATATTTCGTTCATGTTAAGTTGCATATATATATATATATATATATATATATATATATATATATTTGGCGACACAAGTGAAAACACTTTTGTTGATGGGGATAATACATAATATATGCCCTGGACACTTCACTTTTAAAATTTAAAAACATAATGATAGTCACTTGACCCGTCACTCGACAATTTACTATACCTCCTTTGTCACATCTTTATTTGTTGTTCACATCTCATTGCAGGTTTTTCTTATTCATCTCCTTTATTCCTTTTTATCCATTAATGTCAAGGATCCATGCATGTCTCCACATTTTTATCCATCAATTTGCTCACAAGTTGTGAAGTTTAGATACTTTAAAATTGATAAATTAAAGTATCTGTATTCGATACATATCATGCACCGATACGTGTTTACGCTCCGATACGTATCAAGAGACTATTCAATGATTAAATTTTATTTAAAAAAATAACTGTCGATACGTTTCAGATACATCATGGATACGACAATGAAAAACAGATACGCGTGTGATACATGATTTTTCTATTACTATTTTTTCTATTTTTAATTTATTAGAAAGCAGATGAAAGAAAATACATATGAAAGAAACATGAATTTCTATGCGGCTTATACTCCATTTCATCTTTTTGCAATTGAATAAGTAATGATGTTCTCTATTTAGGATATGTTGTATATGTATTTGAATAATTTTCACTTTCTTTATTATCAATATTACTTATATTCATATTTCTCTTGTTGCACAGTGTCTATTTTACCTTTTTTGTTTGTTTTGAGAACATTGTTGTTTTTGATTGTCCTGTGAAAGAAATTTCAATGTTGTGTCTTGTTATTGTTTTATGTTTTGGTCACCATGTGAAACTAAATTTTACGTATGTTTTTTTGTAGTCCATAGTTTGGGAGCAATCATAACTATTAAAAGCGTAACAACAATCATATTAAGAAAGAAATTGGTGTAGATTGATATATTGGGTGTTGAATACACATGAAACAAAGAAGAGGCGAGATGTAGGAGATAAGAGTGACTACAATTGAATTTTTTTTATCTGGACCATAGATTTATATTTAATGGTTACTATCGATTGTTCTTATATATATATATATATATATATATATATATATGTGTGTGTGTGTGTGTGTGTGGTGTTTTGGATTGGGTCTTAGCCCATATCGTTGGCTCAATACATGTTTGTACAACAATCCACAATCCTTGCCATCAGGCCCCGCCCTTTGGGGTGCAAACAGCTCAATGGAGCTGGGCCTCCCCAAGTTATGGGCCTCAATAAAAAAATTATAGCCCAGTGAATAAATATTAAATATATATAGCGTGAGTAGTATATCAAATTTGTTGAAGTGGCCTTTTGGTAAAATTGCATGCGGGTAAAACCTAGGTCACGGGTTCAACACCCAATTTTCTTTTTTTCCTTTTCCTTTTTCTTCTTTTCTTTTCTTTTTTCTTCTTTAATTAATATTTTTAGTATGAGAGGCTTTGATTTAGACGTTATTTTTTATGACTTTTCCTTTTTGCTTCTTTAATTAATATATTTAGTATGAGAGGCTTTGATTTAGACATTATATTTTATGGATTTGAGTTTCACCTAATCTCTTCAATTTAGCCAAATTCTCCTTAACATATTGGATTATATATTTAAAAATGAAAACATAATATAATTTTTTTTTCTTCTTATTTTGTTAAAACACTTGTAAATTTTGGCCCATACATATTGTATAAGATAGTTAAACTCTAACAACAAATATTATAAATTTTTTATTTGAAAGAACAAACATTATAATTATTTTCTAAAAAAAACATTATAAACCTTTTATTTTAGGCTTTGTACAAACTAAGAAAAAATATAACCTATAAGATTGATAAAGATATTTGTTTCAATTGTATTTTTATATTATTCATTAGAATATTGATCTTTTATGTGTTAGTTACAATAAACTTTTTTTTTTAATCTTTACGAATCTTATTTTCAATTTAAATAGATAATTGATCTCTTAAAAAAAAATTGTTTTTATTTTATTAGGGGCCTATTTTAACATTAGAGCCGAGCCTCCAATTACGTAGGAACGACCCTGCTTGCCACTCAAAGAATGACAAAATATTTCATCTGCGCTTCACCGCATAGGAGTGTGACTCCATCAATATGGAACAATGCATACAATCTCTAATGAAATCTCGCCTATATAAGTGTGCTCCTCTATTTAAGTGTAGCTCCTCCCAACACCCAAGGTATGATCACATTTTACAACTTTTTTTGCACACATTCCTTCCACATTTCTCTAACTAACCGGTTACTTATCGACTTAGTTTAGTCCATATCATTTGTGCTAGAAGGAGGGGAATCGCTTGATTGATTCCTCTGAATTTTTGCTAATTCATCACGGTAATCGTTTTCTATTGCTTTTCTGATGGTCGAAACTTGTTCTCATTCCATGAATGCCACCATAGGCGCAACTATCACTAGCGTGAGACTCTGTTATGCGGTGCAGATTCTACAAGATCATGTTGATCTCGTTCTCTCAGGTGGTTGAAGGCTACAAGAACACCATCATCTCCCCGAATTTGCAGAGATTGCAGCGTCACTGTTCTTTCTCTGGTTTGTAGAGATCACGGTGCCACCGTTCTTTCTTTAGTTCCCCAAGGAGAGACTCTTCCAACTTCAGGAAATCAAGAAACTCCTCAAACAGTCAAACCTCAACAACTTATCCTCCACAGGTTCCTCGACCTTTCGTCCATCAGAATGCATAAGGCCAAAACCTACAATTGTAGTTCTTTTAGCACTCAGTGGCACCGTTTGGTATCCCCAACCCTTCTCAACCTACTCCAATGATAGGACATGCTCCTTGCTCGAGTGGAGTAAAATCAAGATAAAAGTCCTATTGCAATCGCGACTAAAATTAAGGTCGATCATCGCAATCAACAAACAACTACTATAATGAACATGATGGCAGATGCTGCATCCGGGAAAGAGAAAATCAAGATCAAGTACACAGAGCTTCCTCTCACCATCAACGGAAGGGCCTCTTTCACATGATTCAAACGAAGGAGGAAGCTGTCACAGTCCCCTAACTCGGGGTAGACCTAAGAGATATCCTTCTACAAGCCGGCACCATGACAAGCATGATGACGAATCTCCAAGGAAAAAGATCGCACAACTATTTAAGATTACGGTCATAACACACGAGCATATAGCTCAACTTCAGTAAGCCCTTCGAAGGGCACAACCCTTAAAGCATTGGGCAGAACAAAGTCAAGGAACCCCAATATAGCTTAGTCCTCAATTGTATTTCGTTTCCATTATCTTCAAATAAAGCTTCCATTGCAATCTTCTTACGGAAAACATCAATAAATAAATATTTTTTCTCACCAAACACATTGTCTGTATTTATGAATGACATGTCAAGGAATTTGACCTATTTGGCTAGAATGAACCAAAAAGGGAAAATGAGCGGATGGCTTTGGAGAAAATCATTAACAACACTCCTAGACGACACTTTGCGCACGAGCGAACATAGAGAATTCAAAAAATCGTAGTCGACATTTTTTGAACAAGCTAAATGGAGAAGTCAAAGACTCATAGACGACACTTCGTGCACAATTGAACATGGAGAAGTCAAATACTCCCAGTCGACGCCATTCTTCGAAAATAAGAAGTTGGTTAGATAAAAGATGAGAAGTCAAAGATTCTTGGTTAAAACCATTCTTCGAATAAAACATAGGAGTTGGTAAGACAAAATGGAAAGCCTAAGAGCTAAAACTTCCTATCCAACACCACCCTTCACACAATAGGGAAGATGGTCTGACAGCGATGGAAGGAAAAACAAACTAAAAATCCTCCACGACTTGCTACAATATAGCAAACGTTAGTCCTGATCCAAGTTTTGCCTTTGTGGATGGAAGTGGAGCTAAACCTTAACCAGTCATGCATCTCAATTGACGTCTAAAGCACATGGTTCTGCCCAGGGTAAACTCATTCAGAGAAAATCATCTTCAAACATCGAAACCCATAGTTTATGTTTCTCCCCAATTAAAAATACATGGTTCTGCCTAGGGAAAAACATCCAAAGGGAGTCATCCGCTCAAAAGAAATCAACCTCAAAAATCTCATCCAAGGTTTCACCGAGGAAAAATCAAGAGGGAATCAATCTCAAACATCAAACCCATGGTTTCATTCAAACGTCCATAACATCAATTAATAACAAATTTTATTCAATTACTTTCATAGGAATACATACATCATGCATATAAAAAAACATAATCTCTCAATCAGGGATATTTGATTAAAATCATTACAAGGGTAGAATACTCCTACAATGATGAGATCATAAAGGGAATATGGAATCATCAACTTTATGAGTAATCTTTTATTTATACCTATGCTTCAAATAACATTACAAGTGAAGGAACCTATGTTATATATGATACACACTACGAAAAAAGTAACCCAAGCGACACATTCAACCAGTGTTAAAGGAAGAAACAACTATTCCGCCTCATATCAAAACAACAGTTCTGTCCATAATGTCGGGTTGCTAAGAGCTTAAGAAGTCGGAGCAAAGATGTTCTACTCGATAAGGAGCATCGAGAGTTGACATTAGTACCACCATCTTAAAGAGACAATCTTCTCACCATTAGAGATTTGGTGCTGATCCATGCTAGGACACCATCTGGGAGTGAAGCTCAAGTACCATGGCGCCAATGGACAAAAACACTTTTACTCCACCCCGTATTCAAGCAAGGATGAAGCCACTGCTAAATTTTGGTTAAAATTTTAAAGACGGTCTTATAAAAATGGATTGATAAAATTTAAAGAGAGTCTTGTACTTAGGGATGAAAGTAGTAGTTAATAGTGTAATTATATGAAGAATCCACGGATTAGTGTTGAAAAACATGTTCCACTACATGTCTTTAGAAATAAAATTTTTAGAGTTCTAAATTGAATAATATATTATCTGAAAATATGCATAAAATGAAGGTGTTTGTTACATTATTACAAGTTGTTTTGTAGAGTTAGGGCCCGTTTGGATTAGCTTATTTTAGAGCTTATATAAAACAGCTTATGCAAATAAATAAGTTTTTATGTACTATTTATAAGTTTTTAAGGTAGTTTATGAAAAACCCATTTATGAAGATACAATTTTCGTTAGTGAGAGTTTATAAATTAAAATAAAAGCTTATTTATTTACATAAGCTATTTTTCATAAGCTCAAAATAAGCTCAAACCAAACGGGGCCTTAATCACAACTCAAATTTTAAAATGATTGCATAGCTTATTTGTTTGAGTCAAATTTCAAACACTCCATTTCAAATGTTAATAGTGTCTTCATTTCATGGGTCTTGGTTCCTGGGTTTTCTTCTACTATTCATTTAACATATAAATAAAAAATAAGCTTAAATATTGCACTCGTCCCTGCAAATATGACCCGTTTAAGTTTTGGTCCCTGTAAAAAAAATAATTTGTTTTTGGTCCCTGCAAAATTTTTTGTTTTTTAAAATAGTCCCTCCAGGGACTATTTTCAGAAACAAATTTTTTTGCAGGGACCTGTTTAAAAAACAAAATATTTTGCCGGGACCAAAAACAATTTTTTTTACAGGGACCAAAACTTAAACGGGTCATATTTGCAGGGACGAGTGCAATATTTAAGCCTAGAAAATATAATAAACCAAATCAGAGAAAATCTTGGCTTTTTACAACTCACAAGATCCTTAGTTTGTAAGCGACTAAGCAGATGTTGACGATGGATCTGCTGTCTGCAATGGAGTAGATGTTGGTGTCGGTAGGGCAAATTAGAGGCAATGGACCGAATATAGATGTAAACGTTGTTGACACGACGTCTCCGAAAGAAGGAGACACAGAGGCTTCAACATAAATAGGATGAGGTGGTCATGTTTTTGATTTTGTTATTGAGTTTAGATATTTCTACTTACAATTAAGAGCAGAACACATGACATGATTTAGTGCATGTGATTGATCAAACATATTAAGATTAGCCTAAAGGCACTATGTCTTTCATGCCTCAAAGTTAGGAAATTCAAATCCCGTACTTAGTTTAATTTTACATGTCCGCTTTTATATTAAGGGTCATTCTAACACGTGATACATGTGCTCTTAGAACGCATATTAAAGATTCTATAAATAAAAACTATTTATTGAAAAAATGTTAAATTCTTCATGCATGAAAAGAGAGAATGCAGTGAAACATGACGTGTAAAAACCGATTGTTTTTGGAAAAAGCAAGTCAAAACATAATTTTTTACTAAAATAGAATCCAATTGCGACTAGATTACAAAAATATCAATGATCATAATTGACAAAACCGAAAAAAGCACACATACAACTAAGTAACGTAAACAACACAACGGCACCAACCATTCATACGTTAACAACACCGACACGACACAGCTGTCCACGTTTTTTGTGGTAGCCATGTTCTATAAATATTCCTCATTCCCCTTCATCACAAAAATATCAATCAAAATTTCTTTAACACAAATACTTGTTCTTAATTAACACTTTTCACATTTTTTTCATCAATTCCACTCTTTTTTTCTATATCTGTTGCAGGATTTTCCAATTACAATGGCATCATCATCTACCACAATGAAGTTGTTCTTCGTTCTTGTCATCGTCTTCGCCGCCGTGGCCTCGGCCCAAGACCTTAGTCCCTCGTTAGCTCCAGCACCAGGTCCTGATGCTGGAGCCGCCGGATCTGTTACAAGTTCTTTGGCTATGATCGGAGCTTCAATTGTGCTGTCAATGCTCGCCATTTTCAAGAACTAAGAGAAGTCCATTTTGTGGGAACACCATTAATTCTTTATCAGCACATCTGATTCTTATTGTTGTTTTACAAATATTGAATTGCTTATCATAGAGTTCATCTAGTATGTGGTTGTATAGCAGACGGATATATTGAGTGATTTTTACAATTTAATTATTTATTGTATTGTCAGAGAAAAATAAAAAAAAATTAGATTTTTGTATCCTTTTTCAGTTTTCTTCTTCTATTTTTTTTAGGGATTCTATTATTATTATTTGTTGGCATGAAATTTAGATGAATATTTATATTTTATTTTTAACAGTGATATTCAAACAATTAAAATGTGATAATCTTCTCGATTTTCAATGTTAATTTGATTAAAGAAAGAAAAATTATTATTAAATTGACAATAGTACGAAAATACGATGTCAAACAACTTTTTAGTTTCAAAAATTACTTTTCTCTTTTAATTTTGTTGGGAATTGATATTATGTAACCAAATTAAATTTAAATTTTTTGATCCACGAAATCATACATTTATTTTGAGTGGTGATACACTAACATCTTTAGGTGGCATATACTCTTGTACACACTCCACTTGTAAAATTAATAAACGTAAAATACTCCAAAACAATGTCAGCTCATAAAACAAACATAAAAAAAAAAAAAAACAAAAATTGTGTGCTCTCTCATTGATGATGTCTCTGTTTGACTTCTCTCTGGTTCTCCACCGGCCACCGCCACTAATTCCGGCGATGGCAACATAAACGGTCGTACCTTTTCTCCCGTCTTTTCTCCTCCACCATCACCTCCGCCCCACCCTTCGTCATCTTCTCTCCCCGTTCTGTTTCCCTCACCTCTGTCATCTTCTTTCCACGACCTCCGTCGCCACCACCACCGCCCTCGCCGCACGTCGTCCTCGTATCAGACCTACCCACCACCATTGCCTCAAATTCACCACACCAACCTCCATCCACCACCAACATTGTCTCATGTCATTGACCTTCAATCCCTTTGAATCTGATCACGCCATTTTCACCACCGTCGTCGAAAAATTCAAGGTAAGGGATCAGAGTTTAGTGAGTGGGGGGAGTGAACAAGAAGAGTTGTAGAGGAGAGATTGAAAGAAATAGATAGATTTGAGAAATTGGAGAAAGGATGGTGTGGACGGCGGTCAGTGACGACAAGGTTAGAGAAAGGAGAGAGTGGGACGGTCTGGTATGGTTGAAAAATAAAAATAAAAATAGGGTTTATGAAATTACCAAACTGTCCTGCCACATATTAGTGTACAAAGGTGGATGGGAAAAAGGATGTCAATAGATCATGCCTCGTTTATTTTTGGATGGAAGAGTATTATCATTTCTCTAATTGTTTTTTATATTAGTGTGTTTAATAAATACTAATAGTAATATATAAAGGGTATACACTATTTTGAGTTGGACTTTTTCTTTTCAGTTTTACCATTTATTAAAACTAGTTAGATCTCATTAAAATAACAACAATATACAATAATAGAAAAAACAATTCACAAAAATAGGAACAATATGAGATATTATTATTTTTTAAGCAAAGAGAAAATAGATTAAATAAAAATAAAAGTACAAGATACTGGGGACGCAAACCTATCCCAATGAGAATAAACAAAAGTGTAACAACCCTTAAAAGGTAATACAACCATGAACCAACCCTAACAGGTAAACAAACAAAATATAAACGAAGAAACGAAATCTTAAGTAAATAGACTTAGCCACCACAGGTAAAATCTAGCGAACTTAACGCAGGGTATGAAAACCAAGACATTATGAAAACCTTATTTTGAACTTACGAAAAAAAATGTTTTGGTGTAACATTTTTCCTTCCAATTTTACCTTTATTTAATTATTTTTACCATTTTACTATTACTTGCCTATAAAAGCGGAAAAGACAAACACATTAGTAGTGGTAATAATATAAACAAATTGATTCCACATAAATTGTTTTTATCATAATATTTTTTCTTAGGGTTAATAGGTATTTACCCTGTAATATATGACACTTTTGGTTTTGCCTCCTATAAAATATTTTTTTTAGATTCCGTCCTTGTAAAATGAAGATTCTTCACGATTGCCCCCTAAATCCATTGACTCAGCAGAATCTTTGATGTGGCACTTACGTGGCTTTTCCTTTTTATTTCTCTTTTTTTTTTGCTTGCCACGCGTAAAAAATTGTTTACACGTCATTTATATTTAAAAAAATTTAAAAAACAAAAATCTTTTTTTTTAAAAAAATCTGAAAATTAATTTTCAAAATTTTTAAAAATCCAAAAAATTCAAATTATTTTTTTAAATAAAAAAAATCAGATTTTTTTTCAAAAATTAAAAAACATTTATATTTTTTTCCGAAATATAAAAAATAGAAAAAAAAAATTCCAATTTGTTTTTCGAAATTAAAAAAAATTCAGATTTTTTTCAAAATAAAAAATCTGGAAAATATTTTAATTTTTAAAAACTGGATATAAATGTTTTTAAATTCCAATTATATAATCTGAAAAAAAAATCGATTTTATTTAAATTTCTGACTTTTTTCGAAAATTTTAAATTTAGAAAAAAATTCAGATTTGTTTTTGAAATTTTTTATAATATCTAGAAATATTGTTCCAGAGTTCAAATTTTATAAAATTTTGAAGATTTTTTAATTTCTGAATATATTAATTTCAGTTTTTTTTTAAAAAAATTTAAATTTAGAAAAGATTTCAGATTTTTTTTGACAGTTTTACTCATGAATTTTTATGAAATCTTTTTCGAAATTAAAAAAAAACATTTTTTTTACGAAATTAGGAATATTTAAAAAAGAAATCTGAAACTTAATTTTCAAAATAAAAAAAATTAGATAATAATATAATTTTTGAAGTTTTTTTAATTTATATTTGGATATTTTAGAATCTTTCTCGTAATTATTTTATAATTTTTCAAAAAATTCGAAATATATTAAATTTGAGATTTTTTTTTCTAAATTTAATTTTTTTCCTAATTAATTTGTTTTTTTATAATTTTCCAAAATTAATTTTCATATTTTTAAATTTTTTTTAATTATTAATGACGTGTAAATTGCATTTTGCGCGTGGCAATCAAAGAATAAATAAAAAAGAAAAAGCTACGTAGTTGCCACGTCAGAGATTCTGCTGACTCAAAGGGCTCGGTGGGCAATCCTGAAGAATCTTCATTTTACAAGGACGGAATCTAATTTTTTTTTTTTACAAGGGGACAAAAAAGTCCCCTATATTACAAGAGGGTAAAGACCTGTTAACCATTTTTTCTTATAAATTAAGAGCTAATGACATCAAAGAAAGTAAAAGATATCCCAACCCATTTGACATTCCTAGTTTCAACTTTATAACAATTTGAGAATCACTTTTGATCAACGACAATTCCTTCCTCTGAAATGCACCTGCTCAATAGCTATAATAATTGCTAAAATCTCTCCATGATGATAGAAAAATTACTAAAAATTGATTTTTTTTTGAAAAATACTACCGTGAGAGCCACGGTGCCAAGAACTGAACTATTTGTGTTAGCCTTTAACCAAGTAAGGCACGAAGCTTTCAAGAAAATTGGAATGATTAGAGGAGCAGAACTTGCACTTATGGGCTACCATGTCTGACTCCATCCTTAGACAAGCTAGCACTAAGAGAGTTCGCTGTATTAATCTTGATAATAGTTGGGTGCACATAGATTTTTGCTTTTGAGAAATTCTTATGTGAACTCTTATCCAACACATCATTCTTACATCCAACTAATTAAAATTTAACACCTTATTAAAATAATAAAAAGAATTAATATCATAATTTTTTCTCATTATTTTTAATATTTCTCTCTCCTTTTTCCACTTTCTTTAACCGACAAGAACTACCCACCACCATTTATGTTTCCATTTCCTTAATTAAAATCACACTTCTTTTAAAGGTAATAACATGTGTCATTTTTATATTGGTTGGGTGTAAGAATGATGTGTTGGGTGAGAGTTCATGTAAGAATATCTCCTTTCGTTTTTTCCCTCAAAAAATAATTTTCGCTTTTGTTTAAAAAAAAGAAAAGATTTTCGCTTTATTAAATTTAACATCATTGGAACACTAGTTAAATGAGTGGAATCTGGAAGAGTAAACATAAAATAATTTTATATTGAACTAGTATTGTGTAAATTGGAAAAAATGTCCCACATAGGAGATAATACACACACTAGTAGTGTTTATATAAATGGGGTCACCTTCAAAGGATGTTCCCTTGTTGTCCCACTTTTCTGTAAGACAAGGGAACATATATTTATTTACTCCGCGTAAGTAAATATATGTGGGCTTGGGTCAAAAGAAGTATATTTTTTTATTACCCGAAAAATGTTAATTTTTTTTATTAATCTACTCATTATCTGAAAACGCTTTCTGAACGAATAAGTTTCGTTATAATCTGATCCAACAAAATATCCACATATGTCCGCTCTGTGAACCGATCTGCGAATTGCTTACTTATTAAGTTTGTTAACCAACATGTTAGCTTAATCATTAAGTGGATCCAGATTTGTTATGAACTATATTTATGAAAGAAGAGCTCGCATAAGTCATTTCGCACACCAAAACGCACTTTGATACTTCTATTTGGCGCTCTCTCTCTCTCCCTCTCTCTCTCTCTCTCTCTCTCTCTCTCCCCCTTCGACTTGTTGCTAATGGTGATGTGGATCCAACAAGGATTCACCATACAAGGATCTTTGACCTAAGTGTAAATTGCTTGAATTGAGATAGAAAATGAAGGAAAAATGATAGAAAATCTAAGAAAATTGACCAAATTAGGAATAGAAAGAAAACATACAAAATGGAATTAGATGAGAAGTGGGAAGAACGATCACCACATTCAAGATGAACGATAAGATCGAATCGCGGATCCGCCACAAGAATAAGATGCTCTTGATAAGGATCTAGATTTGGTTCATCCAAGAACCTAGAAGAGCAATTCTAACTCTCCCTTCAATCAAAGATTGAAAATATCAAATTGTATTAACCTCCTTCAAAATGATAACAAGGTTGTTATTTATACTTACACTTTGGCCATCACGCCCAATAAGGAACTAGAAAAACAAGGAGCATTATTCAACTCCAAAATAAAAGTAATCTAATATTTTTAAACTAAACACTATTACAATCAATATTCACTAAAATGAGTGTAAGGTAGTGTGGATTATTATTGGGAATAATCTTGGTGTCCAAAAATAATGAGATTTGATCTTCAAGATTTTCCCTTAATTTCTTCACCCTAGACCTTGTCAAGGGGCCACCAACCCCTTTGATATCAACTTGTCGACTCTTGTAACTCGTTCCTTGATCCTCATTAAATGGTCATTCCTCACCTTCTACTCCCTTTCTGTCCCATTGGTTTCTAGGGATATTCATAACATATTATAGTGGTATATATATACCATTTCGAACTATTATCTATGGTACAATACGTATTCATACAGTTTGAACTGGGTTGTTTTATCTTGGAGGCGGCGCGATTGGTACCATACCTTGTCCAAACTCGGGTAGTGCTATGAAACATTTTAAAGAGAGCGATTTGGTCATGACTCAACCCGATAATCTCTTTAGTGGTGATTTTCCTTTTTAAAGGTACTTTTCTAATTCCGAGACCAACAATTTTAAGACGTTTCTAAAACCACCACGACTACCAAAGAAATTATCGTGTCTGGAACAGCTGTTGACATCAATAAGTCGTTTCAGTTTCATGGCAGTCACTTCAAACGTTGGCAACAAAAGATGCTATTTTTCTTAACTACGGAAAAGGCTGCCAATGTATTGAAGGAAGACATACATGTAATGTCGGAGAGTTCGATTCCAATCAGATAGAATAATAACGGTAAGTCTCCAATGAATTCTTATATGTTTGATCCTGCTCAGAAGGAGAAACATGTTGAGAAGGTGAATTAGACTGCTATAGATATAGCCCTCTGGAAATATAATTAGTTTATACATTTGTAATAATTAAATAATGCTCCCCTATTCTAAAACCTTTTTGAATCAATGCCCAAATAAATGATATTTTCTTGTAGCCTACAACCCTCACAAGACCTTAATGTTCATATTTGATGCTTTCAAACTAGTAAGTGTGTTCGAACTTAAACATGTTATTGACCTAGAATGAATGAAATTTAATTTGCAGTTATTACTTGTTTCACATTCATAATCTAATTCTAGGACAGTAGTAAATATAAGGACTTGCACGAGCGATTTAGTTTGAGCCATGCATGAAAATCCTTTTCAAATCAAATTGCTTGATTCACGAAAAATATGTGAATTCATTCTTCTTGCTTTCATTCTCAAGTGGGTCAAAAAACTTTGAGGACTTTTGTTTGAGGACAAACAAAGTTATAAGTTGTGGAAATTTGACAAGTGCCAAAATAAATTTATTTTCAATAGCATTTATCGACTTGTTGCAAGTAATCAAGTATAGAAGTTATATGTAAATATAAATATAAGTATAAAATATGCCAAAAAAAAACTATTACATTCTATTTCCCACACCTTTTCGTAGGTTTTTGACGTGATTATAGTATAACAGAGCAATGTGATGCAAGTACAATCGTTGGAAGCCAAGTCATAGAAACTTAAAGACATATGGAAATAACTTGATTCATTAGGCAAGTTGCAGCGAAATGAAAAGCGAGCAAAAACAAAGAATCAAGTGATAAAAACTATAGTATGTTTGCTTGGCAAGAATTGGTTTTCTCATCGAACGATGTGGTTTAAGAAAAGGACATAGGACAAATGGTTTTTCCCACCATTGAAGAAAGTATGATTCACTCCGTGAGCATTACTTTTCCCAACAAAAGTTCACTTGCAGAAACATTATAAATAGGAGTGCAATCAATTTTTTTGGGTATTCACTCGTAACTTAACACACTTTAGAGAGAGAGAGAGCATAGAAAGGAATGTTAAGATTCCACTATTGGATAGCTAAGGAGCTTGGAAACAAGTTTATTCATGCTTTTCCTTCATCTATCAACCTTTCTTTGTTAGTTATGCTCTCTATGTGTAACGAAATTCTCTTTTGTATTGGGATTAGATGTAAATAGCTAGGATTTCAATCTATTACTCTTAACCTGACTAGTTTTATATGATTTATGTTTTCAATATAATTGTGGTTTAAATATATTTTTAATGCTTTTGCAAAAGAGCACTTTGCTATTGATATCTTGATTTAGTAAGTGTGAGATATCGACTTGTTATCTAAAGGTTCTAGTTTAAAGCATGTATTGATGCTAATAACTAGATATAGAGTTATGTTTATATTCATGTATAACTATCTGATCATATGCCATTGAATCAATCGACTATTTTACAACCGAGCATCGAAGTCAATTGATAAAGTGGATTTCACGCCTTTTTTAGATATGAAAACATATTATGAGAGATAAATGAAGTTATATTCAAATCATAGAAAGTATGCAATCGATTAAGAGGAACCATTAAATTATAAGTTCACTAAGTCTAATTTGAACACAACTTTCCCTTAACTTGTATTGATGTTACTTGCGAATCTTCTACCAAACAAACATTCCAAAACTTGAATTTAGAATTTCTATAATTTTAAGAACGATTGGAACAAAGCACGGTCTCTTTGCTTCAATAGATTTTATTTTTGATAAATCCGACATAAGTCCTCTTTATTAATCAACATATATTACCTTTAGAGAAATTTTGTAGTTGATGATTAAGGTTCTTGTCATTTAAACTAGTTGTGTTTCTTAGTATTATGGTTCTTGGAACGTTCCCCTAAACTTGTCTTCATCATACTTTCCCTTCTCCCAACTCTTAAAAATTTCCACACCCTCACTTGGGTACCTAATCAATTCAGCAATCACATTCTTAGACGTTTTTATATCAACTTTATATATTTAAGATATGATTTTATATTCAATGAATTTTGCCATCCATCAGAGTTCCTTCACCAGTGGTGCATAGGTTTGTTTAGGGGAAATATGATAGAAATGTTTCCAACTTATACTTTTGAAAGATGGTTTAATGTTAAACTTGTTTTCCTCCATATTTAGAAAATCATTATCATTTCAGTGTGGATTATCAAATCATCCAAAGGAATTTACATTGTTGGAGCCTTTTATGTGTACGAAGTTGAAGGTGTTCAGATGAAATTTCCATTTCTGAGTTTCTAGGTTTTTGGTAGAGAAGAGAGCTTTTAGGAAAGTACTTCAACGTATTAAAATTTAAAAATTGTCCCCGATTGTGCATTCGTTAATATTGTCATATTAGTCCTTCAATATCTTTAATTATTGTCATATCAGTCCCTACAATTACTTACTTACTGTCAAATCAATTTCTATATGAAGAGAGTTAATGTCAACATTAAGGAACTATTTTAACCTCATAGACTATTTTGACTAAAGAAATGCACAATCAAAGACTATTTTAGAATCTCAATTCATTAAAGGATTATTGTGGATACTCGTTACACATTTGGGGACCAAAGTGACTATTATCTAAAAAGAAATCTCCACTTGTAAAGATAACTCTTATCAATCATATTCATAAAGTCTAACTTGTGAAGGCCAAAATACATATGTCACCATAGGTACACATAATCTTGTAAAGAGAGAGAAGATCGGTTATAACTAGAGGATGACTGAAGTTTTTTCTTTTTTGAAGGATAGAAGTTTTTTCTTTTTTGAATAGAGAATGACTGAAGAGTGAAGATTGATTTCTCATCAAACGACTATGTTAAATAAATTAAAATGTTTAATTAATCCAAAAATTTCGATGAACACTCCATTGAATGTATACACTTTGAAAGAAAAAGAAAAAAGATGGGTAATATGATTAGAAGAAGGAAAACACGAAGAATAATATGATAGATTTGTAATTAGATAAGGATAGAGATATTGATAAATTAAAATGTATAAGTTTCTAGTTTTGAATGTTTAAATAATACCCTAAGGTATTTGTTGTCTTTTTACATTATATTTGTTATCGTTTCTACTTTAGAATATATTATGATGAATTTGTGTTGAGGAATATGATGTGTATAAAAATATATGTTATGCTAATTAGTGTCTAAGGAATACTGGTTAAGAAAGTAAAAATAGAAATTTTTCAATAAAAATAACATAATTTCATTTTTTTCACCACTTCTCATTACATAATTTCGATATTAGTTTTCTTAATTAACATCTCTATAACATTAGTTAGCATTTCCTTAAAAAAAAAATACAATCGAAAACGCTAACAAAAACCCTTAGGTTTGGTCTAAAATAGAAAGTTACTAGAACTATGACCTGTGCTGACGCACAGGTCTTATCTTCATGTAGAAACTAACAATGTAACCTAAGCCTGTATTAGACTATAGTAGAATAAATCATAAAACATAGAAAATACACAATTTAGAAAACATTCCAAGTCATAAATAATTAAAATAAAACAACTTTAATTTCGGTTAATCATACAAAGTACACAATTTAGGAAACATTGCGAAATACTTGGTATATGTAGGATAGACATCAGTTTAGTATAGGTAGGATATGCAGACATAAAAATAAGCTTGAATGTGAAAAGCCATTGGCATTAATGCAGAAACAAATATGTTATGTACAGATGCATTATTAATTGACATTCCCAACAAATTTCAACAAACAAAAATTGTCAGTGTAATTAATGTATCTGTTTTGTGTGGTAATATTACAAAATTGTCCTTTGTTTGTATGTGTGTTAAATTTGACTTTTCATATTTGAAGACAAGATAGTAGTATTAATTAGATATATGTTTAGGAAAAAAACAATAAATGCATCTAGTAATTTAAAAAAAAGTTTATATTTAGGGACAAAAATAAAATCAAATGGGTACTTAAATATTAAATATAGGGAGGGAGTATAGTTGATTGAATATTAATAGACAGCCGAGTAAAGTAAAAAATTAGCACAACCTTAAAACATACTGAATGGAAAGTCTATCAATAACCGCAATTTCAAATAGACGTAATTTTTAAAAAAAAATATTATTTTGATGAGATTTTGTTTACACCTTGTGTTCGACATATTCTTGAAGGGTATAATATGTACTCTAATCATAAATTGTGAAACATCGAATAATTAAGCAGATGGCTAGTTTCTATTAATGTTTTATCAAGTGTTATAATTTGCAAGAGAATGTTGTATATGACTGGGAATTCAAAAAATAAAGGAGGATTTTTTGGCAGAAGAAAGGTGCGATTAATGCTAGATGGTTTAACGTTTTGATCTTCATTTGAATTATTGAAAAATATGTTGGCATCTTAATTTGATTACATAAAGATTTTTATTTCTATAACAGTAAATCTCACAAATATTATTTCGGTTATCTGCTATAATAGAGTCATGGATTGTTACATCTAATAAATTGATTCTCTCAACTCTCAGATCAAATTCGTTGTGGTTCTTATCAACCAAAATAGCATATCTATCGATTTGATCGCCAAAGTCCGACCCAAAACTATGGGGTATCATCACAGCACCCTGCATATATACATGAAAATCGTCATCTGAACAACCGTAAAACATCAACACCAGAAAATTAATAATTAAACATTTGTAAACCCACATAATCAACTTCGTAATATATCGTGTACGTCTTATACTTCAAACGAAGGTTGTTGATCGTCCTATCAATCTCTGCGGTAGGGTTACGGCTCAAATGTCCTACAAAAAATAAAAGCAAGTAGCGAATTAGAAAGCTGAAATGATACAACATTTTGAAAAGCTAAAACGAATTCGGCAAAGCAAGCTTATGATGGTAGTAAAATCTATACCAGTGAAGCAATGGTGGGAGAGCAATGCGGTGAGAGGACGATCAAACATGATTGAAACAGGGATGTGAAGTTTCTGTTTTGTGAGGATTTTGTTTGGAAAAAGGCAAATGAATCTGCTCACTAAACACACATATATATAGTGCAAGCATTGACATGGGAAAGAGAAGGAGTATTAATCTCCATAGTGAGCCGAATTAGCATGTTGGGAATGTTGTAAAATATGGATATAAAATTATCTCCAAATAATAATCAATACCTAAAAATGAGAAATAATTAAATATTAAAGAGAATAAACAAGAGAGATATCAAGTAAACTTAGCTGTGGTATATATTATTGTATGACTTGACCATCGACAAAGTTTCCATCAATATCTTCCACTCTGCTAATTCATCTGAAACCTACACAATAGTAAACCGGTATATAACCTGAGGCGTGCTGATTACACTGTCCATAAGTATTTATCCGCCTCGTATGCGCAAATCCCTCGGGATTTAGCAGGCTCTTCTTGGTTTGAAACCAAGGATGCAGAACTATCAAGAAGAAATATTTTCAGGAGGATACAACCCAGAGTTATGTGTCAGACTAATGAAAATCTATTCATGTATAGCTTGAAGCATAAAAAATAAAGAGGGATATTTGTTTAGAATGTGCATGAGTTTTTAAACCAAAAGAAACAAATAGTTTTCCTGATCTTGAAAGTAAAAGAACGTGAACTCCATGTGTAAATTGGTAGTTTGCCTTTTTGAGCATAAATAGGCACAATCTTCTCAAATATAATTCCCGCTATAACGTGTCTAATCAATCTTATATTTCTGTTACAACATAAAAAATCATGTGTTATAATTACTCTTTAAGATGAAAGTATATACCTTAGACTAAATCAAGTTAAAATGATGTGGCCAAAAGAATTAGACCAAGTCAACTATTAGTATTAATCAAAAATAAAATAATAATAATTTTCTACTAATAATTTATTATAAAACTTTTGAAATATACTCTATTTTACAACAGGGAAAACGTAACGTTTGATTGAATTGAAACTGAAATGGAATGTCGGGGAAACAAAACAGATGGATTGAATTAAATGTATTAAATGCAAAAATAAGAAATATAGATCGACATAGTTGAATAGTTGTGGGAGAGAAATCTTGAATTTAAAAGTGGAATGTTGATTATGAAAAGCATTAAGCAGAAATTAATGCTTGAACATTGGAAAAAAATTTATAGGGTTAGATATAACTTCACCAAACAAGCTTTAGAAATAAAGATATATAAAAAATTGAGTAATTATAAAAAAAACTCTGAAATGTAAAAAGAAAACTTTGAATGTCTAGTTTTTTTTTTGGTGGGGGTAACGTGGGTCTTGACGTTTTTGTCGGCAAGTTTAGTTAGTGAGCAATGCTATAAAAATAAATTAAAGAATCTTTACCAAATCATCATAAGCTGTTTAATTAACAAAACCGAAAAGCACAAAAAGCTAAATAACGTAACGTAAACCAACACAACGGCACCAACCAGATAGCCCATTCATACGTTAACAACACCGAAACACCTGTTTCTCAATTCCAGCTGTCCACGTACCTCCCCTCAATCTCTATATAAATACTCCCCACTCCCTTTCATCACCATAAATCAAAATCTCTTCAACACCATAAACTTCTTCTTAATTAATACTTTCCACTTTTTCTTCACTATTAAGTAATTTTACAATTACAATGGCATCATCATCAGCCACCACAATGAAGTTGTTCTTTGGTTTTGTCATCGTCTTCGCCGCTGTGGTCTCGGCCCAAGACCTTAGTCCGTCGTTAGCTCCAGCATCAGGTCCTGATGCTGGAGCTGCAGGATCTGTTGCAAGTTCCGTGGCTATGATTGGAGCTTCACTTGTGTTGTCAATGTTCGCTATCTTCAAGAACTGAGAAAATTAAAGACTATGAGGCCATTGTGGGAACCCCATCATTTATTTCTTGACACATGATTCTTGCTGTTTTACAATATTGATCTGATTATCACGAATTCATCTATGTATAGTGAGAGAGATTTTTATTGTATTTATTTATGTATTTAATCATTTATTGTAGATGTAGAAAAAAATAAAAGAGGATATTCAATCCTTCTTGTTTCTTAAACTTTCTTGTTCTTTTATTATTGTTACGGTTAAATAATTATTTTAAGTACGTAACTTAATGATTATTTTGGTTAATTAAGTATTTATAATTTCATTTTTGTCCGTTTAATATTTTTTTTTCATCAGGAGTTTGTTCTCCTTAAAAATGATGTTACAGGGATTAAAAATTATGATATTTTTTAAAGATTAAAAACTAAATTATATATATTTAGAGGGACACGTTTATTTGTTTGTCGCTAATCAACCCTTATATTAATAGAATTATTATCTGGTTTCATGGAATTTTGATGGGTATCGTTATCATTTAGCCAAATTAATTTAAAAATTAAATTCACTTGCATAATATCCTCTGTTTTTTTTTTCAAAGGCAAAGCAAAATTTATTACAAAAACCAACACAAGCTCCTCTGGTACAATGTGTACCAAAGGAAGCTAAACAATCTATATATTACAAGAGGAAAACACAAGCTACCACAATGTAGTCAAGAAAAGTAAAATTATGTTACAATCTTTTTCAATAAAGAGAAAAGTTGTTCCGTTTTATTATGAAAATGCCTCATATTGCGATCCTTCTAAATAGTAAAAAGAAATTGAGGGGTCATTGAAATGTCTAACTAGCCTGATATCAAAAGCCAAAGTTGTCCATAAAAAACACACGAAAAGAAAAAATGATATCGATCCTCTACCAATCCACAAGCAGCTGAACAAAAAGTATCATTATAATCCAAAATGTTTCTCCTAAACAAATTCATCTTTGTTTCATTCAGGAACAAACGTCAAATAAAAATATTGGCCTTAAACGGAATTTGCTAAAGCAGTTGTTTGAATTCCTTATGGTATGTACCATAAACAAGTTCGGAATATTGACACAATTCGCAGAATTAGAAGCTTTTGGGGAAGGTTGGGCCCCTCAATGTCGCCTCTTCTCTATAAATTAGGATCAATTCCAGAAAAATAAAACTTCAATTGAAATGAAGCAAATTGAATTCTCCCAACCAACGTCGGGTGAGCACTGTTAATGTCTCATGCCACGAATCCTCTTGAAAGAGAGGAGTGCCTTCGAGAACGCGGACACAGGTGGTGCATTGTTGAGGCAAAATCCCTAATTAATTTTAAAGATAATAAACCTTGATGATTAAGGAATTAATGAACTTTGATTATTTTCTTGGTATTTAACTTGTGCTCTTGAGTGTTTTACTAAGACAGGAACAAGGTTTAAATTATACCAAGATTCAAGAAATCAAAGAACATTTGGTTTTATGAACTAACTCTGAGGTCAGAAAGTTAGTTCAGAATGTTGCTCAGTGAGTTGATCATAATGTTCAAGTAGAGGTCAGAAGGTTGTTCTTATACAAGCCAAGAATCTAAAGAACATTATCAAGAGCATGCAAGTCATTTGTGACATGAACAAGTGTCCAAAAAAGTACGTTTGCATGGATCAATCAAAGCAATAAAGACATTTACAGAGTTAAATGTCAAAAAGGATATTCAACGTTCATCTAGATTATGAACATTGAAGTACTAGGAATATTCCAATGAGAATATCGTCCTAGATGTTGCAATTACTGCACTTCAGTTACGTTTTCACTATTAGGATTGATTACATCAAGTACAAGTCTTACAAATCATCTTAAGTGAAAACAAATGGAACATTTTGATGATCAGAATGTTCAGCTCTGCACATGCTTCATATTGTGAACAGTACAATAGGTGAAAAGTTAAAAGGCAAAGCAAAAAGAAGATCTGTCCTGATCAATCACAAATGGACACATATGAGATATGATATTGAACAATATCTTGCATATCTCATAGAAGCATGAGCCTGAAGATTGCAGATCCACTACTCTCTCTCCTGCAAACAATCCAATGCAGATTTGGAGCAACTTTATCCAACTTTATTCAGAAACATTCTGATGTACATGGAAAAGCTAATACTAATGGATATTGTCCAGAAAATCATACGAAACCCATATGATAAATTCAGAAACTCAAGTGTTCATTCATATATGATGAACCCAGATGAATTTCCGATGAACATCAACATTCTGATGAAGAACACAACAACATTCTGATGGTCAGAATGTTTACCCATAATTTCAAGTAAAAGTTTGTAGCGCCCATGACATGTGGCATAACACCATTGGTCATCTTACAACGGCTATATGAGCCCAAAAACTCTACAAATAGAGCTCAAAGACTCAGCATTACTTGCACCATTGCAAAGCATACAAGAGAACATCTGAAACGTGTTTGAAGCTCTTGCAATTTGAATTGATCATCACTAAAGACTCTTTTTATCTTCTTTGCAGTGTAAATCAATTCTTTCTGTTATCTCTTTTAAAGATAACTTTTCCTTCCATTCTTCTCTTGTTTGTTCTCAAACATTTAAACTCCATACAAATTGTAATCTAAGTCTCATATAACTTTACGGGTACTAAAGTGTTAGTTTGAGCAAAGGTTGTAAAAGTCTAAGTGAGTAACTTAACAAGAAGTTGCAAGCCTGCTGAGGCTTAGAGAATACAGGATTGTAATTGTTCAGGGGAACAAAGGTTGTAAGGTGCAGGATTTGAGAGGTTATCTCAAGCATCATAGTGGAAACTCTCACAAGATTGTGAGGAGTGCACTAACCCACATTGGGTGAACCACTATAAATATTTGTGTGTTCTATCTCTCTTCCTTATACTCTTTAATTTCAGTATACACCTCACACACAAACACTTTTACTTTACTTAACTGTTTTTGCATAAGAACTTCATAACGTTTTAAAGTCTCTTCACTAACTTAAATATTCCAAGTAAACAACTTGAGAATTAATTTTAAGTTACAAGTTAATTTTTAAATGGTCACAACTGCAAAACAACAAGTGACAACTGCTCCGAATATCTTATATTTTAGGATGAAAGAGAATTGTTATTTTTGCAACAATATTTTTTAGGCAAAATTACATTATATATACAGTAACTCATTGCCTCTCTTAATAATCATCCATAACCTTCATATTTCATTTGCTTCACTTTGATCATTTTGAAGTTGTGATTTTTGTTCGAAGATGATGTGACACTGTGGATGATTTTTTGTTTGTTTGTTGATAAATGTAACTTTTTTATGGAGATTTGATGTTGTTGTTGATGGAGATGGTGATTTGGGCCTTTATTTTATTTTTATAACATCTCGATAGTTATTGAAGATGATAATGAATATGATAAGAATTTTTGTATCACTTGACAAATTTTGTAAAATAGGACTACAATCTCAATATTTAAAAGGGTTTATTAAGTAAAATAAATTTTAAGCCAAGGAAAAATATAATAAATAAAAAAGAAAGAGATACAAAGAATGAGGACATTAGACCTGACTCAGATGCAATTCAAACGGAAATATATTGTAATGACCAAGTGGAACAACCATAAACTATCTTAATAAAAATTCACTCATCATGTGCGTACCCTAGCAAATCCGCGTATGGACACGACACTAAGTTACAAAAACAATATAATGAGTGAACACCTGCAAAGAACATTTACGGTTTAAAAATGGTGAATGGATTGACTGTCATCACGATATCAGAATCCATGTGTCAATAGTTCTTTGAATTAAATAGCAAGCATAAAAACACTTTCAAGCATAAATATTCCGAGAATTTCATTGTAAATATCTAGAATTTCATTATTAGTTCTTACAAATTTTTTTCCCTTTTTTATGTAAAATTTTCTTTCGGCATTTTTGGTCTATGAAAAATCTCCATCAGCAATTTTTTGTTATACCGTCAGCATTTTCGTGGCATAAAAATGCTAAAAGAAAATGTTACGGACTAAAAAGTGCAATTTTTTTGAAAGGACGAAAAAAGAAATTATGAATAATTATAGGAACAATTCATATAATTGACCCTATTTAATAAATAAACAAAAAGGTAAAAATGGGGGAAAATATAAAGGATTGAAACACGACATGAAATAAAGTTAAGAGATGAATAAACAATTTTACTATTTTTTTTGTAATAGAGAGTATGATAATAAAAAAAATTTGGCGTGGGGTAGGGGATAACGTGGTTCTTGTCTTCTTGGTGGCAAATTTAATTAATTACAGAAAAATAAATTAAAAAATCTTTACCTAATCATCATAGGCTGTTTTCCTTGAATTTTTTTTTATCATAGGCTGTTTAATTAACAACACCGAAAAGCACAAACCAGACAACCATTCATACGTCAACAACACCGAAACACCTGTTTTTCAAATCCAGCTGTTCACGTTTCTGTGGGTCCCACGTTCCTTCCCTTAATCTCTATATAAATACTCCCAACTCCCTTCCATCATAATGTATCAAAATCTCTTCAACACCAAAAGCTTCTTCTTAATTAACACTTTCCACTTTTTCTTCTCTATTAAGTAATTTTACAATTACAATGGCATCATCATCAACTACAACAATGAAGTTCTTCTTCATTTTTGTCATCGTTTTCGCCGCCGTGGCCTCGGCCCAAGACCTTAGTCCCTCATTGGCTCCAGCACTAGGTCCTGATGCTGGAGCTGCCGGTTCTGCTACATGTTCTGTGGCTATGATTGGAGCTTCAATCGTACTGTCATTGCTCGCTATCTTCAAGAACTGAGAAAATTGAGGCCATTTTGTTGGAACACTATTAATTATTTCTTGACACATGATTCTTACTATTTTACAATATCTTGATATGGTTATCACGAGTTCATTTATGTATAGTGAAAGTAAGAGAGATTTTTATTGAATTTATTTATGTATTTAATCATTTATTGTAAATGTAGAAAAAAAATAAAAGTGGATTTTGAATCTTTTTACTTCTTCTTTTTCAACTTTCTTCATCTCTTATAACTATTACGGTTAATGAAGTATTTAGAATTTTGTTTTTTATCCCTTCAATTTTTTTCCATCACATTTTTTTTTTAAATTTTGAAGCAAAATGTTATAAGATTAAAAAATGAAATATTTCTAAGAGATTAAAAACAAAATTCTAAATATTTATAAGAATTATTTATTTAATTAATATTAATTAACACTTATTATTATTATTATTATTATTTATTAATAGAATTCTTTGGTGACATGGAATTTTGATAGCTATTGATATCATTTAGCAAATGAATTTATAATTTAAACTCACTTTCTTAATATCATATGGAAGAGTATTGTTATTTTTGCAACAATTTGTTTTAGGCAAATTAAATCATTCATACGATCAAGGTAGACAAACTCGAGATCCTAAGTAAATCTGCTAGGATCCAATAGATCGTAAATCAAGGAAACGTAACACAGAACGTAAGATCCTACCAAATTTAAAAATTCATATATATTGCATATAAATTAATACATATTCATATGAAGCAACATCATTTAATAGTAAAAAACTTAACACTCAAATTCATTAACAGGAGCACATCAAAATATCTCAAAACAACTCTAACATTCAAAATAGTAGAACATCATACCTAAATACATCATTAAAGCTCCAAAATGGTAGCAAAATAAAATTAAGTAAGTTTTAACTTTTGGAATTAGACTATACCACATATAACTAAATAAAATTAAACCAAACAAAGATATCTCTTTTTGACACCATTAAAATTCTTTTGAATTTGCTCATTTGCTTCATCCATTGCTTCATAGATGAATCTCATGGCTGGTTTTTTATCTGAGTCAACCAAACGATGAACTTTTATGAGAGGCGTCGCACCCCTCAAACAAATTACAATATCCTTCCAAAACTCTTTATCCAAGATCATATCTTCAAGAGCTTTCCCATCTCTTGACTTTGCACATTTGTTGTACTTCCATTCCTTGGAAGTGAACATTCTTATCAAAGCTTCCTTATTCGTATACAAGCACTCTAAATTAAGATATGATGTGGCAAAGTGAGTAGCACCTGGCCTAACCAAATCTCTATTTTTTGTATGACTATGCAAAATAGAAATTAGAGATGTTCTTGAATAAATAAAATTTGTGATCTTTTTACACTTTGGAATTGTCTCTCTATGAATCGGTATATTCTTCTCTAAGTCTTCAAGCATCAAATCAAGGCAGTGCCCAACACAAGATGTCCAATATAATTATTTCCTATTTTGCATAAGCATCTAACCAATAGACATGTAGTTCGCTACATTATCTATCATAACCTGAAAAACATTATCCTCTCCCACTTCTTCAACAATTGTGTTTTTCATCTCAAATATTTTTTCGGTTATTTTGTATATATTGGATGCATCAACAGACTTCAAAAACACAGTACCCCTTGGACTATTCATCAAAGAAGTTTAAAATGTTCCTCTTTCAATGATCAGTCCATCTGTCGATCATTATTGTGCAACCGGTTGTCTTCGATTCCTTTATATGTTTTTCCAAAGCATCATTTGTCGACTTCACTTCTTGGTTTAACAACTTAATTCTAAGATCATAATAAGACGGTGGTTTGAATGCATTACCATGTCTTGAAATCATATCACACATGATATTGAACTTATCACTCTTTGCTTACTGAGAACCACAAGATCCACTATGTACACCGTAAATTGTCAAGTATGCCTCAATTTCACCAAGACATTTGAGTATAACTCCCTCATGAGTCTTTTTAAACAATCCATTTCCAATGATAACATAACTTAAGGCTTTGTACTTAGTCTTTCGACAAATTGGATTTTACCAATCATTGTTTGACAAATTGTCAATGACAAAAATTTCAAGGTTTTCAAATTCCTCAAAACTTTTAGTTTCTCCCTCTGCCTCCCATAAGTTTTGGAATTGACAATTCTGTCAAGGAGAAATTTGTCAAAATTATTGCCCCCACAATTTTGTTAAATAATCTTTAATTGCGTCGATAGCCATTTGATGATCCTGCCCCCAGTTAAAACTGTCTTCTTTCTTCAGTCGAAGCAATGGTGAAAAAGCTTGTGTTTTGCCACTTAAGTTTGAGATAAATCTTCTTAAAAAGTTGATTTTTCCCAACAAAGACTGAAGTTCCTTCTTGGTCAAAGGGGGCTTGGTTTCCAATATATTTTATTCTGATTGATCTTAATGCCCTTTTTATGTACAATGAAACCCAAGAAGTCACCTACACGCACACAAAAGGCACATTTTAGTGGATTCATTTTTAATCTATATTTTCTCATTCTTTCAAAAGATTTTCGAAGGTGGCCTAAATGACTATCTTTCGACAAAGATTAAACAACAATGTCATCAATATAAACTTGCATAAAATCTTCAATAAAATTGTGAAACATTGAATTCATTTCTCTTTGGTATGTGGCACCAACATTTTTGCAGGCCAATAGGCACCACTACCCATTGTAAGTGCTCGAGGCCCCTAGGAAACACAATGTTGTTTTTGACACATCTTCTTCAACGATAAAATTTTGATTATAACCAGAGTAACATCAAACATACTCAAGTATTCCAATCCTGATGTCGAATCAACTAACATTCTGCCACTGACATATGATATTCATCCTTTGGTGTAGCATTATTTAAGTTTCTAAAATTTATAGAAATTCTAAGAGTCACATTTTTCTTAATTACAAGAACAATATTAGCTAACCATTCGACATTCCTTGCAGTTCTAATGAACTTGCTTTTCAGGAGTCTTTCGATTTCCTCTTTGATCTTTGACATTATCTGAGGTGCAAACCTTCTTGGAAGTTGCTTTAATGGCTTTTTGTCTGGTCGAATTGGTAACTTCAATTCCACCATTTCCTTGCTTAGTCCAAGCATTTCATTGTAATCCCAAGAAAAGCAATCTCTAAATTCTTTTAGGGGTTCAATTGTTTGAACCTTCAATTCTGGCTCAATTTTGGAACTTATATATGCTGGCCTTTTAATTGATCCATCTCTCAAATGAATTTCCTCCAAGGGATCTTGAGCTTGAATTCTTTTGGTCGAAATGGATGGATCTTTTTCAAAACCCAAAGGCTCATCATCATATACAATCAAACCTCTGGCCTTCAGCCAACTTTTCATCAAAAATTCCATCAATGGTTTCGACAACCTTTTTTTGTTGCAATTCAGACCTTTTTTACTTTGTTTTTGATCAATAGGTCGTAATCTTGTTCCAAGCATCTTGCTCAGACATAATAATTTTCCATCTACCTTCCACCTAGTTGGTGGAATGGTTCCCTCCAGATGGTTAGGTTTGTGTCTGGAACTTCTCTTTCCCACAAGAAACCATCCGTGGGATGGAGTCTAACAGAACAAACATTTTTCTGGTCCACAAAACCAAACTCAACAATAGAACATGGCAAAATATTTGCCAAATTTTTCTCAAAAGTTTTCCTGGTCACTTGGTTAATTTCAGCCAAGAAATAACTTTTCGACCAAACCATCTTCTCTCCAAATAACAATCTTTTGGTGCATGGAAGAAGGTACTGCACCAACACCATGGATCCATTCTCTACCAAGTAGGAGACTGAAATTTGCTTTAGAAGGAACACCAATAAATAAAGTGGGTTTGGTAATAGTTCCTACAATCAAGTTCACTTGGATGGCGCCTAATGAATGTCCTACCTTGCCCTCATAATTCGACAAGACAATATTAAGGGGCTTCAGATCAGTATCTAACTTACCAATCTTTCTCAGCAAAATTTGAGGCATCAAATTTATAGTAGCCCCTCCATCCACCAAGACTTTGTTGATCCCTATATCATCAACCCTTGCTGGAATGAACACTACTTTTAGGTGGCTCTTCATGGAGCCATTAGGATTTTCGAACACAACTTTTTGGTCTTCGACACAACCAAAGTTTGTTACATAGTAGCACATTGGCCTATGGTTGGCCATGTCTTCAGGATCAAAATCCTCATATGAGTCTTTAACTTTAGATACAATATCATACTCAGCTGGAAGGATAGAAACCGCATTATAAACGACGTTGAAGTCTGGCTCAGAATCCATGAAATCAAAGTTTACTTCTTCATTTTCGACGAAAGTGTCCTTCATTGGAGGAAGAGGAGGAAAAATTCTTTCTTTCGCTGGCCTTTTGGCCACTTCCACAACCTGCTTCTTCCATTCAGGGTCAACATCCACATCAGCAAAGGCTTTAGCAGCAACCTTCTCGTACTTCTGGTACCTCCTCCACTAAGTACTAGTCATGGGATTTTTGCCTTTATAATTGTTATTGTAATTAAATTTCTTAGACTCAGATGGGTTGTTGGTAAAAACAACACTTGTGCTTCCTTTCATCATTTTGTCTTTTCAATGTTAGGAAACTTATATGGTCAAATGAACCCGTTTTTGCACTGGTGCCTTAGCACTAGGCAAAAATATTTTGTTTTGACCATCTTAAGGAAAGTAGGTTGTTGTCAACTGAGAAGAGTTTGTGAAAGGAATAATACTATTGTTAAAGTGAACTTTGGTCTATGATCAGGATACCATTTTCCCTTTTTCTTAGATTGAGGTTTGGAAATTTCAAGGCCTTTAGTAGAATTCATGTCGAAGACAGAACTGCACCTTCGACTCATCATGACTTCATAATTATTCAATTTACATCGATGGGGGAAGTCAATCAATTCTTCCTCTGCCATAGAATATGCCACTTTCATTTTCTCAGAAAATCGAGACTCAGAAATTAGTTTCCACATAGAATAAGCTATGTCGAATTCTTGGTCACTATCATTAGTTTCCACATAAGCAACCTTTTCTTTTTTATGGTATTTACTAGTTCTAGCTTTTTCAGCCTTTAGTCTTTCGACCTGTCTAACTCTATCAACCAGTTGGGCGATATCTCTTAAATGTTGGGTGTCTAGTTTCTTTCTGATGGAATAGTCAAGGCCACTAGCAGCCATTTCGACCAACTCATGTTCAAGAACTTGGGGTGAAACACCTAGCCTTTAAGAGTCTAAACCTGTTGAGATAATCATCAATAAATTCAGGCATTTTACGCCTAACACTACCTAATTATTTCAGACTTATCTTAGATTGACACATGTAAAATGTTCATGGAGCACACCCCCTTAAATGTTCATGGCCTAACTTAGACATACACATACATGCATATACATACGGGGGTTGCTAACATACTCTCATCCAACAACATGAAGGATAAGTTAGCAAGTCTACTCCCACTTTACGAGTATGTTAGCAAAGCCTACTCCCACTTGTTTTTGATCAAAAAAACCTTTTATACTCACACTCAAAACACATGAAGGAGTAAGTTAGCAAGTCTTCTTTCACTTTAGGAGTAAGTTAGCAACTCTACTATCAATTTAGGAGTAAGTTAGCAAGTCTACTCCACTTTAAGAGTATGTTAGCAAGCCTACTCCCATTTAATTTTAGATAGATTAAATTGATTTTTTGGTTAAAATATGTGAAAGTTTGTTTGATAACTTACTCCCAAGTGAGGCTTTATTTATATATATATGAGTTTTGTTAGAAGACACCTTTTATAAAGGTATCATAGACTTAGAATTAACAAAGCTATTTTTAAACTTAACTATTAAAGCTATTATGATAACAGGTATGGTAGAAGAGAAAATGTAATACTCCTGAAATGAAGATCATGGAGATACAACTAAAATAAAAAGAAAAGAAGATAATCTAAATAATATGCATTGTTGTCTTATTTAATTATCATCATTTTACAATACAATGATATAATTACAAGGTTCTTGGAAAATTCTAGCAGAGCAGTTGTATGCTTTCTTAGGTCTAGCACCAAATGAAGGATTTCATGCGAGCACATAATATTTTTCATCTTTCCCACCGGCCGCACCTTAGTGGAATGCATCTACACAATCCAGCCACACACTTTGGGTTCTGATAAACCTTGCACATGTCACGTGGACAATGATCATCAATAAAACATGGATAATACTCTGTAATAAAGAAATAGAATGGAATTTGTTTACGTTTAACGTTTGTTGCAACCATAAATTTGGAAAGAAAGATAATCATACCACAAACAAAATTGACAATTGTAGTCATGTTTCCCTCCTTCTTTTTTTGTAATAAATGTAACTTTATAATTTCTAACCGCTTAAATAAAATAAATAGTTATTTTCTCTTATGAAGTTGTACAAAATTATTCTTAATATTATAATTATTACAAAATGTCTCTTAAGCACATTAATGTGTCATGTTTGTCCCTTTAGCATAATAAAAAGATAGATCACAAAAAAAAAAATTCTTAATATTTTAATTATTACAAAATATCTATTAAGTACATTTGATCTGTTCGAGAACAATTGTCATTTATCTCCGGAGGACAAAGAGAGAAGACTCTGATCGTCCCCCTTCCCCTCGTTGGATATCAATATACTTGGTTTAATAGTATTTGTAGAAGTTCTTCTAAAGAGGCTCGCCTTTATAATGGTTTTTGCACTACCTCGTGACAGAAAATCTATCCTCAAAACAATGGTAGCGCCTATGTCTGATCACACACCCCTTCTTCAACTCGAGCCATTACTAAGGAGGTCTTCCCATTTCATTTTCTGTCTCAATAATTCTTGGTTACTTTAACTTGATCTTGCTCACATTGTAAAGAATAGTTTTGTTGTCTTCGGAATTAGAAAAAGTACCTTTAAAAAAAAAACGTAATCATCACTAAAGATGTTAACGGGTTAAGTCACGATCAGATCACTTTTTTTAAGCTGGCTTAATCTCTAAGCAATTCGAAATATTTTTAAGAGCTCACCCGTTCCCAAAAGTGGGTACCCCAAGGGCATACCTTTGAAGGTCACCTTTTTCAAATTATTATCCAGACAATGAAATTCACCTCAAAGTATTTTGAATTCCCTCAAAACATTCCCCCATCCAAACACACTCTTAAGATTCATATATGAAGTTGACCTTTTTAGATGACAATTTAGGAATCTTAGTTCTTTTATGTTCTTGGCCGGCTAGACCAAGGCGCATTGACCAAAGGAATACACTAGCAACATTGCATCCTATCCTACTAGAGCACACCCCCGTGCATCAGACGTCGTACACAAACTGCCTTCTGATGAGGCGCCGCATCTCACGGAGACGGTTATTCACACACACACACACCTATATAAGGGTGACTTAACTTCACCCCCAAGGTATAATTCAGTTTTCCCACACTTTTCAGACATTACATCTCATTTTCCATACTGACTTGAACGTTGGAGTGCTAATGTGTCTGCATGCTCCTTTTGTCTCATCGCCACCGTATCAGAGCACTTTCTGCCAATGTTGTCTCCATCAGTTCTTCACTGAATAGATCATTTTATGTTTCAATTACCTATGCAAGAGTAAGGCCCCACTCTAGCACTCCATGGGTAGCATTACTGGATCTTGTAGGATTGACGAACCTACACCTTTTATAGTAGGTATAACCTTAGAGTGATCAGCGGGTGAAACTCAACAGCTGAAGGGACATACTTCCCCAATAACTTATCACTTAAATAGAACAGCTGTATTATAACTAAATGTTGACTTGTCTTTAATCCAACAATAAAATAGAGGGTATTTGAAGAATCTTAACCGCCAATAACATTCCACAATCAAACCAGGTTAGGAAGTTACTAATGTTTTTCCCAATCAAAGAAAACTTGCATAAGCCTCCTAATTTAACACATTTATTTATATTTGTTGTTTTTATTATTTATTCTAAATAAGTAACACCATTACTTATCACTTTATTACTCATGAAGGATTTGATACACTTGTCGAAATTAGAGCTGCCAAATGGGCCAGCCCGGCTCAGCCCAGTGGGCTAGGTCATATAAATGGGTTTGAGTGGGTCGGCCCACTTGATTCATGGGCTATCGAAATTGAGCCCAACCCAATTAGTAGTGGGCTACACGACCTGATGGGCCAGCTCGACCCATATTTCAAAATGTATTATTTTATTTTTTTTCGGAAAAAATCGATGCAATGAACAATAAAGCTACATATGACATATATTTTTTTTAATATAAACATATTACATAAATTATTATACATCAAATAAATCACATGTCTTCGTAAACTTAGTTAAATTATATATAAAACGTCTATTAAATCAACATTCATAGAGATAAATTGCACAAGAGAATCAATGCACAAGTAAAGTATTTATCATAACTCACAAAGCGAACCTTGAAGACACCAAAATTCAATATAACATAATAAAATAATTTAGTCTTACCTAATAAAACTACTTTATAAACTATTTTTTTTAAAGGGCCGGCCCGCAAGCCTGATGGCCTAGCCCAGACCGACCCATCTAAAATGCAGGCCTGATGGGCTGGCTCAAATAGACAGGGTCATTTTTTCATGCTTTTTTTACGGCCCGTCTCACACTAAAATAGAGGGCTGAAGGGCCAGCCGGTGGCCCTGACCCATTTTGACAGCTTTAGTCGAAATTGTCCATATGGATGGAAAAATATAAGGTGCCATAAAACACTAAGTTGTGTGTAAATATTATTTTTTTAGTAGATAGACAAGATGACAAAGCCATCATAAACTCACACATACAAAGTGGAGGTACCGTGGAGCCTAACAATTTCGACATTTTTGCCAGTTGAGCTAGAACTTATGAGACATTTTTATCTATGATATAAATTTCATATAGTGTACTCTAATTCTTATTCAAAGGTTAAATTTATATGCTGTTTATATCGTTTTTTAATATTAGTTAATTAGGTTGCACCAAAGAGACGTTGGGGCGTCATAACACAACCAAGTTAGCAACTAATCAGTGTGTGCACTATTATGACATTAGATCATTATAATTTTGTAGTGATGTTTTAGATATACATCTCTTGAAAGAGAACAAAGTTCTGAAGGCTATTAAAAAAAATTATAGAAGAAATCTATTTTATATTTAATTTATTAAAACAAACCCGCTGACGCAAAATCGAAGCGTGGGCTAGCAAACGCTAAACCTATATTGAAAAGAAGCAAGTTTGCAAGCGAGAAGCTTGTGAAATTAGAGTTCCGGAATCCAGTAGAGATTAAGACAAACTTTCTAAAATATTATTGAATGAATAAAAGTTATGCCTCTCAGACTACAACTGTTAAGCTTATATAAGGAAATAACAAAACTCTAAGGACCGAAAATAACAAAATTACTAAATACTAATAAAAATACTAATAAAAATATTAAAAAAACCCTCCTACTTCACCCTCCTTCCTTGACACTTCAGCTTTTATTTGCTACATCAGCTTTTATATATTTATCCCTTTTTTACGGTTATATTATCTTCTCCAATTTTGTAGCAAAACTCAAAATTTTTATTAATACCACAAAATAAATTCTGTTCCGCTCATATTCAACACAACATTCATCTAATTTGGACGTTACAGAACTCATACAATTAAGTTGATTGACATTCACAAAATGGATGATATGATATGAGCATCAACCACCACAAATGGAACGTATTCCTTATCACTAACCCATCATCAGAAGGAATTTTACCACCCTATATATAGTAGGCATATTCTTTTACTTTACATCTTAGCAAATTATTTCCGTTTTACTATATACAACAATCGGGTGAAGAACATCTATGTTTGGCAACATGCTTCATATTAATCACAAATGAAGCTTTAACTCACATGTCTTCGTCGATGTCTTTGTTGCATTTTCCGGTATACATTTTGTCAACATTGTTTTTTCAAAATACTACAAAATGTGTTGGCTAAAGAAGGATCTAACATGGAGGGAAAAGCTTTTATGTTGAACATTTTGCAAATGGCCTTCAGGTACTGTGTTCTCTTGTTCAAATATATGGTGGCTTGGTCCTATGAAATGGTCTCTTTGATATGTGGTTCTGTGTGTTTTATCTATAAAGTAAATTTATGATTTATCAAGATATTCAGAATTAGGTATTAGAAATACCTGGATGGAGCTTTGATAACAACCCTTTCAAAATCAACGATAAACAGAGAGAATGTAATGATCTGAAAGATTGAAACACACAAAATAGGATAATGGCGGCTGATTTAGTTTTTCCTCAACCGGTACCTTTATGCTCTTCAGATGGGGAGGAGATAGAGTATTTCCGTGTACGGTGGTGTTGGAGATCATATTCTCTTTTATTTTGGATGGCTATTAGGGTTTCCCATTATTTCGTTAATGGGTCATCCGAACCTCTACTCATATTGAATTCATATCAACTAATTAAATATTTAATTAATTATCTAATTAGAAATATTCTAATAGCTTTATTACTTAATCTGATCACAAATCAATTAAGGCTCACAATTGATAAATAGCTAATATAATTATTATTACGATATTTTTCATATAACGATATCGGAATATAATTAAATAATAAAATATTCAACGTTCTTTTGTTCAAATATATGGCGGCTTGGTCCTATGAGTTTGTCCCTTTGATATGTGGTTCGGTGTGTTTTATCTATAAAGTAAATTTATGATTTTTTAAGACTTAAGAGGTGGGATTGGTGGTGGTAACTCAATGAGCCAGTGTTGAAGTTGAATTTGTATGCGTTTTCTGGTGAGGAAAAATATATAGGGACACTAGATCGTCGACCCATGTGTTGCACGGGTCTTATGAGACGAAATATTTTGATACTCAATAAAACGTAATATTTTGGAATGGAACTTAAATAATTAAACTACGTAAAAAACAATTATCAGAGTCACAAAATATATCGTTTGGTGAAATATAATATCACCACCATGAATGTTACAACAAAATACATAATAGGGGGTATTACACATTTCAAAATACTTCTTCATACATGACGTTAGAAGGAGTGCACAGAAAACTTTAATATTAATTAAATTAAAAATAAAATATCTTATATTTAAATTTGTTTGATGAAAGTTAAGATAAGATTGGTAAGTATATTATAAACTTGAAATATCAAACACATCACATCAAAATAAGATAATTTTTAAGCTCCATGATGTATCTAAAATAAATTTAAAAACTCGTAGCAAAAGATGGGTAAATAATAGGAACGATAATAATAATTGTGTTCTATAGACATTGATGTTCAAAGTTGAAAATACCTAATGCATATAAATTGGAAGGGAGAAAGAATGATCCAAAAGCACAACAGAGAAAATCAAATACATATACTTGTTTACATTAGAAGTTATGATACAAACTGGAGAATTGGTCTACGAATGCAACAAATTTACTTTCCTAGAACTGTTCAATGAGACATATTTAGCAAAAATGTCGAAAGAATTAGGGTCAACACGCTAAAATATTACATGAGAGAATTATAGTATCAATCAAGTGAGTTGTAAAATATTCAAGTAGATCAAAACATTTTTTCTCCGTCCTATAAATGTGAACTTTATAGTAACCCTTGCAGAAGATAACAGAGAAATTACTCCTGCAACAAAGCAATACAACCATGATTTTTCGTTACAAAATCTATGTTCATAGCCCTAAAAAATGTGACTGTCCAAACCAAAAGTTAGTAATTAATATAAATGAAAAATGCAAAATCATAAAAAGTTTACCTATATACAAAGAGATATCAGTCATTCTTTAATGAAAAAACTGAAGAAAAAAAATGTTTTCTAGAATCCATGCAATTCTACTCACAAACTAAGGACAATGCCTAATGAAACTATCCATGCAAAAAACAAAACAGAAAATGACAATTATATTCATAAGCACAAAGAGGAAAAAGTTTAATGTTGTAAAAAAAAAAACAAACCGCCAATGTTGATATGTGAGGATTTTCATACAAGTATAATGCTCAAGCAGCCAATCATAGAAAATTGAATCTAAGATTTCTGAAATTCTACTATGTGGTCTCATGATGATCGATTATACAAAGAAGGTAAAGAGTTAAAACATAGTAGAGTGTGGTTGCATATGCAAGTAAGTAAGCAACAATAAATAGTCACTCTTTAATTGAAAATAAAAACACCAACCTATGATCATTATTAATCAATAATAAAATAAAAAAGTAGGAACCATAGTCACATATAGATGCTTACAAAAATAGTTGCAATACCCCATTGCCATAACAGTTGGAGATAAACCCAGCAGATCTTTTGCCCAATTTTTCTGCAAAACATACACAAAAGAACTTACTAACCAAAATAGATGTTGCATATGTTGCGGACTGTAAAAAATATACACCAAAGAATGTATATAACAATTAATCTCCCTATCCAAAACTGCACCGAACTATGTAGAGTTGACATCAGATCAATTATAGTTAACCAATTATACATTATTTTCTACAGTCAATTTCTCTTTGATCTCCTTCAATTTTGAAATTCCATTAGTTGGAAAGCTAGCTGCAGGTTCTTCAACTGTTGAATCCCTTATTTTAGGTCTAGAGCAAGATCCATGTTTGGGAGTGATAGGAATGCAGCAAATGGAGTGGGCTTAGACTATGGGCCTCAACCAAGGGTGTGGAAAGTTTACACTAGGAAAAGGACAAAAGGGGTGAATTAAGGGTGACGTGGAAAAGAATGCATGAGGATGCTATATATACTATGTCAGAGGAATGAAGGATTCATTCACTATTTTTTCTGTTAAGATCTTGTGGGGTCACCTTAGGTGATTTGGGGAAAGCCTGCGTGCTTTTGGGGCTGGTAATGCACTACCAGTTTGTTACTCAGTTTTCATAGTAATTACAATTGCAGATTTCACCCTTTTATATCATTTCATATCTTTCTTCTATCATTTCCTTCATCTTGTTTAATTGAACCCATCAGGGAGCTTCTCAAATACCCGACTTCCATTAGGAATGGAACCCACACTGTCAAATCAAATGAAACATATCAGAATTACGAAGTATACAAAAAATCACTTGTTTTCATGAACTGAAAATTCAAGCACAACTCAACTCACATTTTTTTTTCGGTGAAAATAGAAGGATGAAAAATAAAACATCATGAAAAAATAATTATGTATTTTCTTATCAGATAAAAGTAGAGAAGAATACAGACAGAAAAACAATACTAATATTAGTTCTATTGCATGCATTCTTATGAGATGCAAAACTCTTGAAATATGTATAAGAATGGAAAGAAATAAATGTGGTACACAAAATGTCTCATAGCATCAACTACAGAAGTGATGAGAAGAAAGGTAAGTAAGAGAGAAAACGTACTGATTCCTTTATCCTTATCCTTATCCTAAAGTACAACGCACACAACTCATCTAAAACCCTAATCCTAGATTTAGAGTGGAAAACTTTTGCTAATACCTCACTTAATGCCATTTTCGAATTTCAAATCCCTTCACTATATGCTAGGGCGGTAAACCATTCAAACATGAAGAACATTTAAAGCATTACATATTTCCCATGCAGATTTTCAATGGCCAAGCTGTAAACGTGTGTATATTTCCCATGCACATTTATATGGCTGTGCAACGGTGTGTATAAAGCAGTTACCATGTAAAGTTAAAAGTAACACTGTAAATGACAAATATAATCTAGGATGCGGTTCCAATGCAAGAAAAGGTGTCCCATTATCCTTATGTCACGCGCTCAATCCCTCTTAACCAAAAAAAAAAAACACGGCTCTTCTCTCTCATTCTCTCCCAGTCACTGCTCTTCTCCTCTCCCAGTCGATGCTCTGCTCTTCTTCATCCTCATCGCCTCCAGCTCCGACCACCTTCCGTAAACCACCACGAGACCGTGAGTCGAGAGTGAACATACTCATATCACATCAAATCCAGTTCTCAAAATCCTCTGCATCTCGATCTGTTGGTTTTAACCCATGAAAATACATTGATTTTCCTGACCTAATTCCATTTCTCTAGGTATTCAATCTATCTCAATTTGTAGTATGCTAATTTGTTAATTTTAGGATTAAATATCTGGGTTTATTTATGTTTATTTGATTTAACGTTAAATTAAGTGAATTTTGTATTTTGTTGTTTTATTGAACAAACAATGGTTTTTTTGAGAATAAAAAGTGTTAAAAAGAACGGAAGGTTATGTTTAATCAAACGAAATTGCTAAGAATGTTGAAGCTATGTATTTTGACAGGTGCATTTGTTATTGTAGAATCTCTTTTGTTTTAACAGGTTGTATATCACTGTTTTTAGAATTTGTTTAGTTGAACCTACCAATGTGACTCTTTTGCTTTTGTTTCTTTTGGTTTCTTTTGTTTCTTCAGGTTTCAAAGCTTGAGGTGCTGGTTCAAAGAAACAACCATGATATTTACCTCACTACGACTACCCAATGGAATTCATTCTTTGTGGTAGTTCTTCCTTTCGTCTTCATTTGCTTCATGAGCATGGTTTGTAAATAGGTTGATTTTCTTAGTTATTTAGCATCTTATCATCCACGGTTATGGTATATCCAATCGATTACTTATACCATCTAGGCCTAGCTTATTTAGATTTTTCTTTGTTGACTGCAGCTTATTTAAATATGTTTTTGGTCCCAATAAATATACCAACTTTTCGTTTTAGTCCATCTAAAATTTTCCTTCAACTTTTATAAAATTTTCAATAACTACTTTTTCTCCCTATTTTTAAGTTAATTTTAGTA
>Ga0315914_1001010_pt1 | contig 40118 bp, 24 predicted proteins | sample MpolenodulesMG_FD_203920 | JGI IMG/M metagenome (GOLD analysis project Ga0315914, IMG submission 203920) | Medicago polymorpha root nodule microbial communities from Los Angeles, California, United States - elongated nodules | ecosystem: Host-associated > Plants > Roots > Nodule | place: USA...
TGTCTTTTAGCAACACATACTTCCACTTTTTAGTTATAACTTTGCTAAAAGACACCTTCATAAAAATTAGTTGGTGTCTTTTAACAAATGTTCATAGAATAACTTGTGAAAAAACACATTCATAAAATGTATCTTCCAGCAAAACCCTTTAAGATATCAACTCTTTATTTTAACATCTTACTCACTTTAGATGATTTAAATTCAATTTTCATGTCATACAAGATGCTTTTTTACAAACATCCAATATGCCTTTATTGATAGTAAAAATGCTTGCCTTGAAGTCTTATTTTTCAAGATACCCATTGTAAATTGTAATGAACCATTATCATCCTTTTTTTTGTTTGATAGAAAAACAAGCCCTTGTCATTTTTTTTTACAGAACAAACCCTATCATCTTGATGCCGTTATGCTAAAACCAAATTAAAAACCATATAAATATAAATAAAAAAACGATTAAGAAATGACACTTGTTAAAGATTAAAAATGGAAACAATTGATAATTTTCATGTAGAAAATTTTGCTTTTTGATGTTTCAACAAATTGAATACACAAATCCTAAGATAAAATTTTCATTTTAAACTTCTTATCAAGTGCCCTTAAAACACTTATTAGCATTTTCCAACTTCTTATGAAGTGTCTAAGAATATTTGTTAGCATTTTCCTTATTATTTTTTTTAAAGATCATTTCCCTTATTTAAATGCGTTGAACAGGAAAATTCTCGTGGTATAGTCTTACTTTTACATGATGACCATTCAATTCAACGGTTTAATCTGAAATATGAACCCGTTCCTTACGAAGTGGTAGTTGACTTTGACCAGCAGAAAATTTCCAGAAGCACATATGTGGAAGTAGAAACCAATCAAATCGAAAATCATATTACTCTATTGAATGAATACATGACCAACACAATATAATGCAGTTTATCGACAAACAATCGAAGTACTAATTCGTTTTTTCTTATAAGAAAAAGGAGTACTGAGTTACACATTTAACTAAAATTTCAATAATTTAATTTTTTTTTTACATCTTTCCCACAAATCTTAAATAGTTGTATCATTAGTTACATTTTTAATGAAAAGTAGTTTTATTTTCGTAGAGGAAAAAAATTAAGGTTTTTAATTGTTATGGCTAACTTCGAGTTTAGAGATTATTTCATTGAAAAGAGGAGATATTATTATTAATTTTTTTTTATAGAGAGACGAAATAATAAGTAATCATCAAAATTCATATAACAAGTGAAAATGATGAGGTTCAAACTTAGTCACATGGAAGATATTATTTTAAAACTAGAAAAAAAAAGCACAAATATGTTAGTACTTTATTTGAAGACATGCAAACTATGTCACTCACTTGCATTCACTAGAGGGTCTTGGCTGTATGTTGATGATCGATCACCGATAGTTTGATTTTTGTTGCGGTAAAGGAACATAAAGAACAAGAAGAATAATTTGTTGGTGAAAAAACGTTGTTCTTGATACAAACTTACCTTTTTCGAGCCTTTTTAACAAGTGCTTTAATAATACTTCTTAACGTGAACCATAAGTGTGAATCATTGACTCTTTTTTTTTTTTGACAAAGTGTGAATCATTGACTAAATAGGAACTTAAGAAAATATTTGGATTTACTAGGCATACAAGGGGCGAGAAAATGATGGTTGTTTCTTTTTTCACCGTATTTTCTTTTTATGCGTCCTCTAGTTTTTAAAAATACCTCGTTAATTGTAGAATGAATAAAAAGTGAAGAATGAATGAGAATGCAAGACTATTTATAGTCATAAAATGTTCCAAGACTTTAACAATAGTTAAAGGAAACTTTTAAAATGTGTTAAACACATCGTATATCGTCCAAACCTTGCTTGTGACGTCACAATCCACGTTTTGGGATGATTCAAATTATATAATCTGAACTCACTTCCATAATATTTCGGAGTATATAATCTGAATCGGTTCCAGACTGTGTTAAAATTTGAGGCTTGGAGGGTTTGATATGGTTCAGAACACAGAAAAATTTAATTTCAATAAAATACATTAAAAATAACAATTTCAACAAAATACATTAAAAATAACAATTTCAACAACATAACAACTTCAATAATTCAACAACGTAAAATAACATAATAAAACACACACAAGATCGTGGATCAACCAAACTAAAATCTTCTTCTAGTCTATTCATGACACCCCTGAGTTCTTCGTAAGTTATGGGTCGAATCAAACTTTCTTGAGTATCTTGGAATGATTTAACCAAGGAAGCATCTTACTCCATCGATCCCTTTGAACTATGCTGACCAAATATATAGAACATGGTTCTTACGTTGTTGTTGTTCTAAAACTTCATCTAAGTGAACCAAACACTTCCTTTTGTGTCAACCAATGGAAGATGGTACTAAAAAATGTCCATCCTTATTGTGTCTTTGTGGTTGAGACGACCATCAATTTGGTCCAACTGCTCCTTCAAGCAAAAAAATGTGCACCAACTTGGAGCATAAACAGATTCGGTTTTTCCTTCTTGTAGTATTCTACAATTAGATGGATAAGTGTTCATGGTTTTGTAATGTGGTTTGCAAATGAACCAAACATACTAATTTATAGAAGTTCGTCGTGGTCCATAGAAACTGTCGGTGTAATATTGACCATAAAAACTTGTCTGGTTCAGGTTATATAAACCGAACAAATATATGGATGGTGGCTTGGCCAACAAGTTTGACTCATTTAATATGTTTTTTCTCTTGACTTGTCAACAATTATTAACTATGTTTTTTTTCCCATTCACTGGACTCTTCGTTAGACTCTATGCCAGTATTTCCCATATAAATTAAATAACCGTCAATTCTTCACAAATTCTTAGCAGTGCTCATGATGCAAATGTTCCACCAGTGACATTTCATACAAATGTTTATGTCATCTTGTAGGGATAATATGAATGATCTTTGCACCAAAGATTAGTTTGAAGTTAAGGTTGTTCATCAGAGTCTACTTCTCCCACTCCATGATATTGTATTCTCATCTTCTCCTTCCCGAGATTTAATACCAAAAAATTGGGCAATCTACGATAATTTGCTACACCAAAAAATATGAAGCTGATTTGGTGGAAAAGTTGAATGCCAAGGAAAGATTTAATACCCATCTTGTCTAGCATAAAAACTAAAAATACTAATATCTACACTGCTATCCCCACTCAGCATAAATAATCTCACTTTCAAATCACATAATGAAAGTAATAAGACGCTTGGAAATTACAGCACACATCTGCAGACGGAGATAATCAATTTTTACCAAATCTTTCACACTTTCTCCATTTTTGGGTCCTAATCCAATAAAAACACAGTTAGTCAATAATAATGTCGTGGAGGCAACATTCCGCACACATACATCTTATTATTATTTTATATAAGTTTGGCTGTGTTACACACACACACATATATATATATATATATTAAAAAAAAGTAGATAAACTTTAGTTTGCATTCATTAAATATTGAACTTTTGAGGAATATCGTTTTAAACACACTGAGCTTGATCACCATCTAGCATCCAAACACACTAAGATTAGGTTTGGAAGCACATAAAGAAAGTTGATAAAAAGCCACTTCCATTTTTTACTAGAAAAAATACATATAAAAATTATTTTTCATACTCCATTGGTACCTATATAAGTCAAGCTCCACATTTCCATTCTTTACATCACATTTGATAATAGAAATCATAGCTAAGGCTCATGAAAGGAAGATTACTCAAGCTTTCTTTGCTGGTCCTGATGAACTTTGTTCTTTACATGGCTAGCACTGCTGAGTCAACAACTGCAAAAGGATCCAACCAAAATTCAATAAACTTTATCAAATCCTCATGTAGAGCCACTCGTTACCCTGATGTATGTGTTCAAACTCTCGTGGGCTATGCAACCGTGATTAACCAAAACGAGCAAAAACTAGCCATGACTGCCTTGACAGTGAGCATATCAAGGACTCAATCAAGTGCATCATTCATGAAGAAATTTTCCAAGGTAAAAAGGATTAAGCCAAGGGAATACAGTGCTGTGCAAGATTGCAAAGTGAACATGGATAGTAGCATGGACCGTCTTAACAAATCGGTTAAGGAGATTGGACTTTTGGGTAAGGCTAAGGGAGAGGATTTGGTTTGGCATATAAGTAATGTTCAGACTTGGGTTAGTGCTGCTCTTACTGATCAGAACACTTGTGTTGACAACTTTTCTAGTCCTCATATGGATCGAAATTTGAAGGCTGCAATTGGTGCTAAGGTTGTTGGTGTTTCTCAAGTTACCAGTAATGCACTTGCTTTGGTTAATAACTTTGCCTCCAAGCATCGTTAACTATGTACATACTTGTGAAAAGTGACATAAGTCGTATGATAAGTGTGGTTTGTTGTTTAATTTGTTCAATTTTATGTTCATGGTTTGTATCCCCTTTTGTTCCTCCTTTTCTTCCTTCTATTGTTGGTGAAGTGTGACATTATGTTCTCCCAATAATACTATATATATTTAGTTCTTCAAAGTGTTTTTTTGCAACTGTAATCATGCCGTATAAGATCATATTTTGTTTGTGTTTTTTTGTATTGTGTTTAATCATTAATGCATTTGTTTATACTGTTGAAGGTATTTCATTTGTGATTGTATAATGTTATATAGTTAACGCAGTGGATACTTTTCTAAAGATCTCTATTTTTGTGTTTATCTCCCGGTTCAAAGTGGAGGGTATTGATAATCTTAAGTTCGACTATGAGATAAGTACAGCCTAATGAAGAATTGTTCACCTAAAAATTGAGTTTGGGTTCTTCCGAACAATTCGTCATTTTATAGATTTCATTAACCACATGAGTCTAATTGTGTGATCAAAGATCTCTATTTTGAAGCCCTCGTTTCACGAAGAAAAAAAAATACACTAGTTAATGGCGAATTTTAAAGGTATAGGTCCACACTTGATATCACAGTTCATAAGAATGGATTGAATACGAATTTAAGAAAGGGAACTTCTACGGTGCACCCGTAAATTGAGGTGTACCGGTACTCTTATTTTCTAAATTTATAAATTAATGATCAATTTTACGAAATAAATACTTATTTGACGACATTTATATTTTAGAAAATATCATTTCATAAGAAAAACACATCATTCATTATTTATAAGAATCATAGTAATTTTTTTACATATTATCATATAAAATAATCAAAGTTCTCTATCATGAGCGATAAAAATTCAAAAAAATTCAATTTTATTTCGTTGACGTTTTTGGTGAATAAGATTTAATCATTATAATTATAAATGATAAAAAAATAATATTTTTCTTCAAGAAAACAACTCATTTAACTATAAATTTAAGGGTTTGGTGTACTGGTACACTCAAATATGTTAGGTGTACCGTAGAATTTGCCTGCATCCGTAAATTGAAGTGTACCGGTACCCTTATTTTCTAAATTTATAAATTAATGATCAACTGACATATAAAATATGAAATAATGATCGACACGTCATCCAATAAGCATTAATACAATTTGAAGGAAAGATAGTTGACATCAAATAAACAAGATCGATAACCAGGAATCGACAACTAAACAATGCTAGTAAAGTTGATGAGCCAACTCCAGCATGTGCTCGTCGGCCTTCAATGCATCGCCTCTGAAAACCATTAATTTAGTATGAATAACCGCCATAAATGTTGTTTTGCATGTAGTGGACGATTACTTGATCCTAGTTTCTTCATGGATAGTGGACAATTACTTAATCCTAATATCTTCATGGATACTTACATTCTGAAGGCTACTCCTGAATCAAAAACAAATTTAAGCTATCACAATCTAAGTAAGTCTTCTAAAATCCACTTGAATTGGCTTGGTGGTATTAGATTGAGGCATTAGAATATTATCGTGTTCAAGATCTTAGGTTCGATTCTTCTCTGATATCAATTTGAATGAGTTAGTTTAAATTCTTAAAAAAAACACATGTCTTCTATTAATTCATTTAAACATTTAGCAATTTACATTTCCGGTTAAAAACTTAACCTTTTCGCACTTTAGTTTTGAGTCTTTTAACTCTCAAAATACTTACAACATTTTTGCATTTTACCGTACCATTTTACAAGTCAACTCAATTTACGTTTACGTTTTCTTGTTACTTTATTTCCTATGTTAGTTTCTTACATTCTTGTTCTTTAACTCTGATGCAATTTAGTGTATTTGCTTTTTGTTTCTTTAACTTCTATTTCAAAACTCACCCTCAAAGTCACACCCTTTTTACTACCAAAACTTTGTAAAAACCCACATACACTTGCATAAGATTAAGGTCGCATATATTACTAATGAACTCTGTCTAAAATCTCATGATTATATTGATTAAACATTCGTATGTAGTCGATTTGACACAACAAAAACAAAGTACGTAGTTGTTTAAAGTTTTAGTAAGAAGAGAATAGGACCGGTCCAATACATATTGATGCTCAAGAGGAAATTTAAAATGATGTCTTTTAAGTTATTATTAATTTGCGCAAAAAAATAAGTTATTAACTAGACTTTTGACCCGTGCGATGCACGGGTCTTGTCGACTATAATAGAGACCAATGAATAATCCTTAACCCGTAAGATCATGGGGCGATCAATAAACGCAAATTAGATTATTAGAGATACAACATTACAATCAAATTTGTCTTACTATGTCCTTCAATGACACTTGAATCTTATCAAATTTTACATTTTAGTTTTGAAAAACTAATCAATCAAAGACTGTTATTTTATTTTATCACAATATATTATTGAAGCATTATCTTCTCACTTTTTTAAAAAAAAATTATAAAGAAAAAAGATAAAAAGAATACAATATTATATTGTTGCATGTGTCAATTTTATTTATTACTTTTATAGTTAAACATCAAAAATTGACTTGTAATAATTGTTTTAAATTTCTACTAACATGAAAAACAAAGTCACTTCAATTAATAAAATTTCTAAATTACACGTACAACTCTAAAAAGAATAATTACACTTAGATATTTACTAAAAGTAATAATATATTTTTCCAACCAAATACATACCATATCTGCATATATCATAGAATTTAATAATAGAAGAGATTATACAATGTATTAATTATTTTGAAGATGTGTGCTTGGTTGAAGAGCCGTGTATTTTTCAAGGGGTATAACAATAGATGTGATTTAGTGCAGTTCATGATTCCTAACAAAAAATTTTGAATTTCAAATTGAAGAAGTGTTGGAAGGAAATACATAATAAGGGTTAGCACTTAGCAATTAATGCATATCATTTGGAGGGAATTTTCTTAGTTTAGTTGTTGCAAACCTAATAAGATTAAAGAGTAAGGGATTTGTTAGGTTAAATTGCTGCAAACTTAATGCAGCATTTTAGAGGGAAATTAGTAGGTTAAGTTGCTGCAGACCTAACAAAATTAATAAATAAGGAACACGGTTTAGGGTTTGCTATATATAGCTGAGTTTGCATGGAAATTAGAGTAGCCGAGTTTGCATGGAAATTAGGGTATTCTGTTTGTAAACGTATTAAATAAGTGTACAATAACTTGTCAAAAAAAAGTCTACAAAGACAATAGACATATACAAACGATGACACAACAAGATATGAATGAAAAGCTCATCGATGAGGAGAAATATTAGGAATTGCTGTATTTTAGAGGGAATTTGTTAGGTTAAATTGGTGCGCTGCATTTTAGATGGAATTTGTTAGGTTAAATTGCTGCTAACCTAATGCAGCATTTTAGAGAGAAATTATTAGGTTAAGTTTCTGTAGATCTAACAAAATTAATAAATAAGGATTTATTCAAAATTACGCTTTTCAAACCTTTTTAGATGCAAAATCATTCATTAAATAAATGTAATTGATTTTGTTTAACAACTTTTTTTTAATCGAGAATAAAACAAATGCATTTAATCTTTGTTAACACATTGTTGATCTTAAATAAGATATCATTAACTTTAATTTTGATTTTTGGCTTAAATATGTACAACGTCCCCGTAAGTTCGCGTGTTTTTGGTTTTCGTCCCCGTATATATTTTTTTCTAAAGCAATCTCTGTAAGTTAATAACGTTTTAATTTTCGTCCCTCCCGTCAACTTCTGTTAAAAAACGCCTATGTGTAAAACGACGGCTAACGTGACATTGTTTGACATGACATAAGTGGCTTATGGGTCCATCTAGATGATCAGTGACCAGACCACTGTGACCAAAACCAAAAAGAAAAAGTGACAAAAGGACGAAATTAAAAATCACGAACTTAGTCACACAACACCCTACCAATGCATTTTACTTAGACCCAACCACACAACACTCAACCAATGTCTTCTACTTAGACTCAGTCACACGGTGATAATGAATGGCTTGAAGACATTACCACCAAGACAACTTGATGACATAGTCAATGGTGTAATTGCTGGTCTTTTGAATTGGCAAAAGAATATTTCAAAAGCTCAAGGCAAACAGGTCAAGATAGCTGGGAACTCATCATGAAATCAAGATCAAGCAATGTTGAATGGATTGCAAAAACTGTCACCAGTGAAATTTTTAGAAGGTTACCGTAGAGCCGATCACAAGTCTAGTCAAATGGAATGAGAATGTTGACATAAACAAGAAAGGAAAAGGAATTGACGACAATGTTGAATGTTGAATGGATTGTAAGTGTCATCTATAACTCTGTCACTTTTTGTTTTTTTGTCACGACCCAATTCTTAAGTCATGACCGGCGCACATGCTAACATTGAATCAACATGAATTTAATCTGGCAAGCCTACTATACTATAACATATAGAATTTTATAAAATACATATTACTGGAGTCTTGCAGTGTCATGAATTATCACGACGTTCCAAATTGCTAATTAGTTATAAGATTAATGCATATAAAAACTATCTCCTTGTCTATATGTCTCAAAAAGAGTAATCTCACTTATTGTTATAGTTACAACATATGAAAAACATAAATGACGACCACCATTCAATACAGAGATCTAACACAGAATAAACTTTTGAATACATATGAGAATCTCAAGTTATTTCTACTATGAACCCTGTGAATCTAAAATACAACGATCATGATTGAATTTTTTTATTAAACCTTTAGCATGAAATTTATTATTAGTCATATAAGAAATTTTTACAAATAAATTTAAATTAACAATAAACTTATCATATCTCATATCATTTACCTCATCTAACTATGTTAAATTAAACCACATTGACTCTTCGTTGTGGCGAACGGAGCTATACCACATTTCTCTTCGTTGTGGTGAACAGAGATATACCACATTATCTCTTCGTTGTGGTGAACGACTATTATCTTAAATTACTACGAGCACGTATCTCATAGGCTACATTATCTCTTCGTTGTAGCAAACATTTATTATCTTAAATTACTATGAGGTATGTACCTCATAGTAATTTAAGATAATAGCCGCAGTTTTGGTCCTTGTAATCTAGTCACTGATAATCAGGAAGACCACATAAGCCACTTATGCCATTTCAAACAACGCCATGTCAACCACCGTTACTGTTAGACACATGCGTTCTTATACCATAAGTTAATAGGAGTTTGTTTTAGAACAAAAGAAGATACATGACAAAAACTTAAAACACACAATTTTACCAGAACGTTTTACATATTTAAGCCTTAATTTTTTCCGATAGCCACAACAAACATGTAAATTGTAAACATTATTCTATAAATAATATACATATTTGAATTCCACCAAATTAATTCATATGTTTTTGATCGGATTGTGAATGAGTTCTGTCAAAATCGAATCAAACCGATCCACGTTAGATGTATGATGTATATGTATGAATATCGAATATTAAATCCAAAATTTCAATTGATAAATCCAGGCCGATTAATAGGGTTCAAGCCTGGACTTGGAAACTTTTTTAATTTTTTTCGATAGCCACAACAAACATGTAAATTGTAAACATTATTCTATAAATAATGTACATATTTGAATTCCACCAAATTAATTCATATGTTTTTGATCAGGTTGTGAATGAGTTCTGTCAAAATCGAATCAAACCGATCCACGTTAGATGTATGATGTACATGTATGAATATCGAATATTAAATCCAAAATTTCATTTGATAAATCCAGGTTGATTAATAGGGTTCAAGCTTGGACTTGAAAACTTTTTTAATTTTTTTCGATAGCCACAACAAACATGTAAATTGTAAACATTATTCTATAAATAATATACATATTTGAATTCCACCAAATTAATTCATATGTTTTTGATTGGGTTGTGAATGAGTTCTGTCAAAATCGAATCAAACCGATCCACGTTAGATGTATGATGTACATGTATGAATATTGAATATTAAATCCAAAATTTCAATTGATAAATCCAGGTTGATTAATAGGGTTCAAGCCAGGACTTGGAAACTTTTCCAATCGCAGTCACCTGCTCCAAAAGATTGGGCTGATTGTTGCCCACGTTGCCTTTTGTCTCCAACCATGGAAAATGGATAGCTCTAAACTCAAATAATGTACGGTAATCACATACTTCCTCCAAACTCATTCGAAACTCAAATAATAAGCAATTGCTATATTAAAAAAAACGAATAGAACTAATTATTAATTAATAAACCAATGTAATTTTATTTATTCGGTTATTATCCAAATTATGATTTTTACTCAAATTTGTATACGATTTTGTTTCATGACACTTTAAGATATTATGAAAATAATAGCATCAAAAATTAAATACATTTTTGGGTGTGTAAGCTTATTTTTTATTTTAGAGTAACATTTTGCCCCAACTACTCTACAATTCACAAATAATTTATGAATGAACACCTTTTCATTATTAGTTTTTGTTAAATTTATTTTTGGTGGAGCTTAAATTTGTTTTGATGTTTTATAAGTTTAATTTTTTTATGGATATTAAATAATTATGAATCTCTTCACCAAAAAAATTAAAATAATCATCAATCTCATCAATATATATAATAATGTCTAACTTAAGTGAAGATACGAAATTGTTTTTTGAAGAAGTTAAGTTAATCCATTGAAATTGACACAGAGAGAATTGAACATTTAGATGAGATCTTGAGAGAAACACACCCCAATGTCTAAAGTCATCACTATCAAGTAAATTGAGTTACATGTTTCTTACATATAAGACCAGATTATACACATAATAATAATAATAATAAAAATAAATAGGATATTCTTTAAAATAAATAAATAGGATATATGAGCTAAAATGTTGGAATTGAGTGACACAATCTAGTGTCTCCTTACCGAAAACTAGAGGCCAGTTTCTCCTCTGTGCCTTTTCTTTATCCCAATCACCAAAGGGATAGAAGAAAAGCTCAAAACTATGGCTGCAGAATCATTTCAAGTGGCAACATCTTCACTCTGTACTCTCAATGCCTCTCACCGAAAACCAACCCTTTTTTCTCCATTTCGCTTCATGGCTACAGGTTTTCGCCCAGGACAATCTCGTTCTTTTGCTTCTTCTTCATTATCACAATTCTTTGGAACTAATCCTATTAAACCCACTTCACCCCAACTTGCTAGAACAAGAAGAAATTTCTCAGTTTTCGCCATGTCCACTCCAGAGGGTATGTATTTCTTTCACTCTACTGTTTATTTCATTATATATGTCTTTGTTTCAATTTATGCATATATGTTTTGTTGTGAAGAAAGTAACACCCTTTATTCATTACCGGTAATGATTTGAGAAAATGAATTAATTGAGGACTAATACACCGAGCACACGCCTTCTTTCACATGTATCTATAATTGAGGAGGATAGTTTCTGGTTCTCTATTTGGGAGGAAAGAGCATCGTACATGAACAACCTTGCTGGTTCCTTAAAAAAGATCTATCTTTTTTTTTTTTTTTTTTTGAACTCAGCAAAATTTATTAAGAACAAGAGTGTGTGCAAGGCCCACTACAGCTCAAAGGCAGCAAGAACATACAATAGTCTCCGACATACCGGAAAACTAAACCACCAAAACCCCTTACTGTCCCAAACAGCAGAACTGAAACCCATGACAGAATAAAAACATAAAAACCTGCTACAGACAAACCAGAAAAACAGAAACTGAGGCTACGTATGCGTGCTGACAGCACCCAAAACGCACCCGCAGACACCGTATACCTCAGCCTCAACCTCCCTCCGTCATCAAAGTCTGACCTTTACTGCAACAAGCACTCCTTTGGGTTCCAAATCCATTCGTAGAACACACACCTGATAATTGGATCGATCTAACCACCATCTTATGGTTCATAGTTTGCTTCATCCTTTTGAAAATGATTATGAGTCGTGTCAATGAATCTTCCCATGTGAGGTTTCTCATCACTAGTTCGAATGAAGATTTCTTGTATCTCTATCTCTTCCTTCTTTGGTCTTAAATAGATAAAACACTGTCAAAGTTCATTGAAACATAGGTAGATACAATACTTTTAAATAAACTTATTACGTGAAAATCTTAAAATCCATTTTATGCTTTCGTATATGAGATGCCCTTTTTTTAACTTTGTTTGTAGAGGCGAAGCGTGCTGTTCCATTGAAGGATTATCGCAACATTGGTATCATGGCTCACATAGACGCTGGAAAGACAACTACAACTGAACGGATTCTCTTCTATACTGGAAGGAACTACAAAATTGGAGAGGTGCATGAGGGAACGGCAACAATGGACTGGATGGAACAAGAACAAGAAAGAGGGATTACCATTACTTCTGCTGCAACCACCACTTTCTGGGATAATCACAGGATCAACATCATTGATACTCCTGGTCACGTTGACTTCACCTTAGAAGTGGAGCGTGCTCTTAGGGTTCTGGATGGAGCTATATGCTTGTTTGACAGTGTTGCTGGTGTGGAGCCACAATCAGAAACTGTGTGGAGGCAAGCTGATAGATATGGAGTCCCGCGAATTTGTTTCGTCAATAAAATGGACCGTCTTGGAGCGAACTTTTTTCGAACAAGAGACATGATAGTGACAAATTTGGGTGCCAAACCACTTGTACTTCAGCTACCAATTGGTGCAGAAGATTCCTTTAAGGGAGTTATTGATCTTGTTAGGATGAAAGCCATAGTTTGGGGTGGAGAAGAGCTTGGTGCCAAGTTTTCTTATGAAGATATACCTGCAGATCTCCTAGAGCAGGCTCAAGATTACAGATCTCAGATGATAGAAACCATAGTTGAGTTAGATGATGAGGCTATGGAGAACTACCTAGAAGGAGTTGAACCAGATGAAGCAACTATAAAAAAATTAATCAGGAAGGGATCCATAGCAGCCACTTTTGTGCCAGTGTTGTGTGGATCAGCTTTCAAAAACAAGGGAGTCCAACCATTGTTAGATGCTGTAGTGGATTATCTACCATCACCACTTGACGTACCACCAATGAAGGGCACTGATCCTGAAAACCCAGAAGCAACAATAGAGAGGATAGCTAGTGATGATGAACCATTTTCTGGACTAGCTTTTAAGATCATGAGTGATTCATTTGTAGGCTCCCTTACATTTGTCAGGGTGTACTCTGGAAAGCTAACTGCAGGGTCTTATGTACTCAATTCAAACAAAGGGAAAAAGGAGAGAATTGGTAGACTTTTAGAAATGCACGCAAACAGCAGAGAAGACGTTAAAGTAGCTTTAACAGGGGATATTGTTGCTCTTGCTGGTTTGAAAGATACTATAACAGGTGAAACGTTGTGTGACCCCGAGACTCCGGTCGTGCTTGAGCGGATGGACTTCCCTGATCCTGTGATTAAGATTGCAATTGAACCCAAAACTAAAGCTGATATTGACAAGATGGCAGCTGGTTTAGTCAAGCTTGCACAAGAAGACCCTTCTTTCCACTTCTCCCGTGATGAAGAGATAAATCAGACAGTGATTGAAGGAATGGGAGAATTGCATCTTGAAATCATTGTTGATCGTCTCAAAAGAGAATATAAGGTTATAATCATTATTTGGTTTTTAAGAATTTTTCAATATCTGTTAACATGGCTGTGTTTTTTCTCACTCTCAATTTATCTTTCATATATTTATTTGGTTTTTAAGAATTTTTCAATATCTGTTAACATGGCTGTGTTTTTTCTCTCAATTTATCTTTCATGTATTTTAAGTTAAACATCCAATGTTGATGCTGTGCATGAATTATTACAATTTCAAATCCTGATAAAAAATAAGGAGAAGGAATGAATTAGGCATGAAAAAAATATGTTTATGAGACATGACTCTGATCCTTGATTAAATCCATGTCTATCATCTGATCAAACATATGATTGTTTGTTAATTGATACCATTTTCCTTCCCCTTTTATATGATAAGTTTCTTGGGATTATAATCCCTTTTTCTTTCTTTCCTTCCTTCAGCAGTTTTATGCAAACATGTGTTTTTTGTTTGTTTGTTATGTTGATATATAATATTATTAATTTTGCGAAGATGACATTATCTAACACTTGTTTATGCAGGTTGAAGCTAATGTTGGTGCTCCCCAAGTAAACTACAGGGAAAGCATTTCCAAAATCCATGAAGTGAGGTATGTGCACAAGAAACAATCAGGTGGACAAGGTCAGTTTGCAGATATAACCGTACGGTTCGAACCGATGGAGCCAGGTAGTGGATATGAATTCAAGAGTGAAATCAAAGGAGGAGCAGTTCCAAAAGAATACATTCCTGGGGTTGTTAAAGGATTGGAAGAGTGTATGAGCAATGGTGTTCTGGCCGGATTTCCAGTTGTCGATGTACGTGCAGTACTTGTGGATGGTACTTACCATGATGTAGATTCAAGTGTGTTGGCTTTCCAGTTGGCAGCAAGAGGAGCTTTTCGGGAAGGAATAAGAAAAGCCGGACCGAGAATGCTTGAACCTATAATGAAAGTTGAAGTTGTTACTCCTGAAGAACATTTAGGAGATGTAATTGGTGATCTCAACTCAAGAAGAGGCCAAATCAATAGTTTTGGTGACAAACCAGGTGGACTCAAGGTAAGTCACAAAACCCTGTTCTCCATGTTCATTTATTAAATTTGAAGGTATGATTTGAAAGCTATGTAGCACGACACTTCATATTAATGACGTATCTGGTGTCCAATACTTGTAGTTACATTCAATTTCATCCATTTTTAAAATTGTTATTGATGTCAATGTGTCAGTATTTGCATAAAAGTGCTTATGCTGTACTAATTAGAAATGAACATTGTTTTCTTCCTTTTGGTGAAAACAGGTGGTTGATTCATTAGTACCTCTTGCTGAGATGTTTCAGTATGTCAGTACACTAAGAGGGATGACAAAGGGTCGTGCATCATACTCTATGCAATTAGCCATGTTTGATGTGGTACCTCAACACATTCAGAATCAACTTGCCACAAAAGTGCAAGAAGTTTCTGCATAATGTATTTCCTTGGTATCCTAACCACGAGGGTTATCTTCCTTTTGATACTTGTATTATGTTCACTGTCCTATAGTTGTTTTATTTTTTGGGGGGTATTTTTTATTGTAATTTTTCTTGTACTAATACAAGGTTAGCCAAAAAAAAAAAAACATTCAGAAGGAAAAAGGAACACGATTTTTCTTCCATGAACTGTTATTGGACAAGTTTTGGTGTATATTATTTTTTTTTGGGAGAAAGTAAGGCGTTTAAACTTGGATTTTGCAGAACCCATAGTTATTTACACATCTGTAGTTTGTCAACATGGTAATGTGTTTTGATCAGAAGTGATGTTCATCCTGAATGATGTTGGCTTACTTCCTTTAATTTTTGGTTTCTAGTAGTATTATCATTATTCCAATCTATATCAATATAAAATACAAATGCATAAGACATTGCTAGGACAACAGCTTTTTATGTGTCAAAATCACATCTACTCTTCCACAATGCACAATTGCACACAAATTTCACTAAGTATAGCAAATAGGCACATGGAATGAGTTTATGCTAAATATGTTGCTCAAAATTAACCATATGAAATATATATTTTTTACAATTTGTTTTTTGGTTTGCAAAGTCTTGTAATTTGAATAAATTGCCAATTTTTGTTTCCAAATTATCACTCTAATTTAATCTGCATGTTGAGGTTGGAAGAGCACATATTCTTGTCCCAATAGTTTTGCAGATCTAACCTCTTGTGAATATGGTTTATTTGGATGATTTTTGCTGTCCATAATTGCAGCAGTGGAAGTGGTAGTAGCCATATTTTTGTATGGATTTTGTTTGGTAACATGCTCTTTTATCATGATGGAGATATTCATCATATGTCATTATCTACTTTTTTGTATGTCACTGGTTGTAAATTGTCATCAAGGACTGGTACAAAACCTATTACATTTGATCATTTTTTTAACTGGTAATTTTAAGAATTATAATGATTATACTTAATATGGTGTATTGTTTTTTAAATGCCGAAAATGTTGGTGGTTATTTGACTGCTAAAAAACCAATATGCAAGAGAGTACTCCCATTGTTTTTTCCCCGTTTTTTTTCTTCAAAATCCATGCTAAACACATGCTCCAAATTCATTTCCATTTTGATAGCTAAAAAGCACTAAATTTTGTTACTTGTACACATATGATTTGCTTACGAAGATAGTCGAGACTTGACTCTCAGCTGAAGATGTTGAAGAAGAATATAAAGATTGAGAAGGCTAAGTGTCATTAAGTATGATGTAGGGACTTACAAGTTACAATTCTGTCTTCATTTGTCTTTATTACTCTCTATGTCCAAACACCTTTTAGGAATTGCTTTTGTGTGCAGTCTTTGAACAACATGAATTATTTGGACAATTTAAATTTTTTAAACTGATGTATGTTCATTTCCTGCTTCCAATGATTGTGATTCAGATTCACCACTTTTTACTTCTATAATATAATCTTAATAGTTAATTTTCTTATTAAATTTTATTCTCATGTATGCAAAAATACTGCTGAATGCATTGCCTATCGGCCCTCCATATAGAAAATATAATTTTCATGTGTTGTTTATCTATCAGCAAAAGCCTAACTGTGTTTTCTTTTTCAAAAAACTAGATTGCGCGACGCACGGGTCAATGATGGGTGCAATATATGAGCACAATAAATTAAAAGCATGTTAAATATAATGTAATTGAAACTTCATGACAACATCACATGAGAACTAATAACATTAAACTTTTTTATGGAGCTCCATTACAAAATTATGTGCGTATTAACAAATAATCAAAATATAGTTTGTAATGTTTGCAGACTTTGGTGAGCATATATTTGAAGTGAGAGTCTTTCCTACCTTTAAAGAAAGGCGTTCCAATTAAAAATAATTTTAAACACTTTGTACCATTCATAGAAAGCTTAACCGTAGGCTGAGCATAGTTATGCAAGAAGACTGGATATGGCTTTATTCGATTTGCTAGAACTGAACTAACTTTGTTTACTTCTCCAAAAAAAAAAGTAAGTGCATGAACAATATGCAATATCAAGAAACACTCGATTGTACTCATCAGGATTCTAACGCCTCAACATACCAAGCAATATTGAGTTTGTGAGCATGTATAATTGATATTAGTACAAAACAGCCACTACTCATCCATTTTGGTAATCAAAATACAAAGGAAAAATATAGCAAAAACTCATCCATGTTGGGAGCGAGATAATTTGAAATTCTTAATTGATATCAGGACAAAACACCAACAACAAAACTGACTTGTAAAACATAACAAAACACAACAAAAAGGACCTTGTGATGCGTAAGTAGAACAGAAAAATCACGACATCACAAAGTTCAAATAAACTCAGATTACAACTCAAAATAGAACTCCATCTCAACTATTAAGAAAAAGGCGTCGATTTGCTAAAATGACAGTGATCCAAGAACCCGCCAAAATCCTGTAAAAATTCTTCAAAACAGCCCAACCATCAACAAAATAAACTTTCCCGTTCCTCTTTTCCACAGCTACCTCGATCTCATTCTGGTTTGGATCACACAATATCACAAAAGGACCAACTTGCAAACCAAACCCTCTTGCAAAGCACGCAGGCAGCCTACCCTCGCTATACAAACATATGTTCGTGATCAAATAAGTTAGTATTGTACAAAATAAACATCAGATATATTATAGAACACTGTTTATCCTATAAATATGACAGTCATGATATGCATTTTGGCCTTAGTGCCTCTTCTACATGTTTTGCAATTTACATACAACAGTCGTGATACACTGTCTTGAAATGGAAAACATTGGTTTATATAAGTTGATTTTCAAGAAAATTCAAGGCAAAAGATTAATCATTTTGCAGACTTATTTGAGTGAGAGAGTTTTTAGAATATGAGTGCAAGAAGTTAAGGAGTACCTGCAGAAGTATTTTTTGAGTATTTAGAATATGAGCACAATTAGTTTTTAGAGTATGGCAAAATTGGCTTTGTGTATTTTGATTCTCATTGAGTTTTCAGAATTAGGTCCAAAGTGGTCAATATGGTTTTGTAGGTATCTAAAGCAAATTTGATGATTACCTCATCGTCAAGTAACTGACTTCATAAGCCTAAATGGCAGTGTGTGGTATTGTCCAATCCAAAGTTAAACCATATAGAAAACATAAGCAACACAGAAAAGTAAACCTCATAATCTAACGATTATTTAATCTTCAAGCAACTGATATGTTAAAAAGTATAGGATACCAAGAAACTTGCCATTCACTAAAATTTACCATCAAATTATAAAGTACATTAATCAAAACTTGATATTTTTCACACATGATATCACAACTTGAACAAAAAAAAAAAATAGTATACTTTTCAAATTAAAGATGGCATAAAGAAAATTTGGTCACAAATTCTTACTAACTATATATACATTACCATTAGTAGTAAATACCATATATTTGTCTTAGTTAAATTGTAGTATAAAACTTTAATTAATGGATACATTAGTTTCCTTTTAATAAATCTAAGTAATATATGAATTTGATATCACTAAAATACTGCTAGCTGTGTGTGGAAACCATTTTTCTAGTCAGTTCACAAATATATTATCAGTCCTTTTTTCTTATACGTTAACAAAACAATACAGTAAAGTATAGTCATTAGAAGGTATAATATATTTAAGTCTATTTCACTATGTTTAATTGAATCTTGACAACATGTGCTGCAGTGGAAAAACTATAAAGCTGATAGTATAAATTTGTTTCATTTTTTTCCTACTGAAATTGGATGTAACAGCCGCAGGGCAATTGATACTCATGTGCTTAATTGTAACATATGCATGAACTGAAAATTGATAGCATTTGAAGTACATGATTGAAGCACTATTTTTCTTCATATGCAAAGAATTGAAAAAGTTCATAAGGCACAAATGATATTCCAAATCTCATAATTATGAGAATTGAACTCAGATGCAGGAACTCAAAATTGATAGCATAAGAAGTAACAAATAGATAGCATATCAAAGACTACTTCTACCAAAGATAATGATAATTTTTCCTTAATACCCAACCAACTTGCTAGCAGAAAGTACATAAGGCAACTAATAAAAGGACATCTCACAATTTGTTGATTACTTGATCATCAAATCACTTAAATGCTAAAAAGTACAACTAACCAAAAAAGTACATTTCTCAACTCAAAACCGTGTTTAACAAATAAAAGAACCAAACTTTTTTTTTTGAAACGGCTAAACTTTATTAAGGAAAAAAGGCAGCCTGCGCGAGACGCACAATGCAAGTGAAAACAACATACAAAAGGCACCGGATATACGCGGCTAGCCTCAAGACAATCACCAAAAGTATAAGCCCTCTGTCAATACACACACCCCCTACCAATCCCAGCTGCCTACCCGAAAGACCAGCAGCACAGCTGAGGGAAAAACGGAAAAACAGCAGCCAAAAAAACACAGAAAACACCAACAGAGAGGTTCCTGAAAAAACAGAACAGATGCTGTCACAGAAAAGGGAAAACAGCTCAGTAAAACACCGATCCCGACCCAAAACTCCACAGTTATCTTAGCAAGTAATCCTTTGGATTTCAACTCCACTCATAAAATAAACATGAAGGAATCCTGACTCTATGTAAACACCGTATCTACGACATCGCCTTAATCTCCTCCGACATCTCGAAAGGCCCTTTGTCATCATTATTAAAAATTAATAATGATTATTACAGTTAATTCTAAAAGAAAGTAAGAACTCACATGTCACTAACTTTCAGCCATAATAGTATGCATAGTTATCAAGTCATTATAATTTCAGAAATTATCAAACTGTAATGGCCTTTTGTCATTATTCAGTATGAATAGAAGTAACATGGTATCACATGTAAAGATAAGTATCATAAAACAATCATGCTTAACCACCCTATATGCAACCATGCTCAATGCATCAATGCATCCAAAAACAAAAACAGGAAAATGAACCAACTTACCTAGCTTGAGCATATTTAAAAGGACAAATAAAACAAAATCAAGAAGTTTACTACCTCAGACAAATAAAACATTTCTCTTTTTCTTCTAAAACAAAATCACTAACACAAAACATACTCACAACAAAATGAGAAGCAGCTCTCAAGTTTTAGAGTACTAACAAATTACAGGGAGGTTCAAGCAATCATACATAAAGAATAAGGTCCCTTGATAAAATAAATTTGTTATGACTTATAGAAAGAATTCTAAATTCTACGGAAATTCATCCATTATGTTAAAAATAAGATCAAGAAGAGAAAAAATTACAAAGAAAAGATTAACTTTCAACATGTAGTGCTGCATCTTTATAGAGAAAAAATGAGAACACTTAAACATAAATTGCCACAATTGAACTAATTTTCAATGCACGGCAAGTAAATGTCAACCATGTGTTGATTGAAGATTATAGTTAACTTAATTGGTTGTCCATCATACAAAATGTTTATGAGAATCATGATAGCAAATTACTATCATATATAAAATTAAGATGAAATGGATTTTCATTATTTATTTGGGCGAATATCTATCTTTTTTAAACATTCCATTGCTCTCATTTGTTGTTCCAAAGCCTTTACTTAATCCAAAGCATTGAAAAATTTATCTATGGTCCTACACACTTGAACAAATATTAGCATATTCAATTGACACTTTTAATACCTTGTTATCATCAAAACTCAAAGGGTAACGTTAAACACATTTTGTTCCAACACACCAGTCAGTCACTGTGAAAAGCCTCCTTCAGCGCTCCAACGAAACTACAATTATTCTAATCGCAACTTTCAGTGCAGTCCCTTCCACTAGCACAACTAATACAGAAGGGGAGAGAGAGAAGGCATGAAGCTTTGGTGCTAGCAAAACCAATTTTTTGAGCCGTGTGTATCATTAACCCTTTCTAAATGATGTTTTTAAGGAGGGAATTAAGGCTTTTAATTAGGTGTGATTAGATACACATGTAAAAGCTACTTAAGGAAGCTAGATTTAGTTGTTAAAGAGGAAATTAAAACATTGAATTGGGGTTAAATAATAGCTTAACCTTATAAGTTTTTAGAATAAGAAGATGAGTCATAGTGCATTCTTCTTGTAAGATACAAATAGGGACCGGGCATGACTATTCAAGCATGTGGTGAATCAAAACATCAATTGGACAAAGAATAAATTTATAATGTGTGTCAACGTATATGATCGGCTACGAGTCTCTCAACAAAGTAATTGCAACGATCATGACTTCCATTGAAGTAACATTTAATTATTTCCTTCTCTGTAAATAAGAGTTCTAACAAAAAATTGATTTGATAGAAGTTTACTCCCACCCAAAAACAAACTCAAGCATTTCCCAAACATTAAATATATCTTTCACCGTCATTAATCTCTTTTAAATTCTTGTTATTTCGGTTTAAAACAATTTATCTTCTTTTATCATTGTATTTTTATTCCTTTACTATTTTACAAATTTAAATTCTAAGTCATTTTCCATTTTGCGATATATTCTTCACGTAAGTTTTTTTCCATCATGCTCTTTCAAATTTACTGTCACTTCTTTTTTTTAAGAGGCTAAAATAAAATATATTATCCAATTAAAATGTCCTTCCTAACACAAAGTGTATCAAGAAGGAACAAAGAGTCACAAGAGTATGTACAAAAAATGGGAACAGAAAGCAAAAACAAAAAACAGAAAAAGAAATAACATTAGCCGATGTCCAACATAGTGAAAGGATTAAGCCACCCACATGATAATTGAAAGTGAGAGTAGCATATTTCGCCTTAACCACATAAAGGTAGGAGACTTAATTTTATCAACTATCTGATATGTCGAACATTTTTTTGTCATTGAATAACCTGATATTTATTTCTTTCCATATTTTCCACATAGTAGCAAACCAAATCAGATGCATAATAAATTGCCGCACTACCACCAACAATTAACTGTCATTTTAATTCAAAGTCATTATATTTTCAAAGCAAATCAATCTTAAACTTTTTCCTAGCCAATTCTGACAGTAAAACTCAAATTTAATTTGAAGACATGTTCAAGACCAACGACTATTCCATGAGTGTTTATCTATTAACTTGTTCGGACTTCAGCTATAATTAAACACTTATTTTTTATATTTGATTTGATTAACTTTCTTTGTACCAAAATGTTTGTAATCATATCCATTGTCACACAATGATAAGTTGAACGGTGAGGAATCCATTTTTAATATTGGATAAGTTTGGCTAATAGGACAACATATATATTTTATGTTTAGTGTTTGGTATGTTTAAGTTGTGAGTTGTGACACATAAGTTAATCTTTCGGTCTGATCAAATATAAAGTATTTTATTTTTATTTTTTTATTAAATAATTGATGTATTTTAACATAGAAAATAGTTTACGTGAATAAATTCATACTTAACTTAAGCATGAATTATGAATTGGATTCATGCAATTTGAACAAACATAAAAATTGAATTATATTTTTAACGCATGATTTAATTCATTTCTTTTATATGAATCAGGCTTTATTGGTTCTGAATTATTTAGTGATTCAGAATCACTAAAAAGGTATACGATCAAACCATTCCTATCCTTAAATTTGACTGACAACTATTAAAAACCATATGTTAGAGAACGATGCAATCATATAATAAGTTTTTAAAAAACGATAATTAAAAATAAACAAATGAAATATATTATTAACAAAATAAGTTGAAACAAATTGACAAATAAAAATTCTTTAATACTCTTGTGACGTGTTGAGACTTTAGTTAAAACTTCAGAGAGAAATCCACATATTTTAATTCAGTCGTAATACTAAAATTAATGTCTGGGTATTATATTCTTTGTTAGAATGATTACTCATAAAATTATTGTCTTTAGAAAAGAAGACTTTGTACTCCAAGGTTGGCATTGTGGTTCTAATAATTGTCGTTGTCATTCTTTAAGAAAACACAACCAAGGTCTGCAGGCCGCAGAATTAAAACCAATGGGCAAAGATATTGATAATCAGTAACGTTTGTTGACGAGAAAATAATAATACAATTAACATAACGCCAATCACAGGAACCGGATGTTCTCTTTCACTCCCTTAAGCTTCTTTGATTTAAAATTGGAAGCATCTTCTTAGGGGTACGTCTTCAACTAGTCAATATGATATACCACATACTTGGTATGGTATCTTATGAGTTTCTTTGTGGATAAGGGAACATAGTATCTATATTTATTTATTGAAATATGGTGTAAGACAAAAAAAAATTTAACCACCTAAAATGAAATATATTAACACCAAATACACGTTCTTCGTAGTACAATGCGTACTAAAAAGAACACAAAAGTTTCACAAAACTACGGAAGCATAGGAAACATCTGAAAAAATAAGGATTGACAAGGGTGGAGTTTAGCATGGGAATGGAGAGTTGTTTCCCACCATAGGAATTTTTTTTTTCAACCATTAGATTAAAGAGGAGTGTCAATTTTATCATGGACTGTCTACACCATATTTTTTCTTTATCTTTTACACTTTTTTTTTAGATCTAGAATTTTTTTCTTTCCTTGATAATTGGGTAATCATACTCTTGTGTTCTATCCAATTTCAACATTGATTTCATTATCTTTATATCATGATCAAAATCGGATCTAACTTTTCTATCGCTCTATTACATATAAGGCAAAAAGGCTCCAAATCTGGAATATTCTCATGCAATAGGGACACCGATATTCTCATGCACATGAACATTCTTGTTCATATTCTCAAAGGGTAGTTGAATTTCTATTGATGCATCATTTTTTCTTCTCCTTCTTCTTTTTGTGGTACTTGGAACCTTTGTTTCATTGCTGTTTGTGATCTTTTGAACCACACGGTTATGTGTTTTTAATGAAGTTTTGCACATGATTGTAGTTAAATTGTTGCGTGTTAATAAACAAATGATCCAAATGATGATGATGAAGCTAGTTTGGATTTTGATGGGATTCTATCATAGAAGAAGCAAGTTGATGTTGCTTCCATTACTATTTTTTTGGATAAAAAATATGAAAGTCTTGAGTGTTTTTTTATTCAATAATGGTTAAGTATATAAGCATGGAAAGAAAAAAAAAATCAGATCTGGAAAAAAATGTAAAAGACAAAGGAAAAAATATGGTGTAGATGGTCCATGATAAAATAAATACTCCTCTTTAGTCTAATGGTTGAAAAAAACTTTTCCATGGTGGAAAACAACTCTCCATTCCCATGCTAAATGCCACCATTGATAAGTAGTAAAACACAAGGGTTAAGACAATATTAAAAGAGTAGTGATATTTTTAAGGGAAAAGAGTAGTGATATTTGTACGATATTTTGTGATAACTTTTAAGACAACTTTCTTTTTCTATATTTTTATTGATAAAAAATAATAGAGAGAAAAATAAAGAGAGAATAAAAACACAATGTGAGTATGAAAAAAAGTTGACAAAAAATGTTCATAAAATAGTTGTACAAACATCAATTCTTATATTAAAAATAAATTTTGTGAAAACATCTTAGAATTGTGATCTTTTTTATTTAAAGGATCTTAGAATTGTGATCTTGTAGTGTGCTCTTTTTAAGGTCTTAAGTTCGATTATTCACGCGGTAATTTTGATGAACTAATTTGATTTCTTTAATTAGTTTTTTTTGAAAACATCGCCATATAAATTATTTATTTGTGTCGAAGTTCATTTTATATAAATACGATATTTTTTTTTGACAAATAATATCTTTTCCCCTATTTTTGCTATATTATGTGAATTAAAAGTTTTTTCACAGACTGATTATGTGACTAATTATCGGTTCAGCTGATTGAACAAAAGTTAACCCCTTAGTTTTCAGCTTTTTGATGAGGACAACTCACAAATAATATTCCAACTAAATTAGTAGCTTCTACTCAATCAATCCCTCATTATCGATTATTATTATTCATTCAATTATGATATAGTTTTGGTCCACAAAGTAGCTAGCATAAGAATACAATTGATAGAGAATCTATCTTTCAAAAACAAAAAATCGATAGACAATCTAATTTATTTGAGTGTATAAGACAACAGAGAAAGTAGGTGGTACTAAAAGTCGTATATGTAAAGACAATAAAATATATGGTTAAACATAAATTGCTATTTCACAAAAAAATAAAAAATAAATTGATGTTAATTTACAAATAAAATGAGATATACAGTTAAACATCAATTGAAATTTTAATAATATTTTCTTTTTTTGTCATTTTTTTTCTATTTATAAATTTAAGCGTAAATATTTGTTTACATTATGAATTTTTTTTTGGTAAAAATGAGGAGAAAATAATAATAATCTAAGGAGAAATGAACAAAAGAGAGATTCGAGAATAAGATAGAGAGGAAAAGAATAGAAAAAAGATTTATATATATATATATATATAGGGTTTTGCTAGAAGCTACCCATGAATGTGTCTTTTAGCAACCTACATCTCAAGGTGTGATTTCCACTTTTTAGTTATAACTCTCCTAAAAGACACCTTCATAAAAATTAGTTGGTGTCTTTTAACAAATGCTCATAGAATAACTTGCTAAAAGACACATTCATAAAAGATGTCTTCTAGCAAAACCTATATATATATATATATATATATATATCAAGATGAGAAAGGAGAAAGGAGGGATGAATGGACGAAAAGAGACTCGAGAGAGCGACAAGAGAACTTGTACGACTACTAATGGTCGGATTAAGCAAGTATACCAAATCGTTTACCAAGTAATAAAGTGTAAGTAGAGTATCGTATCCACATGGATCGTCATGTCATCCAAATCATTCACGTTACTTATTTTTGAACAATAAAATAAATAAAAGAGATGAGGGTTAGAGATTGCAATTTTTATCTGTTTGCAACAGAGCAAGTTACCTGTTTTGGTTGCAGAAATGTAAACAGCGGTTATGATTCTTCGAATCCCCCTGTTCATTTGTTAGAATTAAAAAACATTCATGTCACGTTTAGTTATCTTAAGTAGACTATCTAAGTAATGAGTCTGTTGGGACGTTCTAACCTAATCAGTTCGTCAAGTTGCACCTGATTGCACGGTGATCCTTATGTGCGGGGTCTTACTCTCTTAGTTGATTTCTGTCTATCCCTTCAATGTTAAGTTGCACCTAATGGTCACACGGTAATCCTTACGCGTGGGGTCTTACTCCCTCAAAGGTAATTGAAACATGGACTTGGTGGCCAGTGTTCCTAAAGGGTTTTCCCATCTATGAATCTTAGGAGTTTCGCGACACACCCTCCCTCTCGATAGTTCTACAAACGGGAAGCCTTATCAACGTATACCTTACCAAGGGTCGAGGAGAATGGTTCTACTAGACTTGGTTTAAATCATGAAGTCACTTGTTTCCTTAATTAGCAACTAGTTACATCCTAGGTTCAACATATTTTACTTAATATTAGTAATGTTACCTCCTAAGCACTTACTACTAAGGTCAACTCGCTTTCAGTATCTTTCGTCTAGTTACTAACTAATTACTTCTTAAATAGACAAATATAAATATCAAGAAATAAATATCAATATTAGGCCATGTCACTACCTAAGTGCCTAAATTAGGGTTGTGTCCCAAAGGAAATAAATCTAACCTAATAAAACTATATAGCGAACATAAAATAACTAAATAAACGACATTAAATTAAATAATTATCCAACAAAATAAATAGAGGTTTATCTTAGAACCCTAGCCTAAAAAGATTTAGTTACTCATGGTAACTAAATGACTAATCACAAAAGAAATAAAACTTACCCTAAAAACTTAGAGAGGAGAGAGAAACTCCTCCTGAAAGCTCATAGAATCCGCCTTCCTCTTGAACTACTCCAGTTCTGAACGAGAAATTATAAATGGAGAAGACGGTATTTATAGGAAAAGTTTCCACCTGAACTTGGGTTAAAAATGCAGGCTTAAAGGGTAAAAACATCACAAAATTGTGACATTTTTCGCAAGACACCAAGCCTGGGGCGTACAGGCCATGCCCGGGGCACATGTGCCTTACATCTAAACCTCCTTCAGGCGCCTGGAGCACCATTTCATGCGCCTAACACATATATGTCTTGCAGCTCTATGCTTCAGGCGCCTACATCCATGCCTTGGGTGCATGTGAGTTTTTAACTCTACAAAACTTGCGTTTAGGGTCCCATATGACATGACATCAACTTAGACAAGTCACAATGTCTTTAAGTCATGTATAAACACATATCACAAAATTATTTGATGAGGGATGGAATATAATGTTGGTTTGGTGACTAAGGTGTAAAAGTTAGGGAATGAAGTGTTAAACATGGTCTCAAATTCGATTTCCACATCGAACATAAAACGATTAATATACCAACATTGAAAATTTAAATAAATAAAAACTTTACATAAAAGAGCATTTTTAACTAACATTAATCCATTTAAAAAAAAACTAACATTAATCCATTTGATTTTTTAATTTATTTTAAATTTATGATCCTAATTTACCATGCTGTTGAGATTTCAAGACTCAAAAATTGTGATTTTTCCCTCGTAATTCCCTCAATGCTTTGTTTAGTAAATTCTTATTGTATTGGGGCAGACCCTTTTATTCATAAAAAAAGGAAAAAGAACCATATAATATTGTATTTGTTTCTTTGGTCAATTTGTCCCATTTAATCTAATTTGTGTCAATTCTCACGGAACCAAAGCAAAGGTAAAGGTAGCTGTGGAATTTTATATTAAACCAACATACGGCAGCAACAGAGTTCTATTATATACAATAGAGTCTGATTCAGGTTGATCGAATATTTTCCAATTAAGAAAGAAAGGAAGAAACTAGAAACAAAACATCGTAATAATAATAACAACCAAAGAAAACTTATACTAAACGACATCAACCATAAAATATCATACAAAAGATTACTAGGTAGGTTCACAGTATCAATCACATATACATAATACACGCGTATACACAATACTTCCTTTACTGACTCCACAATCCACCATTTATAACGTGTCACCCTCTTGTTTTGCATGGCACTTTGTCTTTAACAACCTAGTCAATTCTTTAACAAGCTTCTCGTAGCTTCCCCTGTTTCTATGAGCCTTTGTTTTCGTTTTTTCGTTATGGCGGTTCATAGCAAAAACATGTTTTTCAGTGTTCTATCTCTGTGGCCATGGTTGTTGTTGTTGCTCACTCTGCACGGTTCAGTCGCAAGACCAAACCGTCCGGAGTGGGATTCAATGATTAGATTACCGGGTGAGCTGGTAGATGATGTTGACGTGGATGAAGTTGGGACACGATGGGCTGTTCTTGTGGCTGGTTCAAGTGGTTACGGCAATTACAGACACCAAGTGAGTTTGATCAGTTTGTTAATTATATCGTTTGGTAGGTAGACGAAATAACAAGATCATTAAAAATTTATACACATGAGTGAGGAGCCGGAGTTAGAACTATGTCATGATGTCCGACATAACAATTTCGACATTTAATTTATAAAATTACCTTAATGAGTTAATTGATGTTGTGTTATGTTTTAATGAGTTGTTCTGTTTTTTGTTGGTTGATTTGATTACAGGCAGATGTGTGCCATGCATACCAGTTGTTGATAAAAGGTGGAGTGAAAGAAGAAAACATCGTTGTGTTTATGTATGATGATATAGCCAACAACGAGTTAAATCCTAGGCCTGGAGCTATCATCAACCATCCACAGGGACCCAATGTTTATGTCGGCGTTCCTAAGGTACTTCTGTTTTTTGTTGGTAAAGTGCTATGGTACGTACCATTTTGTTTTTTTGTAAATCTCTAGCCAATTTTTTCTTAAAGAATTTTCTAGCCAAATTGATGGTCGATATTACAAGTATGGTCAAAATAGTCCTTATATGAAATTTTAGTCAAACTTTTGAGTTTTCTTTCCTTTTTACAGTTTTTCTAGCTCTTGGTTTTTTGTTTGGTGAATTTGTCTAGCTCTTTCTAATTTTATTTTTTTGTGGCTGGGATTTAAATCAACTTTAGACCTTGTATATATTATGCATTACTCTATCAATTGAGTTAAGCTCACTAGAACAATCATTTTCTTTAACAAACTATATATTATATGACAAAAATATAAAAATACTATGTGACAAATATAAAAACACCGGATATTATTTAGATTCGGAAGGGAAACTTTTTTGAAAAAGAAAAAAGTGGCACCGTGCCTTAGATGTGAGATTTGTTTGGCCATTTCTGTGTTGAACAAAAATGGTTTGAATTTTTTGCAACATAAAAAATTGTTTAGATCAATTAATACAACTGGCACTTAAAAAAAGTTACAACGACAACTAAGAAGTTAACAACCAAATATTAAATTACCAAAAAGAAACGCACTTGAATGGATATTCTCCACTTAAGTCTTTGTTGGCTAGTGCATTGGAGCCTTTAATTAGTGGAATTTCATTTTGCTTGAAAGCTAATTGTTCCTCTGGTCCTCTTTGATGCTGGCGTTGGAATTAATTAGAGGAATTGGAGCCCTTGCTATATCCATCATAATTGACTCCTTCCGTCCCATATAAAAGCGACAAAGTTGATTGATTTACAGAAATTATTGTATAATTTTTTAGAATTAATATCTTTAATTATCTATTGACGTAAATTATAAAAAAATTGATATTTCGAAAATATTTATCGAAACAAATTCAACATCATTTTATAAGCTACAATTTGTCTTATATATTAAAAGAAAGAAAAATATGGTCAAAATATGTTACGTGAATAATGCACATGATCGAAGTAACTTAGTTAATATGAGTAGGAGTTGAGTAACTTAAAGTATACATCTTCCGGTCACTATTATAACAAAATTTTACATTTTATATTTTTTTAGTTAATGATGTATATGGTCTCAAAATTTTACATTTTATATTCGTTTAATTAAGGATGTATATGATCTTTATTACATACCACATAAATCATTTAATAAATAAATTTAAAATATTAATTTTTGCTTATAATAATGACTGGAGGGTGTAATAAGTTTTTTTAATAAGAAACTTCAAGTCAAATAGTACTCACTAATGCGAAATGATGGTGTAAAATATTCAAAAGTCAAATGTATTTAGTCTAGTTTTTTTTTAAAATCAAATTCTTCTTTTGTTTTATATTAAGTGTCATTTAACAACAAAAACACGAAGAATTTGTTTCAAGTAAGTGTGATTTTATATTTTCAACGCTACATTAAGTAATTTATTCAAAGTTTACCCCACATTAATTTTGTGTTCACCAAATACTCCCTCTGTCATAAATTATATGATGTTTTCATCGCTTCACGCAAATTAAGAAATGTAATTAATGTTGCATGAGAAAGAAAAATTATAAGTAATTTTACAAAATTATCCTTCATTAATGATATACAAAACGAGAATAATAAATAGTTAGGATATACTCATTCTTCTCTATATCTAAGCACTTATTTGACTTTATTTTTGTTCCTAAATGTAAACCTCTTTTCAAATTACTAGATGCATTTCTTACTTTTTTTCCTAAACATACCCCTAATTAATACTACTAATTTGTCTTGAAATATGAAAAGTCAAATTTAATACACATACATATAAATGACAATTTGGTAATATTAACAAACAAAATAGACTTATTAATTACACTAACAACTTTTCTTAAGAAATATGAAAAATACAAATGGGGCTTACATACAGAGACTGAAAGTGTAGAAAAAAGCATTTAATGATTTATCGATATTCTAGAGTAATTTTATAATTTGAAACAAATATTTTCTCCAAAGCCACGTATAATTTGGGATGAATGGAGTAGTTAGTAAGGAAGAATTTGTAAAATTGTTATATTTCCTTGTACATTAAATGTTTTCTTTGCACATTTGATCTTTGTTTCATTGTTTATATTTCATTTGAGATAGAGTATTCAATTTGATAACAAGAATAAAATTAAATTGGTCCCAAGAAGCAATAATTGGGTTGTTCAAAAGTCTTTAGTGAGGTGAGACGTATAAGCAAACGAAATGGATGTTTTTTTGGGTACAACAGTGAAGGTTGTCGTTGGGACTGTTACTTCTTGCTAGAGAATAGATTCTTTTGCACTATTTCATTTTGTGATGCTTATTCTCTATTTATCTGCAGGATTACACTGGTGACAACGTGACAGCTGAGAACCTATACGCTGTAATTCTTGGAGACAAGAGTAAAGTAAAGGGTGGAAGTGGAAAGGTCATCAACAGCAAATCCGAAGATAGGATATTTATATATTACTCTGATCATGGAGGCCCCGGAGTTCTTGGTCAGCCAATTAAACACTTAAGCACCAGTTTTAATTTGATTTTATCATGCAAATACATATCCCTTGAGTAGGTTAGAATTACATTAAACTATAACAATGAATTCAATAATATCATCGATAAATTGTAAGTTTTACAATTTGCAGACTAATACACTCCTTGCACGTAAACATTTAAAATTTCCAAATATACGTTGATCATATGACATAGAAATTAATTGTATGAATTAAATTTTGATGTGAATTATGAGAATGATTAAACTTAGTTCGATCAAACGAGAACTAGGTTTATCCTTGGGCAGAAATAGCAGCCAAGTGATTCTTTTTTTTGATGTAGGGATGCCAAATATGCCATACGTATATGCTATGGATTTTATTGATGTTTTGAAGAAGAAACATGCATCTGGAGGTTACAAAAAGATGGTAAGATTTCATTTTCCTGGTAAAATGATGATGCTTGGAAAAAATTCACTTTATTTTTGGTCATTGATGTGTGATTTTGTGGTTGCATAGGTTGTATACATCGAAGCTTGTGAAAGTGGTAGCATGTTTGAGGGTGTCATGCCAAAGGATCTTAATGTTTATGTGACAACTGCATCCAATGCACAAGAGAGTAGTTGGGGAACTTACTGTCCTGGTGTGGAACCTGCCCCACCTCCAGAGTACATCACTTGCCTTGGGGATTTGTATAGTGTTGCTTGGATGGAAGACAGGTATTTTCTTTTACCAACTATTTGAATTTAATGTAATGTTTTTCAACCTACATACATACTATGTACAATTTGTGTTTGGATCCCTAAATTCAGGGACCTAAATACAAAAATTATTTAAAAATTTTCAGACCCAAGTTTAATGACCTAAGTAGCAAGTACTAATAACTAACAAATTTATATAATCAAATTATAAACTTTTTTTTAGTTCAAAGACTAATTTAAAAATCTCTAAATAGTTCAAAGACCTACCTAGTAATTAACACGTGGAAAGTCCACGTCGTTTGATTATGTTTTGGCAAATCATTTCAAACATTTCCTCTGTTTTGAATTACGCAGCGAATCACATAATCTAAAAAGGGAAACGGTGAAACAACAATACAAATCGGTAAGGATTTTTTAAAATGTTACAGCAATGTTGAGTTTCCCTACTAGCATTACGGGAGAAGAACAAGAAAGTGAAGGAACAATTTATGTTTAATATCTTGTGCAGGTTAAAGAACGGACTTCAAATTACAACAACTATGCATTAGGTTCTCATGTGATGCAATATGGTGATACCAACATTACAGATGAAAAGCTATATTTATACCAAGGTTTTGATCCTGCAACAGTGAACCTTCCTCCACACAATGACAAACTAGGATCTAAAATGGAAGTTGTAAACCAAAGAGATGCAGAAATTTTATTCATGTGGGAAATGGTATTCTCCTCAACCTTAACTTAATATCAACCAAATCTTTGTTCAAATAATTGTGTAGTAGGATATATAAACAATTCTTCACTTTCCTTTCAGTATAAGAGATTAGATCATCAAACGGAAAAGAAAAGAGAAATCCTTGAGGAGATTGCGGAGACAGTGAAACATAGGAATCATTTAGATGGTAGCGTGGAATTGATTGGAGTTTTACTGTTTGGTCCAACAAAAGGTTCTTCAGTTCTACAGGCCGTTAGAGCGCCTGGTCTACCTCTTGTTGATGATTGGGAATGCTTAAAATCAAGGGTAAACAAGAGACTTATTTCTCTTATTATTATTACTACTTTCGTAGCACAACACTTTCACTTAAAAGGCATGTCTGGTATCCAACATAATGTACATATATTAAATTATTCTTTTTGATAAATTATAATCCGCGTTGACATGTCAATATTAGTCTTGCGTCATAACTTATTAATATAAGTATATAACATACAACGGTTGTAAATTGTTTTATTAATTTGGTTTTGTAGGTTCGGTTGTTTGAAACACATTGTGGGTCACTGACTCAATATGGTATGAAACACATGCGAGCATTTGCAAACATTTGCAACAGTGGTATTTCCGAGGATTCTATGGAGAAGGCATGTATGGCAGCATGTGGTGGGTATAATGGAGAGCTATTACATCCATCAAACAGAGGTTATAGTGCTTGATTTTGTGTGGTACACTACATGATACAAACTTAGCAGCCCTCGGATGATGTAATACTTGTCAATTGCAAAACCGGTGGTTTCTGCTATTTGTGTTCCCCAGTATGCTTTCAATTGTGAAAGAGTAAGCAGGTAAGCCTAAGATAATGTAGAAACTGTTGGATAGGAGGAATAGAATGTGTAAGCAAGCACAGCACAAAATATGTGGATAATGGTTGGGTGAGGATGGTTGTATTAGTATTTTTGGTAGTGTAAATAAATGAGTTTGTGATGCTTTTCAAATAAGATAAGACAAATTAATATTCTTTTTTCTTTTAGAATCAGCAGAATTTAAACTCCCGGCAAAAGCAGACATCAATACAGTAGGTACAAATATACCGGAACACCTAAGAACCCAACAGCAACCAACTTCCTAGCAAAATGAACTAAAGCAGAACTGCCAAAGACTGCATATCCCAGCCTTATGAATAAACAAGCCGGCAATTTCAACCGACACAAAGTCCGACAAAATTTTAATAGCCTCAACCATATCCTCCACTCCACTTGTTGAAAAGTCCTCGCTTTCCAAATTGTCTAAACCGCCGCTTGCTAAATTAACCGGTAACCTTTACGAATCCTTCTGTTGCTATTCCAACACTTCCAAATCCAATGAATGTATAAATTTGGGGGGTGTCAGAATTGAACATTAATCTATCCCACACCTCCCTAGTAGCCTCACAGTGAAGGAATAAATGATCCGTCGAAAGATCAATCTTCATTGGGATCTTATCATGGAATAGTTTTCACGAAAAAGTCACCACTATGGACGGAGCCAGATTATTCCAAATACGCGTAAACACCCTCAATTGGCCAAGTATGTTAGCTTATTATATGTTGCTTTCCTCATGGTTTATTTTATTGGTACGGAAGAGGGCCTTTGGCCAAAAAAAAGACAAATAGAAACTAACACAGAATTCTAGTAACTATTTTGAGGAAAAGTTCCAGTTTCATCATCAAAATGCAATAGCTGTCATTGTCAACCCATGCGGGTGATGCTTTCAACAATGAGATATTAAGTTTTACAAACCAAAGTTAAGATTGGCAACGCCATGCAATCCGTACAACGATTTCCTTTCTCGCAAATACGATCAGTGACGGAGCCAGAAATTTTACAGAATTTGGGCAAAAATTGCACATTTCCTGCAGATAACTTCATAGACTTCCCATGCAATATTACTTCTTTCTTGCGGATAATTGCACATTTCCTGCAGATATAACTTTGCTGCGGATCCTAAAATCATAAGGAAACAATTACCTACGAAGGTGTTACATTTACCTGGAACCTAAATCTTTGGCAAAATCTGCAGGAAACATGTTTCCTAATGAATTTATACAAACATCCGCATGTAAATCCGTAGGAAAAGCGAGAGGTTTTAGTAATGGCTGATGAAAGTAGAAGCTGAGCCTCGGTTAGGTGGCTTCGTCCTTGAATATGATGGAACTTAACATTACAGTGTTTACCTACCAAACTTTTTATTCTTCGAACAAGGATTGACAAAGTATGATAATCATTCATATCATTACAAATTTTTAAAAATAGAGGTGTACCTAAAAAATTCTAAGAATAATGGAATGGGTGGCTCAAATGACGATTGTTCGATAAACTCTTCAAATTGCTAAAAAAAATTGATTGGGAGTTGCAATTTAAAGTTTACGCACACAAAGCCTAACATTACAACGCGATCAGTTGAGGGATCCGTGGGCAATCTAATGGGTCTATTGAGCAACATCGGCTCAAATTTGTGGTTGAAAAACTCGGTTTAGTCTAACTTGGATTGGAACTTTTGCTTCTATGCAATGTAAGTTGTAACTTGTATAGCTTTGGTAGGGCTATTTGTTCCACACTACCTTACACACATTCATGTTGAACAACCATTACAGATTATGATCAGTTGTAATTCATGCACAATTGTTACAAAACTACAATCGATTTAAAAACCGAATTCAATCAAACAAGTAACTACAACTACACAATTTAACAACCCTCTTATAAACAACCGTCCACATTAAACTGGATAATCTTTATTCTGATTTGGAAACATCCGCCAATTATTTTAAACCAGAGAAGCAAAATCGAACCAAAGGTTTTAGGCTTTCATCACACAAGTTTGCACAAAATTGTATTATGAAAACAGCTGAGCAAAAACACAAGTTGTGTTTCTTGCTATAACAACTTTATTTATATTCTTATGACATTAAACTAATTTGATAAACCTAGTCCGAACAAGGATTGCTCCCAAAATTAGCTAATCAACCCACATGTGGTGAAAACAATTGACCCGAAATCCATAGTCAATTCAACTCTACCACTTCAGTAATTTACATTTTTTACCAACAAGAAGTGCTGTCTAGGCTTTGGATTCAACATGAAAGTTGCCTCAATCGGATTAATGTAGTCCAAGTTATGATATGTAGAGTGAGTAAGAGTCAATATGTGATTAAATCTGAAAATTAATCAAAGAATTTTTTTTTTTTTGAAGACATCAAAGAAATTTATTAATACTCAAATCTGACCCAAAGTATGCAAATATGTTAGAAACCAAATATTCGCATATCTGAACCCATGTCTCCGAGGGTTCAATGTTCAGTCTTTATCTCTTTTCATCGTGACACTTGATTTTTTTGTCTTCCCAACCGCATGGAACTAAGCGTAATTAATTTGATCCAATACTTCCCATGTCAACTTATCCCTAAGATGAGATCCAATACTTCCCGAATATCCCTATGCTATCTTAGACAAATGCTATTTTTTGAAGATGTTTATCCCTGAGATTCATAATTAAATTATTTGAGTCTAACAGTAACTTATCCTTTTTAAAAATGACTTGAAACGTGGAAGGTAACACTAAATTTATAAACTCAGGGATAGAACAAGAGAAATGTTTTTTTTTGAGTAAATAGGCAATTACCCCCCTGAAATTGTAAGTTTCGTCAATTATCTCTCTGAAATTAACAAAACTTCAATTACCCCTAAAATTGTACAATGTTAATCAATTTATCTCATCCGTCAAATTCTTCAGTTAGTCAACATAATGTTTTGCAAATACCCCTCTAAAGTTTTGCACTTATGTGCAAAATACCCCCTGAACTTAGAAATTTATATATTTTTTTCTTAACCTTCAAAGAAATCCTTGAAAGCCAGGAGAAAGAAAAGATGCATGGTTTTTCTGAGAAATTGGGTTGGAGAATGCAAAAGGGTGATAATGGTTTGGTTCAGAAATTCTGCAATGACATTGGTGTTTCTAAAAGAGTTTTCAAAGTTTGGATGCATAACGTAGCTTGAGGAAGAAATTAGAATCTGATGTTGGAATTGGAATTGCTACTCAAAATGATGATAAGAATAATGTTGGTAATGGTAATTATGATGGTTCTAACAATGTCATTCATCATATGAATGAAGATGGATGTGTCAATGTTCATGTTTCTTCTGTTAATGGTTTATCCTCTTAATTAGTCTTTTTACTTATTTTTCAAGGAACTAAGATAAATGGAAATTAAGCTTAAGCTAGTAGAGATTTTATTTTTACCATGATCTGTGGTTATTTTTGTTCATTATCATCCTTTGTAGTTTTTCCTCCTTTTTAATCCATGGTCTTAACTTTGCCCAATAGTGTAATCCATGGTCTTTATTCTTATCCTTGAAAAAAAAATATAAATTTTCAAGGGGCAATTTGCACATAACTGCAAAACTTTAAGTGGTATTTGCAAAACGTTATGTTGACTAACAGAAGAATTTGATGGAGGGGGTAAATTGATTAACATTGTGCAATTTTAAGGGGTAATTGAAGTTTTGTTAATTTCAAGAAGGTAATTGACGAAACTTACAATTTCGGGAGGGTAATTGTCTATTTACTCAATGTTATTTGTACATCCTTAAAGTTGTACAAATATCACCTCTTACTTATATGTCCAAATATGCCGCAAACCCTTGGTATGTACTATGTAGTATGAGTATACTGCAGGACCACTCAAATGCCCCATGTTAGATTTCCAGACTTCAATTACATTTTCTGGAGATGGTGATTGGCATGTGATTGTAAATTTTACTAATGTGCAAGGATAAAATGGGGTGAGATGGTAATCATTTCTAATAGCACTCTTTCAAATTTCTGTTTGGCATGGTGTTCTCAATTTATATTTTTTTTGGTACAAGGTGTTCTCATTTCTTTATCATATAACTATTGACTTAATTGGAAATTCTATTTTGAAGGGGACACATTAATACAAACATCATCATCTATGCACAAAGTTCTTGTCTGTGTGCCATTTAAATATTATATATTTTTTGGTCGACCAAAATTCGCATTATTGCTGTGATACAAAAAATCACATTATTGTTGTTAATTCTCTTCATTTCTTTTTAGCCGGTGAAAAAAAACATTCTCTTCATTTCTTTTTGAGGAAACTCCATTCCTTAACGATTGTTTTTTAAAATATACTTGGCGTTCTTATATTGCGATTTTGCTATTTTTGAATTTCATTTTTTTTTTTTTGCGATTTTGAACACTTAAGATTTTCTCCTTTGTGATTTGGTGTAAGCTCCTCAAAATTTTCTCTCGATTTCACCTTGATGTGACACTATTTATTGTCATTGCACCCAACTTTCATTTGCTCTTAGGTGTATTGGGTGATTTTTGAATTTTTATATCTTTTACATAAAGTTAGCTGATTTATAATTGAAAATAAAGCACTAAATGCACTATAATAATATTATTAATGAAAATATATTAGTCATAGAACTTACGGGTAAATGATGGATTTTGTTCACACAGTGCAACAAATACAAATAATATTATTATCAAAATGTATTTACTTTTCATTTGATGAGTTCTTGTGTTTGTATTTGCAGAAAATATGAAATATATGATATGTAGAAAAACCTCGTCATAAATTTTTATTCATCACTATACATATAGAGTTAAATTGAAATACAAAATATATGTTTAAATCGTATCAAGAAATAACGAGAAAATCCTAAAGATATTCTAAATAAAATTTCAAACATAAATTATTTAATGATGATATATATCTCATCTGAAGTATATTTAAAATATAAATTTAAATATAAATTTATAATCTTCTAAAGATATTTGGGCATATTATTATCAACACCCCTCCTTGATTAAATATTTTGGTCTTCTTTGAATTTAGATCCTTCACTTTTCTCTTCTTCGTCAGTAATATGTCCACTCTTCATTCCCTCCAAAAATATGTTCACTATTCATCAAATCTAAAATAAACCTCTTGTATTTTATCGGGGGGATTGATCTTGCTTATTGTTTTGATCTTTAATCACATGATATTTATGTTCAAATAATACTTCGTAGCCTTTCTCCAACAACTGAATTACACTTAAAAGATTTGACCAGTTCATAAACATATAAAATATTGAAAATAAGTTTAAAACTCAGGTGACTTTTTAATTGAGACCATTCCGATGCCTTCTACTGCAATGTATACTTCATTCCCGATTATGACTTTAAAAATAGAACTTTTGTTCAGCTATTTGAAAAATGTATCAATCATAAAGTTAAATGGTTTGTGCAAACTTTGTTAATAAGCCAAGCTATTGAGAGTTTGTTTGTTGTAATACATGGCATTACCAGTAGTAATTTCTCTTCCTCTTTGTGTTGATCCTCAACAATGTTAACATCTCCTTGTTTTGATGAGACTTGCATATATACAGATTTTGCGTCAAAACTCCCCCAACATTTTCTTTTGTGGGTGATTAATCTTTCTGTAATAGTTATTTTTTTTCTTTTCCATTTTGTTAAATATATACATTCCAGAGTCTTTTCTTGTCTCGTAAGTCTTATTTTCCAAGGTACCAATAATACATGTAACACTTCTCTCAAAATGATTCTACAAAAACCTTTTATGTTTTCCAAGGACAATGTCCTCGTGAGTTTTACTCAGTTAATAAGGACAATGCATAAGATACGGAAGGTCCGGGGTTTGAACCCCGAACACAAAAAGAAACAGAACTAAACATATCTTTTAGGAGGTCCATGTCCTAAGATGAAACAAAACGAATAGCTATTACCAATTTTTATAGAGCACTTTTTGAGGAGTTGCCCATTCTCTTTCAGTTGAACGTGGGGAACCGAAACAATAATGTGTCTATATCAACAATCATTATCTATGATCCCTCACTCTTCAGGTGGCTTTCCACTTAATTTGCTCTTCCATTACTTTCGGGTAAATCTTATTTCATTACGGTAAAATAAACTACAAAATAATTTGTTTATATATATATATATATATATATATATATATATATATATATATATATATATTATATAAAAAATAAAAAATAAAATATGATATA
>Ga0315914_1001011_pt1 | contig 40109 bp, 22 predicted proteins | sample MpolenodulesMG_FD_203920 | JGI IMG/M metagenome (GOLD analysis project Ga0315914, IMG submission 203920) | Medicago polymorpha root nodule microbial communities from Los Angeles, California, United States - elongated nodules | ecosystem: Host-associated > Plants > Roots > Nodule | place: USA...
ATCTTGAATAATATATTAGAAAAAATTATGAAAATTTGATATTTTGAAAATACTCATCGAGACAAATCTAACGACATCTTATATGATATTATTTATCTTTGTATATTAGTAGAAAAATATGGTCAAAATATGTTCGGTCAAAATTACATATTTTCAAATGAGTCATCTATTGCAGAACGAAAGGAATATGTGAAATGATAACACCAATATATACATAGGTCCTGAAACTTTGAATATAGAAGTAAGAAAATGATTCCAAACTAGCCATTGAGCACTATCTTATCCTTTTTGTATTTTTTTTCAAAGTCACTAATAATCTATCAATAATATATATATATACTCTCATAAGCATAAAAATCACATTCCAGAAAAGTTAAAGCAATTACATCATTTTATAATGTACCTTTTAAGTTGTAACAGAATTTTTAATTTGATCACTGTGTAGGGACCTAACTACAGATTATTAAAGTCTTCAAAGACTTAAGAATAAATTATTTAATAGTATACAAGGAATATAATTACTAATTGTTTAAAAGTTCATGAACCTAATTGAAAAAAAATTCCAAAGACTTAATCACAAATTATTGAGAACTTCAGGGGCAAAATTGCAATTTTTTAGTTTGAAATCCTATTTAAAAATTCTTAAATGCTTTAGTAACTTTTAAAGTAATTAAATTTAGCATAAAGTTTAATTTTGATTCATCTGTTACAACCTACTCCAAAAGAAATTCAACAAGCCAAATGAATGTACTTAATTCAAAATTTAGACAAAAACTTTTGACTTTTAGAATTTCTTTTGCTTAGATTTTGTTATGAGGGATGTTTCTAATAACACAATTATTTAAATAAAGGGAGTTTGATAACTCTACTTAATTTGAGTTACGGGTTAAAAGGGTTGAACGAGTTTTAAAGGACCAAGTTTTAAACAATCATTTAGTCGAAATTAACTATTAGAGAATTATAGGCACTTTGTTTTTATTCCTTTATTGGAATAAGTAATCAAAATTTCTCATTAATGGATGAACCAGATGGATAAAATATACAATGAAGAACAATATAATAGAATTCTGTCCACCAACTTGCAAGTATACTTTTCCAATGTCAAGATATTGGAAAATTTTCATTTATCAAAGTACTCCACAAAGCATCAAATCTCATGCTACTAAGCAAGACAAGTGGAAAGGCAATTAAAATCAAAGAGAGAAATATCTAGCTCTTGACAAGTTATGAATTGTCATACACTTAACATGCAAATGATGAATTATAAGTCAAGTATCCTTGATGAATTATGTTCTAGCATTAAAAAAATAACGGAAATCATTCATGTGAATGGTGCATGCAATCAAAGGATGTTGAAGCAATTGCCAAATGCATGAAAGAAGCCATACAAGAATGGCAATGAGGTGGAGGCAATTGGAGGAATAGTGTTGTGATAAGGATATAACACTTACTACGTCATGTGAATTAATTAAAAATGTAAGTGTAAATTGTACTTGTAGTAAAGAAGAGCTCATACTGATGTATAAACCAAGTTGTAGGAAGAAAAAAAAAAACTCGTGTAAATTTCTTTAGGAAGCATAAGCTAGTTTTCTAACTTTTCACTTTTGTGCTCTTTTTAGTTCTTGTATCAATAAAATTCATCATTTCACTTATTATTACATATTTATCTACTAAAACGGTACTTATCCATTTCCTTGGAGGAATTTGAACTACATGCTATATCTCTCTCTCTCATGCTAATATATCTATATTCCATTTCTTAAAGAAATAAATATTTGCTATTCTCAACAAATTTTTATGCATTTTTCTCTATTTTATTATTTTCAGCATTACTAACATACAGCTGTATACTTTACCCAAAAAAGAAACATATAGCTTTATACAACGGTTTACGAACATCTGAACAGAAAACAGATGAAGTAAAATCAAAGCTAAATCTCACTTCATAGAAGTTATGGTGCCAAACAGAGGTGAAGAAGTGACAGTGAAATGCAGTATGTATTATATATCATCCATATCGATTAGAACAAATTTCTCAACCGACCCATGTTTCAATTTTAGAGAAAGTGACCAGTTCTTGCTTTGAAGGAGTGAGAAGAAAATCTAAAGGGCAAGATGGATTTACAGGAGGAACAGCAGCAGTGTAGACTTGGATTAGGAGTCTGGTAAACGATTTATATCAAATCTTCGAAATATTTAATCAAGTTTTCATGTTAAGTTCTTTCAAATACTCTAGGTTTAAAAACTGTTTACTTTAAATAATTTATCCCTTTTGATAAAAAAATAATTACATTAAAAGAACTACAATAGTTACTTAAAACAAATGAATGTTAGTAGAGTTGTATTTTAAAAGTTTTCATATCAAATTCAGAAACCTAATCAAGGTTAAGCAACCCATGATTTTAATGTATAGTAGTAAGATGGTTTAAAAGATAAACTTGTAAAATATAGTACTCTACTCCTATGATAACGTCACTACATATTGTATCAGCTTATAATCCTGTGAGGCCTAGCAGTGTGCAAAACAAGCAACTGAACACAAAAAAGTCATCAACCGTGAGACATTATAGCACTAAAATCATTGCAAGTTGCAGTACAATGAATTTTTGCTGCTCTTCATCCATAGGTTGCTTGCACTACTCTGACTTCTCTGATTTATCTGGTATGTCAAGTGCAGCCAATCTTTCAACAAGGGGAGGATGAGAATAGTGATAAGCAGAGTACCATGGATCTGTATTCATAGCTGACAGATTCTCCTCCTGAAAGACAGCACAGTGAATAATGTTAACGCAGTCAGGTAAAACTTGCATCAAACCAAGAAAATGAAGCGAAGATGTTGAAATGTCACCTGTAATTTCACAAGACCAGCTCGTAGAGAAGATGAATATCCAAGCTTCTTAGCAAAGCCATCAGCCTACGTAGGAAGATACAAATAAACAAAGTCAAATGGAGACGGAAAACGTGAATGCATGAGACTAAAAGGGGTAGGTGAAAAACGGCAATGTAATTGGATTGAATAACAAATAAACTTGATACATTGCAATTTTCAGCACACCCATTTTCACCCGAACAAGAGAGAAAGGAGTGGAATAACAAGAGAAAAAGGCAAAGGAATGTAACCTGGAATTCAAATGATCTGCTCACAAGGTTCAGACCAAAGCTGACTAATTGTTGGAGTGGAATAACAGTATGCTGCAAATAAATCAAGGGAACAGGATGTTAATGCTTTTGAAATAAATCCTCCAATGGTGAAATTAAAGGAATACTTGCGTGGAGGTTCAAACTTTGAGCCTCCTGCAAACTGAATAAATAAAACACTCGTAATGTCCTTCGGAAACTAGTATATGAACTGATTAGATAGTTGTGATACTCTAGAACCAGTCAATTCCATACGAGGGCAATAGTGGTGGTTATAAATTTGATGGAGACTTCAATATTATTATTAAAAAGTAAAAAAGAAAAGACAGCAATGCATATAGCCTACCATATTTTAGAAAATTAGTCTTAATTTCAGTAGGGTTAAATAAGTTTTTCGTCTCTATAAATAAAACGAATTTTGATTTTAGTCCATAAACAATTAAATTGAATCTTTTCATCCTCACAAATTTTTTATTTTGTTTTTGGTCCTTAATGACCACTTTATATTCATGTAAATGTCAAGATTATAACTCTTTTATGTTCAAAATGTATGCATGTTATGTCCGTTTATTATGTTCAACATTTATGTATTTATATTATGTTAAAAAAATGTCAAAATTATATTCATTAGGAACCAAAAATAAAACAAAAAATTGTGAGGATGAAAACATCTTATTTTATTTTTTAGGGACGAAAACCAAAATTTGATATATTTACAGGGACAAAAACCTTATTTAATCCATTTCAGTATTATGAAATTTGTTCTCATGAAATTGATAAATTATCAAGTTTTTTACCGTTTTATTTTTTACGACCTCCAGTCCTTTTTATAAGATGATTTTAGAATTTTTTTTGTCCTATTTATAAGAAAAAGTCAGAATTTAGGTGTATTTATTGCTTAAAAGACGTTTTTACCCTCATTTAAAGTTGTTTTTTAATATAATAGGTGCATTTAATGTCTCACAATTTACTACAGGGGTATATCAGGAAAAATTATCAAAAACTTACGATTAATAATCTCATTGATTTGTTGTTATTTGGTTTTTCTTATAATAATAAACAGCAGAGGGAGTAGTTTGCACAAAGGTTATGTCTGAGAACACGGAAGCAGCATTTGCACTTGCTGCCCTTGTGGAGACTCCATTTCAGTAAAGGGCAGCCCAAAATATGCAACTTGCCAAGTAAGCAGTGGATTATAACTATAAGTATAACGGTTCTATTCCATTGAAATCGTCCTACTTTTTTTTCTTCCTGATTTCTAGTCTAAGCTGCTGCCTATAGTTCCTACCGTTTAGTGAGTTTTCAGTTTTCACACTTGTCCAGATTCATATTGGATACTAGACCATGCCATGGGGTGCATGCTTAAAAAAATATAACCATCACGTTTAAGCCAGTGTTTAGAGATTGAATTTCATAATAGCTATGAGGAGGGCAAGCAAATAAAAGGCTTAAAATTAGAATGCTTAAACATGAAATAAATTATGTCAAAAATAAAAAACAACATCATCAGAATGTTGGCACAAAAATTTGACAGTATATCCCAGTCGTGCTATATAATAAGATGTGCATCGAAATAGAAATCAAGATAGACCGTAATATTTAAAAGTACCTGAAATAGGATGAGTCCAATAAGGACTGGCTGTGTATCAAACCCAAAACTTTGGAACAGATCAGTTGAATTACGCACTAGCGTATATCCTCCGAATTGCAAGAGTGTAAGAATCTACATCAGATTTTAAGAAAAATGTCACACAAACATCAATAGATCAAATAAATTAAACATAATCTCATAGTCAAATATTGCAATGTCTTTTCCTTTGAAGATTAACTCTTGACATGACAAAAAACTAGAACGAAGGTTGTCTTTGACAGACAGAACAAGAGAGGGTCTACCATCTTCTAATAAATTGATATTTTAAGATTACCCAAGTGAAGCATACATCTGTTTTCTAAAGGAGTTCTACAGAGGTACTTTAATTGAATTTGTAAGTCCATAGCACCACTTGGCCTTGCCATATAGATTGTTTAAAGCTACATCAAATGCATTGCGTAATAACAAGTCATATAAATTGTTTACAGATGCACAAAGTGAACAGCACAAATTATTTTCCATGGATAATCATTACAGAGGCATTCAACTATTCATTTTCAATTCAAGAATGCTGTTACACAAACCTGCATAGCAATGAAGGTGTACACAGTATGGTTGAGCTTCCAGTGTCCAAGCTCATGGGCAATAACAGCAACAATTTCCTCATCATTTTTGCACTGCATAACATCATTTACAATGTAACAATCAATCATATCTTACAAAAAAATATAACCACAACTCTCTTGTAGAGAATTTGATATGGACACTAAACTACTACTCCCTCTATTTCAAAATTAGTGTCACTTCAGCACAAATAATTTGTTTCAAAATGAATGTCCTTCTCACTTTTTAATGTAGTATTAATTACCTTTTTCCAATAGTACCTCTTAATTATTACTATGCACACAACTTCCAAATTATCATTTTCTACTTTCATTTATAATGATGGAAAATGCACCAATAGTTAACAAGGCTATTTTAGTAAAAATGTCTTGTCTTTGGACAGCATTATTGCATTTCTTAATGTGTGTGTAACAACCTTAAACGACATTCATTTTGAAACGGAGGGAGTAAAAAATATTATAATGCTACTGAAATTTGAAATAAACTTAAAAATTATGATTGACAATTTTGTAGAATTTTCAATTAGCAACAGCTAGATAAAGAGCAAGATTTTTATAGAATAAAACTGTTCTAAAGCTCAAAAACAATATAATAGTCTGAAAGATGAAACAACTTTCTTCAGTTAGTATTTTCTAACCTGTTGAACTAATGTGTCATAAAGCACAATCCTCTTGTTCTTGAAGAATCCATACATATAGGCCTGCAAAGTATTTATAAAAACAGACAAGCAAAGAAGAAACTTTAAAGTTCTATAAAAGTGAGAACGTATTTTAGATTACAGTAAAAATATGCATCATAACTCATAAGTCATAACATTGAGTGTAACTATTGATACGAATATACAGGAGTTCAATATTCCTTACATTGCTGTGACTTGATCTTGTGGATCCATCAACAACAAACAACTTCTTTAATGGAAAATTGAGGGAGGAAGCAAGTTTCTCAATTTTCTCCCTGAGTGGACCATCTGGAAGCTGGTGACCAGAATACCATATTAGGGAATAAATGAGAAATTAAATCAAAAGATACATTAACGTCCCTGCGGTTTGTACTCATTACAGTAACACCCTCTTTGTTTCAAAAATTAGACTCAACTCTGTTAATTTCAAAAATTACATTTACAAATATGTGACTTTTGTATTTTTCCGGTTTTTTTAAATAAAAACAGAGTATAAACTTTTGTGCCTTTTCTCTAGGCTGTGCAACAATCGGTCCAACAGCAAAGAACTTTTAGATACAAAAAGACATTGCTCTTTGTTAGATGAACCAGACCTACATCATCTACCCAAAAAGGTCATAAAGATTTGCCAGCCCCAAGCATCAAAGAGAATTTCAAAACAAAGCCCTAGAATTCTGTCCCAAACAACCGCTATAAGCACCCTTCAAGTGATGCCAGCCAGTCATTAAACCAACGCCAGCAGGTTGTTGGTCTTTCCTTTGTCAATGTTGTGAGTTGTGAGCCATCAAACCAAAAGATTACTCCCTGTTTTTGGCTCCAGATGTTTTTGATTTCCCCCTTCGGAACTAGATCCCATACCACAATCCTAATCACACAATTCAAAACACAGGGTCCCCATATCCTCTCCAACCTCACAAGTCAAAACCATTGTGGTACACAATCAATCCATTGATCCCAAATTGGTAAACCTTTACCAATTTAGGATCAAAGGAGTTCTTTATATTGGGCTAAACTAGGCATTTCCCTCAAATGACCGAGTGTTCCTAATAACGTCTATTTCACGGTGGTATGTGTGAGTGTAGTTATTCAATCAAAGAGATTTGACTGTAATTGACACCAACTTTGAGGAGAGTTTGAAGTAATAAACCCAATATAAATTAAACAAATAAGGAACGTGCATATTATATATCATTTTAGTCAAAAATATTGCCAAGTCAGAAATTCTCACAGGAGTGAACTTATTGAAGAGTGGAGCTATTAGAATTGGATAAATTGTTAGCATCACAAGAGAAAGACCAAACATAAATGCCCAAAGATAGATCGCCAGGTATGGACCTCCTTTCTGCAAAAATTCAGATGAACATTAAGAGATATAGCAAAGAGCCAAAAACTCTGGCAAATAAAGTGAAGTAAAGACATATAACAGAACGTAGTAAATATCACAACCAAAAGTAACTTTAAATCAACAAGAGCTAGGAAAGCCAAATTTAATTGTCTAAAGCTAATTTGGTAATGATTGCGCAACAATTTACCTGTACTATTACAATGATTGCAGCCACAATTGGAGGACCAATTATTATGGAAAGAAAAATTCCTTTAATCATGTCCCTGAAGAATAACCATGGTGTTTGCTGTAGGATAGATGATAAAAATGTAAGGTGAAGTTTACAACAGATAAACTTATCAATATTAGAAAAATCGAGATATCAAATCAAACTCAAAAGTAGTGAACTAGAAAGGACGATGAAATATTAGACAGATGGTTGATTTGAAGGAAGGATGCGAACCTTATTAAAGCCATGACGGGACTCAATCACAAAGGTTGAGTAAAGAGAAAAAGGCAAATCAGTTGTCTGCACAAAAGGTAGAAGAGCACAATAAATTTCATTGAAATAAAGATGTTATTAAGATTGATAATGATATTCAATGCACATTTAACACAAGCACCAGAAAGCTAGCATACACCACTAATCCTCTGAAATAAAAAATGTAATACAAATGAAAACTTTATTCCAAAACATAATGCTCCAGCAGAGGATACAAAACATTCACAGTTTTGGCGAAGTTGGAACATGTAGTAAAACTGGTAGTCTCCATTACGCATGATAAACCCTCTTAGAATTTGAATTGGGCCTAAAAGCTATCACAAGTTTTATAACAACTACTTAAACTATATTTCTAGCTGATTGGGATCAAAAGATGTCAGCTCGTGCCTAAGACTAGATGTCAGGAGCACGCCTAAGACTAGATGTCAGGAGCACGGATAAATGTAGTGGTCCAATTCCAGAGATCTCAACACACTGCCTAATCCTAGGCATCTGGAGCATGGACAAAAGTGGATGGTCAGGTCACACAACAAATTTAAAACAGGCTTTGATGTCATCTTAGAACTTGTGCTAAACCTAACTCAACCGCAAAAGATAAGTAGCCCACTAACATAGATCTCAACAAACCCAAAGTTACTTTAGTCTCTAGAAATAAGAACTGCCAAAAACATACCTGTGACCAGATCATCAAACCAGCTAAAAAGCCAAGGGTATGAAATATTTCATTTTCTGCATTGAGACCAGCTAATGTCACAAAATCTCCTGATTTCTGCAATCAATAGACATCAAATAGCAATTTTAGATTGGGAAGATATGAGTTTGTACTTCATAAACACTGCACCAAATTCTCACCTTCCAAAACCAGGGCAATACTTTGAAGTACAAAATCGTAGAGTCTGTGACGATTGTAACCAACGCGTGAACAAAATGGAAGTGGCTGGACAAAGTAAAGAAATGGTCATGTCAGGTGTAAGAATGCTAGTGAGAAAGACAGTTAACAGAAATTTGCAATTGTGAGAAAATTCCCAGAAGCAAGTTTGAGATTGCAATATGTAACCCTCATCCAATGAAAGGAATTCATATGTGAGAAAGAACCAACCTCTTATCAAGACTATAGGCTCTAGATTTCTCAAATTTCTCTTGGCTGATTACTCCTTCTAAAGACTTTGGAAGAGTAGGAAGTTTGAGTGCCTTGTGTTGTCGCAAATCCAAGTAAGATTCAAAAATGTACATCAATATCATAAACCCTGAAAATGGATAGGATCAGTTAAATCCTATATTTTATTTTCAATATTTCACCTGTGCAAAACTACTAAAGGAGTGCAAGAAAACAATAGTGGACAGTCAGAAGTAGGACAAATTGAATGACACAAGAAACAACAAAGATTCTCAATAAGAATAAGGGTAAAACTGGACTAGAGAGAAGAGACTGATTGGTGGTAGGATCTAATGAATCTCAGGAACAACAACCATTAAGATGCATTACAGTTTGGCTTTGAGCAGTTGCTTGTGATATTCATTCATCTGTTTCACTTATGTCTGTGGCCGTAAGCCCATAGTTTTCTATATTATCAAACCCTAACAGAATTCCTGTTTATTGCACACTTGGTTACAACGGTTTATTATTGCCATTATTTACAGAAAAGTTTCCACAAGAAAACTGCTATGGAACACTAAACCACAGCCAAATATTTCCGTGACTCCCATCAAATTCAAAATGATTATGTTCATACAACCAAACCCAACATTTCATTGGAGGTGTTAAACCAGCTAAGTTAATTTAAAATCCCAATTAAGAAACAACACAAGACCAAGCAACTAATAAATTTAGCCAAATTAGCATGATGACTTATGGTGTATGGGAATCAAGTTTAGGAGGGAAAAGGAAAACAGATCTTACTTTTCTTTTTTAAATTAAGGAGATTATAAAATGTTATTAAAAAAGAATCAAGTGTGATTGAAGTATTATATGATCATTTATCACATGTTCTTTCAATTTTTATAAAATATTAAATATAATTCAAAATATAGACTTAGCCCTCCCCTCCAAAACCCAACTCCCAAACATACCCCCCCTCAAGGTATGTCTGGATGGAGTATATAATTGAGATTTAAAAAATAAAATATAAAAACATGTAGATGACTATACAACATTTCAATCACACTCAATTAAATTTCATAAAGATTTTATTCCTTAATTTATCAAAGAAAAATAAATCTTCCCCTTTCCTCCAAACATACCATAGGGGATGGAAAACAACCACCACCAATGCCTTTTTCGATAAGGTCAATTCCACTATCAAGAATCATCTCTAAAGATACAACATTTAAATCCAAACCTCTATCAATAGTTTGATTCCATAATTCTTAATCAAAATCCACTCTTAACTGCAACAGCCACCACAAAAGGTGACATTGTCGATCCCATCAGCCAGAAAATCACAATTATAATTTCACAATTAAAAACCCTATTTCCAACTCTAGGTTTCTTCATTTCAATTTATAGTTAACTAATAACAGAACACAAAACACTGTATTAATGGTGGGAAACCAAAGAGATTTCCATTTTCATTTTCATCAAAAGGGGTTTCCATTTTCAATTCAAAGATCAAAGAAAAGGGGCTAAATTTAACGGAAAAACCCAAGAATTCAGAAGATGGATAAACCCTAAACCCTAATCATTCATAAAGCCATAAAAAAACGTAATTTCGTAGAAAGATAGAAACTTTGATGGAAATTGCATGATCCAGAAGGTGAATGAAAAGAAAAAGGAGAAAAAGAAAGCGTGAGATGAAGGGTGCTCACCAACAACAGCTTCCATGTAGGGAAACGCCATGGTTGACAGAGGCGGTGATGAACGCAGCTAGCTAGAACGAAACGAACAAGAGTGAGAAAATCGCAAATTTAGAGAGAGAAATCACTTGTATATAATCTTTTTTAAATAAATGTGGTATTTTACTTATATGATAAATATTTGAGTCATTTATTCCAAAAAATAAATAAAAAAATACTAGTAAAATTGAGTCTTTTAACCATTTAATGCAAACTTACAAACATACACAATGTAACCAAAAAAATAATAATCCAGAGTTACATTCCCTTTGCGCATCACAAAACGTTATTAAATGGATTTTAGTTATTTTTAAATGAATCTAAGTTACTTTAATGAGACTGTTCTATGTAATTGCACAATTCTAAAAAAACAATCAATCAAAACAATTAAATATGAAATTATATTTTGAATTAAAAACAATTAGGTTCGGTTAATGTGCTTCATCAAGTATTAATTGTTCATTAGAACTTAAGTTTAATTTTAGGTGGAACAACGTTTTGTTAATATTTTTTTTCCCGAGAACCTAAGATTAACACAGATAAATAAGATTTTGAATCATTTATAAAAGTGTCAGTCATAGATGATATTTAGCGGAGATTTTAATTGTTTTTAAATTGGGAGGAAATTTTAATTTTTTTAAAGAAAATACATTAATAATAATTAATGACATGATATGAAAAAAACATTCATGTTTCATTAATATTGTATATTGACTTATAATTTATGATAAAATTATTTTTGGAAAATGTTTTATAATTTGGGAGGGAGGTAGTAAGATACTCCCTCCTTGCTTTATTATATCAATTTGAAAAGAAAATAACAATTGCGTTTTATTATGTTATTTTATAGTATCAATGAAACATTAATAAGTCAACTTAATTAGAAGTTGACTCATAGCCCACAAGGGCATGGAATCAACTCCCACTACTAGCCTGAAGACCTCTTTGATGGTACCTCTTGTAGCGCGTTCCAAGTCTAGAGGTCTTTATTCACCCTAATGACTAATAACCGTGAGTCTAACTCACCAAAACTTTATATAAAGAAAAAAAACACCCTACAACCACGGTTGCGGAACTTGATAGGTACTTTAATTTCCACATGACAACTCTTAGGTTTTTTATTCACTAGACACAACAATTCAGATACAAAACCCCTAATGTTATCCTAATTTGTGCATTCAAGAACTCTTCATGTTTCCCGGTGCTATACCTGATCCTCACAAACTTTGGCACTCCTGTCATATTGCTAACATGTTACTACAAAGAGGTCTATATCACAAGAAAGAAAGAGATTAAATCAGATAAGCCTATATGGTTCAAGACCAATGCAACATATGCATGATGGCAATGTGAGGAAGTTGCATTGCATCCATTTGCTCATTAGATTGTCTCAAAAAATGCAAAATGTTTATATTCCACTTCTGCATCTAGTTACTAGGAGGAGCTAGTAGCCTCAGATTATTCAACAGTAATTAGTTCCTAATCACTAGTGAATATTATCACCATATCTACTGTTTCTGAGTAGCCTTTCTTTGTTTCTTATATATAGAAAAATGTACATCATTTTATCAGAAAATAAAATCTGAGAGGCACCAAAGAAAAGTAAAAAGGAGTTCATCTCAAATTTATCTATAAATATTGATGGAATATTCGAGAAGAACAGGATTTATGAATTTATAGATAGATTAAAACAATCTTATACATCAAGTTCAAATTAAAACCACTCTAAGTAACAGAGATTTTCTTTGACTGAATTTCAGTAATATAAACTGTAGTCACCGTAGCATAACTTGAAAATCACCCTCAAGCCCGGCTTCTTTAAAATAATGGCCACTCAAACAAGTTTCAAATATTGAAGATTTTGCCTACATCTGATACTGCTTCTGCAAGTTTTTTGCTTGTGTAGCATTTTGTTGGTCAAATTCATTTCATTTTGCCCCAGGAAGCTCCATGTTCATCGCAGAATGAATGATGCTATTGTCAAGGACTGACGACTGTTTGATCTTGAAACACTTCAACATCTTGTTTGCACACCAAACGGCAGCCACTACTGAATATTCGCAATGAATGGCAACAATAACATTTCAATGAAAATTCAACGCCATCCCAATAATCATCTTCGAGAATTTTGTCGTGGAATTGTTCAATGGACAAGTAGAGAAAATAAAGGTGAGGATAACATGGATCCATAGGAGGTAATCTCCTGGTGCTGATCAAGATCAGCTGCTTACCATTAGGTGAAAACAAATAACAATCAATCTCATGATTGCACAATTCAGGTGGGAAGGTATAACTCACTAGTTGGAAACACAATGCAAATCCTGCCCATTCATCTTGCGGCAAATTATTAGGGATATGTACTTTAGCCCAGGAAACAGATCCTTGAGGAACACACCAAGATGGAATTTCATCCCCTGGGAATGGGATAAGCATGTCAAATCTGGTCGCCGGTAGACAGCGTCCCTGCAGCACATAATTGTGTGAAGTTTAATATGTAACAAGATGGGAGATTATGTCATGCACCCAAAGGCTGAAATTTTCACAGCCAAGTTAATCATACAGCTCATATTCTATTTGCGGCACGTGTTACACATTGATTAACTTAATGTATCACCATGAAAGTACTTCAATAATTTATACAGTTACAAATAAATCAAATGGATACATACCTTCATAAAGCTCTCTGTTGGATCGAATTTACGAGTTTCCAATGAATCACAATTGCTTGCATCCAATTGCATTATTCTTGATGGAAGCTCTGGCAACAATTGAAGCTGTTCGCACCAATTTAGACAAAGAAATCTCAGTCTTGAAAGTTTAGAAATGCTGCTTGGTATGATAACAAAATTGTTACCAGTTAGATCCAAAGACTTCAAAGATGATAGGTGGTGAAAATAATTCGGGACCGACTCTTCAGAAAGATTACAATAACTTAGGTTTAAATATTTCAAAGAATGTAAGCTCAGGAAAGAAGTTGGTAATCTGAATCCAGTGGAAGCTGGTTGACTCCCAAACATCCAATTGAAGGGAAACCAGTTCGTTGACATTGCCGGTGGCCCTTGACAACCAGCAAATGATAATACTTTAAGATTATCTAGATAGAAAATGAAGGAAGGTAGTTCATCAATAGCAGTATCATTGGCATGAAGTTCCTTCAAACACTGTATTTCCTTTAATCCATCTGGCAATCTACAAAGTCTTGAACATCCAGAAATGTTCAAAATAATGAGGGAATTCAATCCATGAATGGTATCCGGAAGACAAACAAGACTTTTGCAGTCCTTTAAGTTCAAATTAGTAAGTCCAACTAGGCTTCCAAGTGATAAGGGAAGTTTTCTTATATCTGTTCCTTTTAAAGCAAGGATTGATAAGTTTTCCATTTTTTCCCCAAACTCTGGAAGGAATTTAAATTCACTGCAGCCTGAAAGAATTAACTTCTTCAGGGAACCCATCTCCAACTTCCCTGGAAGAGATTTAAGACTTTTGCAGTCTTTTAAATTCACCAGAACAACTTTCTTGTGGTGTACAAGGGATGGATGAACCTCAGTTAGGATTGAGCAGCCTTTAAGAATCAATTTTTCAAGATTTGGAACCCCGGAAAAATCAGGCAATCTCTTTAGGTTCTTGGAAAATTTCAAATTCAGATACTTCAGCTTTTCCATAAACTGCTCAAAATTGTAAAATATGAAAAGATTATCAGCATCAAATGTCACAGTGATAAAACTTTATAGATCTCTTGGTAAAAGGACCTTACATATACTCCTTGCCAAAGTTTTTCGATTTTGCTATGAGATAATTTAATGTCAACAACTTCATCCAGCTGATTTGTTTGTGCTAGAGTCTTTAGAGGACATCCTCTCCACTGAAGAACTTTCAGCGAACAAGGAAGGCAGCTGAGGCCAATAGGAAGTTGCACGTCATTTAAGTTGAGCAATTTTATCTGACTTGTTTTTGAGAATGCTTCAGTGCTCCAGCGTGCTTCATATGGTTGAAGTAAGTTGAGAACTACACTGCAAATTTTTTCAGTTCCCTACAAAATCATAATCTTTTAGAATGTCAGTGATTTTTATTCAACATAGAATGAGGGGGACACAATTTTAAACAAAAATTTTTTTGTAGGTATTGCCTTGTGTGTATCTTAATGTAAAATAAAATATATATTTACTTCATGTAAAACCAATTATCCAACAGTGGCAGAAAAAATAGTAACCACCTTATTTTTTGTCAACACAGAATCGATGTCCTCTTTAGACCATAACCTGCTACGTCTGCCAGGATCATTCGGAGATTCCTGAAATACAATATTCCTGCCCATTTCTTGAAGCAAATCATGCATCCTCAATGTACTATTAACCCAATCTAGAGTTATCAAAGATCTGTCAATCAAAACTTGAATTATAATTTTGGGGAAATAGCCACAATTTTCTAATATATCTATTACTTTATCTATCTTCATTCCCTTGAAGAAACAGGCAATATCAAGAAATATATCCTTCTCCATTGGATCTAAGCTCTCATAACTTATTTCCAGTTTATCTTGGATTTTACGTAGAGGCACACTTCTTATTTTTTTAATGGCACTATCCCAAAGATCAACATTTCTTCCATAGAGATAGGAACCTAACACCTCAAGTGCCAATGGAAGACCACCAGTATAGTCCACCACTTCTTTGGATAAATCCAAATAGCCTTCTTGTGGTTTATCTCCTTTAAAGGCTTTCAAACAAAAGAGATTAAGAGCTTCATTTTGGAATAACATCCAAACCTCATAAGTTTTATGTACTCCATGTGCCATTAACAAGTGTTTATCTCTCGTTGTGATTATTACTCTAGTTCCCGGACCAAACCAGTCTTGCTTCCCAGCCATATTCTCCAACTGGTTTAATTCATTCACATCATCAAGAACAAGTAGCACCTTTTTTCTACGGAAAGAGTTTTGTAATGTTTTTTTGCCATCATACAAATTATGAAAATCATTTCTACTTATACTCATATGAGAAAGAAGTTGTCTTTGTATGTGAACTAAACCATTTGTCTCAGATATCTCTCTAACATTTTCTAGAAAGCAAGTAAGTTCAAATTCACATCGGATTGCTTCATAGACGGCTCTAGCAATAGTTGACTTGCCTATGCCACCCATACCCCATATGCCTATAAAGCGAATGTCATTCAACCCCATACCTAAGAGCTTGTTCACTTCCTCCACCTTTGAAGCAATCCCAATAAGGTTCTCTGTACAAGATGACAATTTAGGAACCAGCTTTCTATGTATGTGTTGAGCAATGCTTTCAACTAGTAATGCCTCATGCCTGTTCAGATCAAACAGAAGCAGCCAACAACCAAACCATAAGCAAATAAATTGAAACAAACTAAAAGTATAAGTTCTTATTTTACCTTTTGATCCAAGGTAAAAGCTGAAACACATTCAACTAAAAGAAAACTGCTGTTCACACATGTTATAGAGCTGAAAAACACTAGTAAAATACCAAAATACCCCCTCTGCAGCTAGCTGCCGAGGAAAAATAAAACCGGATGCAGTTAACTGCCGAGGAAAACCTTGGCAGTTAACTACCGAGGAAAATGAAAACCCAGAATTATCATCATCATCGATGAACTATGTTTTGCTGTTAAAGCTCTTTCTTTCATGGTAGAGATGAAGGTTTTCAGTTTATGGCTTCTATGGATGTTATAAGAAATGAGCTGAAACATGTAACTAAGGAAACGGCTCGCTTGAAGAAAAACGATTCGTTGGTTCAAAATCTCAATTCAAAGGTTCTAAGAACAAAATCTAAGCTAGAAGCTGCATCTGCTGCAGTGGAAAAAGCAAGATCATTAGTAGTTAGTCAAAGAAACCGATGAAGCTAAAACGGAAAAAGAGCTCATATCTCAAGGTTGCAAGGAAAAATTGAGATCGATACGAGTGAAGCTTAGGAAAAATTGAGATCGATGATGATGATGATAATTATGGGTTTTCATTTTCCTTGGTAGTTAACTGCCGAGCTTTTCCTCGGCAGTTAACTGCAGAGGGGGTATTTTGGTATTTTACTATTGTTTTTCAGCCCTATAACTTGTGTGAACAGCAGTTTTCCAACTAAAAATATAAGTTCTTACTTTACCTTTTGTGGGTTTAGCTTTAGCACCAAAATAATTAAATAATATGTGAAAACTGAACTTTCCAATCTCTTTAATCAAACGGATCTCATCAATGAATTCCACAATCAACATTAAGATCAAGAGCTTAAAAACAACCATGTCTATATAATGATGAGATAACAAACTTACTGGCCCTTGGAGTCCCATCCAGAGTAGCTGGCAACTTGTGTCAAAGCATCTCTCCATCTGTTAACCCTGTCACTGTGTTGACCAAACTTCTCTTGATGTTTTCTGAAAGCATCCTCAAAGCTTCCTCTTTGATGCCTTACATCAGATGGGTCCACACCATAGAAGACTGGCAAAACTTCAAGACCCATGTTATTGCTGCACTCCATGATCATTTGAAGCTCATCCAAACACCAAGTGGAAGAAGCATAATCTGGTGAGAGAACAGTGATGGCAAACATAGAATCTTTTATTGCATTGATTAGCTTTTCTGAAATGACTTGCCCTCTCTCAAGGTCTTTGTCATCTCTGAAACTTGTGATCCCTTTTCTTTCAAGGGCAGCACGTAAATGATCAGTGAATCCTTTGCGTGTATCTTCTCCTCGAAAACTCAAAAACACGTGGTAACTGCATAACTTTGTGGTTGAACTTGAACTGCATGGAGAGGAAGAAGATGCTTCACCTATAGTGAATGTTGCCATTTATTCAATAATTGGCACAACCTTCTAGCTTGTACTGTGGTAGCTGTGTTATTTTATGTATGTTGCTTTTAACGTTAACAGTGTTTGAGACAAGATTTGTGGAGGAAAACTGAGAGAGGAAGGGAGTGATAAGGGTCGAGTGATAATGTGTAAATGGTGCATCATATTATTGTGTTTATAGATGAATCGGGAGACTAAACTAGAGAGAAAGAAGTGAAGAGCGAGAACTAACGTAAGAAAGTTATCACAAAAGTTGTCAAAAAATGGATGTTCAAATATCACATCTCATTATAAGACTAGATGCATAATTTGTGTCGAATGAAGCCAGACAATTACTATTAAAACGTGAGTTTAATTCAGTTGATGAGACATTATATAATATATATAGGGACTAAGATTTGAACCTCTACTCTCCACTCCTTCACAATTAAAATGTGTGAGCTCCAGTAGCATACTACTTGACAAAAAGTCAAGAAAGTGTTATGAAGATGTTAATTACATATTTTAAAAACTATTATTGCTAGTTACTCCTACTTTTGTTTCTTTTCAATTAGCTATTAAGAAAATTTTGTTTCTATTTATACGTCGTTTTAAACAATTGTTTCTTCTTTAAAAAAAAATAGTTTCTATGCATACATCGTTTTAAAATTTAAAGGTTTTTTTTTTAAAAAAAACAAATTTCACTATTATTCTTTTACCAACGAATTGCATATTATATATGAACTATTTGTTGTCAATTATCATACTCTTTCCTTAACAATTAATTATTTTACCCTTGCACAAATGCAAAAAGAGTAAATGAAAAAAATGGTCACTAAAGGTAAATATATATTTAAAATTTGTTTGTAAACACATATTGTAATGTTGAGTGATTTAACTCATTCGAGTTGTAATCTAGAGTGATCTAACTATCGTTGTATGAAAGAGAACAATTTTGGATGGAAGAAGAGCAATTTTTTAGCTATAATTTAGGATTGAATTTTTAGTAGAGTCTCAGTTTCGGTGGATTGACCTAACTATCGTTGTAAATGTATTTTTAGTATAGGAATTGGAATGTGATAGTATGCAGAAAATTAATAAACAGTATTGATATTGATACTGATGTGAATTGGTTTTGGAGTAATTAACTTGCCAAGTTGAAAACTACAACATCCCTTTTGTAGTAAAATATCCAAGTATACCTTGAATCATAACTATGGACAATTGTTTTAATTGACCCTTCCACCCCCTTTATAGTTAGTGGCCTATTGGTCTTTTAAAGGATCACGTTTTCCTTGGTGAAGCTGCACTTAATTATCACTCAAAATGTGAACCTACTAGTATCATTCCCCAAAATATGTGATTGTAGTTATATAGGTGTATACAATAATAGTATAAAATATGTTTATTTAATTAATTTAGAGAAACGCGACAGAGACGATGATGAACAAACAGTTAGCTAGAACGAAACGAACAAGAGTGAGAAAATCGCAAATTGAGAGAGAGAGAGAGAGAGAGAGATCGGTTATATATAAAAAGAAATTAAGTAAATGTATTTTACTTATATGATAAACATAAATAATTTAGCCTTTTATTCATAAAAACAAAAATTAATTAAGTCTTTTAATTTAACCATTAATCCAGAGTTATATTCCTATGGGTATTAAAAAACGTTTATCATTAAATGGATCTCACTTATTCTTATATGAATTTTAGTTACTTTAGGTGATTCGTCTATGCAATTGTATGCGATGATGCAAATGAATTCTAAAAAAAAACAAATCAATCAAAACAATTAAATATGAAATTATAAAACATTTTAACAATTTCACGCAAATTAAAAAATATAATTAATTCAAAGTGAAATTTTGAATTAAATTTTGAATAACCAAACAATTACGTTCAAGTGGTTATTGAGCTCTACCAATGATTAATTGTTCAGAAGAGTCGAGTTTAATTTTTAGGTGGAACAATATTTTGTCAGTTTATATTTACCTTCTGATCAAACTTCAGATTATCAATGTATTTTTTCTCCTGGGAATTGAAGGGTAAAAAATATAAAATTTTAAATCATTTATAAAAGTGTCATTCATGGATGACATTATGAGGTGATATTAATTTTTTTAAAGAAGATAGATTACTAATAATTAATGACATGGTATGAAAAGAGTCATTAATGTCTTTTTTTGTGATGACAGGGATTCGAAACCAAACCTTGTATATATTATGCATTGTCCTTACCAACTTAGCTAAACTCATGTTAACATTGTAAATTGACTTATAATTTATGATAAAATTATTTTTGGAAAGTGCTTTATAATTTCGAACAAAGTTAATAAAATACTCCCTCCTTGTTTTATTATATGCCATTATGAAGAATTTTTTTTTTTTTTTTGTGTTTTATTGGATGTCACTTTACAATACTGATGAAACAACGATAAGTTGACTTAGTTAGTAAGAAGTTGAGTCATAGCCCACAAGAGCATGGAATCAACTCCCGCTGCTAGCCTAAATACCTCTTTAATGGGTCGTGAGTGATCTATAAGTACAGAGTCTTCCTTAACACTAATGAGTCTCCGAACCCAACTCACCTAAACTTTATATTATCACAAGAGAAAAAAAACACACACTATGACCGCGGTTGTGGAACTTGATAGGTACTTTAATTTCCACATGACTCTTAGGTTTTTTATACACTAGACACAACAATTCGATACAAAACCCCTAATGTTATCCTAATTTGTGCATTAAAAAACTCTTCATGTTTCTCAATGCTATACCTGATTCTCACAAATTTTGGCCTCCTGTCATATTGCCAACATGTTACTACAAATAGGTCTATATGGTTCAAGATCAATGCAACATATGCATGATGTCAATGTAGAAGGAGGTTGCATCCATTTGCTCATTAGATTTAGCTCAAAACATGCACGTTTAGTCCTTTAGCTTTTCCTGGTGATTATACTCATTATTATCTCAAAAAATGCAAAATGTTTATGTTCCACTTATGCATCTAGTTACTGGGAGGAGCTAGTAGCCTCAGATTATTCAGCAGTAATTAGTTCCTAATCACTAGTGAATATTATCACCATATCTACTGCTTCTGAGTAGCCTTTCTTGTTTCTTATAAAATCTGAGAAAATAAAATCTGAGAGGCACCAAAGAAAAGTAAAAAGGAGTTCATCTCAAATTTATCTATAAATATAGATGGAATATTAGATAAGAACAGGATTTATGAATTTATAGATAGATTAAAACAATCTTATACATCAAGTTCGAATTGAAACCACACTAAGTTACCGTAGCATAACTTGAAAATCACCCTCAAGCCCAGCTTCTTTAAAACAATGGCTACTCAAACAAGTTTCAAATATTGAAGATTTTGCCTACATCTGATACTGCTTCTGGAAGTTGTTTGCTTGTGTAGCATTTTCCTGGTCAAGTTCGTCTCATTTTGCCACCGGAAGCTCCATGTTCATCGCAGAATGAATGATGCTTGTCAAGGACGGACGACTATTTGATCTCGAAACACTTCAACATCTTGTTTGCACACCAAACGGCGGCCACTACTCACTATTTGCAATGAATGACAACAATAACATTTCAATGAAAATACAACATCATCCCAGTAATCATCTTCGAGAATTTTGTCATGGAATTGTTCAATGGACAAGTAGAGAATATAAAGGTGAGGATAACATGGATCCATAGGAGGTAATTTCCTAGTGCTGATCAACTGCTTACCATTAGGTGAAAACAAGTAACAATCAATCTCATGATTGCACAATTCAGGTGGGACGGCATAACTCACTAATAGGAAACACAATGCAAATCCTACCCATTCATCTTGAGGGAAATTATTAGGGATATGTACGTTTGCCCAGGAAACGGATCTCTGAGGAACAAACCAAGATGGAATTTCATCCCCTGGGATAAGCATGTCAAATCTTGTCGTGGGGAGACAACGACCCTGCAACACATAATTGTGAAGTTTAATAATGGGGAGACAAGATGAAACTTTTACTACAAAGTTAATCTTACAGCTCATATTCTATTTGTGTCATTGTGCTACACATTTATTGGCTTAATGTATCACCATTATAAGTACTTCAATTTATACACAGTTACAATATAATGAATCAAGGATACATACCTCCATAAAGCTTTTAAATTCTCGAGGTAAGGACAGTTGTATTGGTGATGCAAAGAGACTGCAAGGCTTTGCTGGATCGAATTTGGGAGTTTCCAGTGAATCACAATTGCTTGCATCCAACTGCATTATACTTGAAGGAAGCTCTGGCAGCAATTGAAGCTTTTCGCAGAAATTTAGAGTAAGAAGTTCCAGTTTTGAAAGTTTAGAAATGCTGCTTGGTATGGTAACAAAATTGTTGCCAGTTAGATCCAAAGACACCAATGACGTTAATTGGCAAAAATAAAGTGGGATTGATTCTTCAGAAAGATCACAGTAACTTAAATTTATATGTTTTAAAGAGGGTAGATTCCAAGCAGAGTGTGGAAATCTGAATCCAGTGGGAGCTGGTTGACTCACTCGCATCCGGTTGAACGGAATAAACCGGTTCATTGACTTGGTCAACGTCCCTTTGCACCCAGAAAAGGATAATAATTCAAGATTATCTAGATAAAAAATGGAGGAAGGTAGTTCATCAATAGCAGTATCATTGGCATGGAGTTCCTCCAAACACTTGATATCCTTTAAACCATTTGGCAATCTACATAGCTTTGAGCATCCAGAAATATCCAAAACTCTGAGGGAATTCAATCCATGAATGGTATCTGGAAGACAAACAAGACTTTTACAGTCCTTCAAGTTCAAATCAGTAAGTCCGACTAGGCGTCCAAGTGATGAGGTTAGATTCCTTAAAGCTGTTCCTTGTAAAGCAAGCATTGATAGATTTTCCATGCTTTCCCCAAACTCTGGAAGGAATTTAAATTCACGGCATCCAGAAAGAATCAACTCCTTCAGTGAACTCATCTCCAATTTCTCTGGAAGAGCTTCAAGACTTGTGCAGTCCTCAAAATTCACCAGAACAACTTTATTGTGGTGTACAAGGGAAGGATGAACCTCAATTAGGCTTGCGCAGCCTTTAAGAATCAATTTTTCAAGATTTGGAACCCCAGAAAAATCAGGCAATCTCTTTAAGTTCTTGGAAAATTTCAAATTCAGATACTTCAGATTTTCCATAAACTGCTCAAAATTGTAAAATGTGAAAAGATTATCAGCATCAAATGTCACGGTGATAAAACTTAATAGAGCTATTAGTAAAAGTGACTTACATTTTTTCCTTGCCAAAGTTGTTCAAGTTGGCTATGAGATAGTTTAATGTCAACAATTTCATCCAGTTGATTTGTTTGTGCCAGAGTCTTCAAAGGACATCCTCTCCATCGAAGAACTTTCAATGAACAAGGAAGGCAGCTGAGGCCAAGGGGAAGATGCACCTCATTTAAGCTGAGTAATTTTATCTGAGTTGCCTTTGAGAATGCTTCAGTGCTCCAGCGTGCTTCATATGGTTGAAGTGAGTTGAGAACTACACTGCTAATTTTTTTAGTTCCCTACAAAATCATAATAATCTCATAGAATGAGGGGGACACGATCTTAAGCAAACAAAATATCGTATGATTTGCTATGGTTGTATGTTAAAGTAAAAAAAAAATATTACTTCATATAAAAAATTACCACCTTATTTTTTGTCAACACACGATCAATGTCTTCTTTAGACCATAATCTGCTACGTCTGCCAGGATACTTTGGAGATTCCCAAAATACAATATTCCTTCCCATTTCTTGAAGCAAATCATGCATCCCAAGCTTATTATTAACCCGATCTAGAGTTATCAAAGATCTGTCGATCAAATCTTGAATTGTAATTTCGGGGTGATATCCACAATTTTCTAATATATTTATTACTTTATCTCTCTTCCTTCCCTTGAAGAAACAAGCAATATCTAGAAATATATTCTTCTCCATGGCATCTAGGCTCTCATAACTTATTTTCAGTTTGTCTTGGATTTCCCGTAGAGGTGCACTTCTTATTTTTTTAATAGCACTATGCCAAAGATCAACATTTCTTCCATAAAGATAGGAACCTAACACCTCAAGTGCCAATGGAAGACCGCCGGTATATTCCACCACTTCTTTGGACAAATCCAAATAGTCTTCTTGTGGTTGATCTTCTTTAAAGGCTTTCAAACAAAATAGATTAAGGGCTTCATTTTGGAATAGAATCTGAACCTCATAAGTTTGATGTACTCCATGTGTCATCAGCAAGTGTTTATCTCTCGTTGTGATTATTACTCTACTTCCCGGACCAAACCAATCTTGCTTCCCAGCCAAATTCTCCAACTGGTTTATTTCATTCACATCATCAAGAACAAGTAGAACACTTTTTCTGCATAAAGAGTTTTGTATTGTTTTTTTGCCATCATACAAATTATGAAAATCATTTCTACTTATATTCAGATGAGAAAGAAGTTGTCTTTGTATGTGAACTAAACCATTTGCCTCAGATATCTCTCTAACGTTTTCAAGAAAGCAAGTAATTTGAAATTCACATTGGATTGCTTCGTAGACAGCTCTAGCAATAGTTGTCTTACCTATGCCACCCATACCCCATATGCCTATAAAGCGAACATCATTCAACCCCATACCTAAGAGCTTGTTCACTTCCTCCACTTTTGAAGCAATCCCAACAAGGTTCTCTGTACAAGATGGCAATTTAGGAACCAACTTTCTATGTATGTGTTGAGCAATGCTTTCAACTAGTAACGCCTCGTGCCTGTTCAAACAGAAGCAGCCAACAACCAAACCATAAGCAAATAAAGAAACAGACTAAAAATATAAGTTCTTATTTTTCCATTTGATACAAGGTAAAGCCTGAAACACATTCCATGACACACTATGAAGGACCAACTCAAGTCGAAAGTCGAGGCCGTTAAATGAAAATTTGGAAATGATTTGTATGTATAACATGTCCCATCAGATGAAATATAAGGTAAAGCCAGGCACATGACTGTGATTTTCAATTTTTAACAAAGTTAAACCCATGTAAATTAATATGCTTGACATTTGATATTAGGCAGAATCGGTCAATATAAGTAAAAAGGAATAGATTCTGAACCACTAATAATATACAACAAGTAACCATACATTTGCGCATGTGTGTGTTACACCAAATAATTAAATAATATGCGATAACTGAACTTTCTAAATACTCAAGTGTGTGTGTTTGAATACATTCTTGTAAGAAATTGAACGATAAATTCAAGGTTAAAAATCAATTAGAGGCAAAAGCTTCAAAGTTGTAACTTCAAGTTAAAATAATTTGAGGCAAAATCAATTCTACTCAAGAACATCCAAGCATGACAAAATCAAATCTACACAAGTAGAATAAATTTTGCGTCATCCGAAAGTGAAACCAAACATTTCCAATCATCTCTTTAATCAAATGAATATAAGTCAATTCCACAATCAACATTAAGATCAAGAGCTTAAAAACAACCATGTCTATATAATGATGAGATAACAAACTTACTGGCCCTTGGAGTCCCATCCAGAGTAGCTGGCAACTTGTGTCAAAGCATCTCTCCATCTGTTAACCCTGTCACTGTGTTGACCAAACTTCTCTTGATGTTTTCTGAAAGCATCCTCAAAGCTTCCTCTTTGATGCCTTACATCAGATGGGTCCACACCATAGAAGACTGGCAAAACTTCAAGACCCATGTTATTGCTGCACTCCATGATCATTTGAAGCTCATCCAAACACCAAGTGGAAGAAGCATAATCTGGTGAGAGAACAGTGATGGCAAACATAGAATCTTTTATTGCATTGATTAGCTTTTCTGAAATGACTTGCCCTCTCTCAAGGTCTTTGTCATCTCTGAAACTTGTGATCCCTTTTCTTTCAAGGGCAGCACGTAAATGATCAGTGAATCCTTTGCGTGTATCTTCTCCTCGAAAACTCAAAAACACGTGGTAACTGCATAACTTTGTGGTTGAACTTGAACTGCATGGAGAGGAAGAAGATGCTTCACCTTCACCTACAGTGAATACTGCCATGTTCCGCTCACTGCCTCAGCCTGCTCCTACCTTATGTTCTGCTGCATTTACCTTCCTCTCCACCATCTACAACCTCAGCCTCTTTCTATCTTTACTCTCACTGCCGAACTCGCCTTCAACAAACAACGGCGGTCAGTTACAACAATCCGAACTTGAACTTGAATTCGACCCGAACATGTTCTTCTTCTTTGGTTTCAAACGTGTATACATCGCATGATTTGGATCTGGCGACTAGACCATGCCGTCGGAAATGTATCGGAGCTCAGATCTGATGGCTATTGATTGAAGTTTTTAGAGAGGAGAGAATGATTCGCGACTTCACAAACGCTAATTTCAGTTGTTTCTTCGACGATGGGAGGTGGAAATGAGAGAAGTGAGCAAAGGGCAACAAAACATGTGAGTGTTCCTTGGGATGAAGATGGTGGTGTGGGTGTTATCATAATGTTGATGATGGTTCTGGGCGAGATGTTCCTGTTGTTATCATAAACATTAAATAATTAAATGTTCATATAAATTAGTGAAATCATGTGAAATTTATTTGTCTGGTGTTATTTTTAAAATTTTGGAAAATTAATTTCCATATTTTTTAAATTGTTTTTTTTATTTTTTATTAATTGAAAGGCCACGTCATTTGTAAATCAATATGTATATTTAAAAAATAGAATCTTACTAGATCAAGTAACCTGTAAATCTCAGCCATTCAAAATCTTTCTAGTACATCTAATGGTTGATATCTATTTTGCACCAAACAAAAAATAAATAATTCAAGTCTCTTACGGTAGGACCCCACCATAGCCTTTGTCTTATTTTCTATATTAAGAAATGTTTGATATAATTATTGGGTGAGAACGGAGAACCCTAGATCTGATTTAGAAACGCTTATCTCTCTCTCACTCTGAAACGGCGCTTAACGAAATTTCCTCCATTCTCATCCACCGATCAAAGGTTCCAAAGGTAACTGCTTGCACGTGGACCGGCGGATCGAAGGTTGGAGTGTGCAAAAGTAGTACTGTTTGAAGGTCAGTGTATCTTACGTTGAAGTTGCTAATGGAGAAGTTAATAACAAGCCTTATGTTGAAGTGCCTGCAACTGAAGTGGATGCAGCTGATGTGCTTCATGTTAAGAGGAGTTTGACATAATGACTAAGATGCCTATGAGATTGTGCTTTTATTTTGGATATATGACTAATTTGTAACTGAAACTATTTTGGGATTGTAAGGCTGTTTTGTGCTCATATTAGTACTCAATTAGGGATGTTAAACTTATGACATGTTTAATAGGCATGCTTTTGCAACCTCCTTGGTGCTGTGGTGCTATAAAACTTATGTTAGACACCCATTTTGATTATGGAGATTAATTAGTTTTACTTTAAAATGCTTCTTGACTTGAAAAATTTACAAGGTTATATTGATAATAAGTGTCAATGTCAATTAGAGGTTATAACCACAAATTTAAAACATTTTCACGTTATGTTGAAAATTCACGCCAATTTACATAGGTTCGGTTAAATTTTTGTGAACCACATAGGACTTGTCAAAATTTTGTATATCCATACCAAAAAGTTCATAATTTAGAGTGAAAAAAAACTCATTTAAGTAATAAAAGTTCATTTTTTAGGAAAAAAATCAATTATATTAAAATGAAAAAATCATTAAAAAAAATTGACGTGGCACTAAAAAATAAAAAAAAAATCTGATGTGTCGTGCTTTGCTGGCACTGCCATGTGGCAATCCGTTAGTCAACAATTATTTGACCTAACTTTAGGGACAAAAACCAAAACGGAAAATTAAGCAGGGACGAAAACATTTGATTTTATTTTATAGGGACGAAAACCAAAGTTCGTTAATTTTATAGGGACGAAAAACTTATTTAACCCAACATTTTAATATTGGGCTCATTCAAATGTGCATAACTTAAATAAGTATGGCATGGTGCACAACTTATTTCCTCCGTTAGATCAAAGATATCCACTAAATATTATAGTGCACCCTCAACTCCCATGCCTTGCCCACGAGCACAATGGTGACCTCTGAAGCATGTACTCAGACGCGTACGGTATCGGTACTCTATTTTTTCTCATTATTTCGTTCCGAGTTGGCCTAGTGGTGTAGGCTTTAGACCTGTGAGTATGCTTCCCCAAGGTCTAAAATTTGATTCCTCTAGATACCAATTTTTGTTGGCTAGTCCATGTTTTAAATGGTCCCTGCCAGTGGTCGGAGAGAATGGTTCTCTAGATTAGTCAGTCATTAAACTGTATACCAAATTTTCAAAAAAATATACTCGCTAGTAGGTTTTATTTATTTAATTATATACATTCACACAATGATAGTATATAGTAGTCTTTAGATCTGCTTTGACCTTGATGTGCCCCACGGAGCCCAAAATTTTTACTTTTTAAATTTTTATTGTCTTGTTTTTGGTGGGGTGGCTTTGAAGCTTCCTTGCCCTTTCCTATCACAGATTTCTACTTCTATATATTTATATTTTTTTTAAGGAGTTTTTTTTTTTGAAAACTTGGTATCCGATCCAAGAATCGACTAATCCGAGGGAACTAATCTCACCGCCCACTTGCGGGGCCCTCGATTAAAGGCAGAGCAAACTCTATATAGACTTAGTCTACCAATCCCTGAGATCTTAGACGAAGTAAACTCCAAGATCCCAAGCCAATCACTTGGCCTACCCCAAATAGGTTCATATTTAATTATATACATTCACAAGATGATAGTATTTTTTATTTTTTTTTCATATCATGAATCCAGCTTGTTTAGTCTCTCTCATATAAAAGGTACCTTGTTTGTTTTCCACCATTTCTGATAGATCTCCAAGTTACCTTTGCTTTCTTAATTCAACTTTCACCAAAACAGCTCCACTCTGAAGAAAAAAAAGATGGCTGCAACTTCAACTATGGTCGGAGATGCCTTTCTCTCCGCTCCTATTCAAACCATGATAGACAAACTAACCTCAGCAGAGTTTCAAGATTACGCCAACAATCAGAAGCTCAATCTCTCTTTCTTGAGTCAGTTACAAAAAACACTGATCGCTCTCGGGTCTGTGCTTGATGATGCAGAGAAGAAGCAGTTCCTCTATCCTGATATCAAAAAATGGCTTGATGATTTAAAAGATGCAATTTATGATGCAGAGGATTTGCTGAACCAAATTAGTTACGATTCCATGCGATGCAAGGTCACAAATCAGGTCCTGAACTTCCTTTCATCTCTTTTTTCTAACACCAATGGAGATGTGAATTCACAAATAAAGATATCGTGTGAAACACTGCAGCTCTTTGCCCAACAGATAGAAATCCTTGGCTTGCAAACGGTAAGTCATAGGGTTCTTTGTACCACTCGTACAAGTTCAGTAGTAAATGAAGATGAAAAGCTTATTGTTTATGGCAGGCGCAGTGATAAAGAGAAAATAGTGAATATGTTGTTATCAGATACAGACAAAAAAAATATAGGTGTTATTGCAATTTTAGGCATGGGAGGTCTTGGTAAAACGACCCTTGCTAAACTTATTTACTACGACAGTTATGTTTCGGAACTTTTTGATCTAAAAGCCTGGGCTTATGTGTCTGAGGATTTTGATATTTTGAAAGTGACTAAAACTCTTCTTGAAGCTGTCACTACAAGAAAATGGGATGACAATAATCTTGATTTTCTTCAAGCTGAATTAAAGCAAAATCTGAGAAACAAAAGATTTTTGATTGTGTTGGATGATGTGTGGATTGACAATTATAATGAGTGGGATAAGCTGGTAACTTCTTTTGTTGGAAAATCGGGAAGCAAGGTGATCATCACAACACGTCAACCAAGAGTTGCAGAGACCACACATGCATCTACTATTTATCTATTAGCGGGTCTATCGGATGAAGACTCTTGGTGTACGCTCTCAAGGCATGTATTTGGAAGCAAGTACTTTCATGGAGGTGAACTCCCAACCCTAGAAACAGTTGGCCGAAGGATTGCGAGAAAGTGTGGTGGACTACCGCTGGCTATTACAGTACTTGCAGGACTTCTACGTTCTAATTTAGATGCAGGGCATTGGAATGCAATTTTGACCAGTGAAATATGGAATTTACCATCATATATCATACCTGCATTGCATTTGAGTTATCAGTATCTTCCTTCTCACTTGAAAAGATGTTTCACTTACTGTTCGATTTTTCCAAAGGATTATTCACTTGATAGGAAGCAACTGGTTTTGTTGTGGATGGCAGAAGGATTCATTGAGCAATCTCTAGGTGTGAAAGAAGCGGAGGAAATAGGTGACGAGTTCTTTGCTGAATTGATATCTAGATCCTTAATTCAACTATCAAATGATGATGGTGATGGAGAGAAGTTTGTCATGCATGACCTTATCAGGGACATAGCTGCATTCGTATTAGGAACAAGTTGTTGTCAGTTTGAATATGGAAGTAACATCTCAAATGTTCGCCATTTATCATATAACCGTGAAGAGCACGACATTTCCAGGTATAGTGTGATTTTTCATGATTTTAAATGCTTGCGAAGCTTCCTACCAATTGGTCCCTTGTGGGGACAAAATAAATTATCTAGACAGGTGGTTGTTGATTTGCTACCCACACTCAATAGGCTACGTGTGTTATCGCTATCAAAGTATAGAAATGTCACAAAGCTACCGGATTCACTTGGCAATTTGACGCAGTTGAGGTATCTAGATCTCTCCAACACAGGGATCAAAAGCTTGCCTAATACAACCTGTAACCTTTACAATTTGCAAACTTTGATTTTATCATATTGTTATCGTCTCATTGATTTGCCAACACATATTGGAATGTTGGTCAATTTATGTCACCTTGATATCAGTGGAACGAATATAAAGGAGTTGCCAATGCAAATTGTTGAACTAGAAAAACTTCGAACTCTATCAGTTTTTATAGTGGGTAAGGGTGAAGTCGGGTTAAGTATCAAAGAGCTCAAGAAATTTCCACGCCTACAGGGAAAACTTACCATCTTGAACCTGCATAATGTCATTGATTCCATGGAGGCAGTTGCTGCCAACTTAAAAAGCAAAGAGCAAATTGAGGAGTTAGTGTTACGATGGGGCGAACAAACTGAAGACCATCAAATAGAGAAAAATGTGCTTGATGTGTTGCAACCATCAACAAACTTGAAGAAACTGACTATTGACTACTATGGCGGAAAAAGCTTTCCAAGTTGGTTGGGAGATTCTTCGTTCTCTAACATGATGTACCTTAGCATCAGTAATTGTGAATATTGCCTCACACTTCCATCGCTAGGGAAGCTATCTTCTCTCAAGGACCTAAGGATAGATGGTATGAGGATGTTGAAGACAATTGGCCCAGAGTTCTATGGCATGGTAGGAGAAGGCTCCAATTCTTCATTCCAACCATTTCCTTCCCTACAAAATCTGCAATTTAGGAACATGTCAAGTTGGAAGGAATGGCTTCCCTTTGAAGGAGGCAAACTTCCTTTTCCTTGTCTCCAAACTCTGAGGTTACAGAAGTGTTCTGAACTGAGGGGACATTTGCCCAACCATCTTCCTCCCATGCAACAAATTATAATAATTGATTGTGGCCGTCTCCTGGAAACTCCGTCCACTCTGCATTGGCTCTCAACAATAGTAAATAAAAATATTGTTTACATAAAGTGACTCTGAAGCATGTACAGACGGGGTACTAAAAGAATATGAGCAATTGGAAGGGAAGGAAGCATTGCACCTTCGTTTCAGGTACCCTTTGCTTTAATATTACTAGCCAAGACTTGATACTGTGATGTTTATATCTTCTACCAAAGAAAATAACACAGAAGATCTTTATGACATTCTCGCACAACCAAGAATAAAAAAGTTTATTATATGATTGATCCTAATTGAGATTGGATTTTTCTCTAATATTGGTTAAAAATGTATGTTGCTAGCCATTCTTGACTTTCATTGTTTTGTTGTTAATAGGGATGTCTGTGGCAAGGCCTGCCTAGTGAATACCCAAATTTGATTGAGCTAGTAATTTTTCTACCAGAAGTAGCAGATTGCAGAAGCTGATTGACTGAGAAGGAGAAGCTATATAGAAAGAGAATTCTGTTCTAGGCTGGGAAAACTGGAAGAAGTAAATTGTCTTCACTGTTTTATTGGTTTGAAGCAATTGAAAAATTTAACTCTAGCAGTAAAGAAACATCCTTGTTTTATGTATCCCTTTTCTTTTGAGTTTCTAAAGCTTCATGTGAAACACTCTTGTGCTGTGAGATAGATTGAAAGTAAAAGGATAGGAATTGGTTTCAAATAGACAAGTACACACACACAAGCTCACTCACAGACACTAATATCATTTTATTCAATAAAATATTTCCTCAATCTACTAAATACACCACATTTTTCTTGTAATAACACATACATTTGCAATTAACACAACGTGCTTACAAGTATTGGCGTAAGATTTGAATCCAGATACAAGTAGTCGAGTATGAAAATTGTAGAAGAATGAAGATAAATTAACCTAAAATATTAATAGTCCAATTAGCCAAATAATTTATAAAACATTAGAAATCAGAAAGCAAGCAAGATCTGCATGATCATAATACAACCATATAAAAACTTGATTGATGGCAACATGAAAACATCCACATCTTTTACAAAAAGAATCAATAATATTACATTACATCTGAATGAAACAAGGGAGGGGTACAACACAATCTATCTTCTGATTACAACCTTAGTTCATTATTATCTCGGATTTTGCATGAAAAAAATGATTTTACTTCTTTGCTCTGTCTCCTCTACCCTTTGATTTTGGATCAAAATGATGAGATTTCAACTTCTTTTTGCGAACTACTTGGGTAACTTCAACTCCCTCTCTGAAGGGCATACCCATGAGAGCCAATAATTTTTGTCCTTCTTGATCAGTTTTAGCAGTTGTTGAGATGCAGATATCCATTCCTCTAGGTGTACCTATACCAGATTTCAGCTCTGGGAACACAGTTTGGTCCTTGATACCAATGTTGTAATTTCCATTCCCATCAAAGCTACTGATATTCACACCTTGAAAATCTCTTGTCCTAGGAAGTCCTAAGTTGATAACACGGTCTAGGAATGAGTACATTATCTGTCAAATATCAACCAATAGGTATTAGATTTTGGGTTCAGCTATATAAAAACAGAAAGTTGCAAAGCATGTATAATAAATTCGAATGGTTTTAAAATGCGGCCGGCAATCACAGCTGTGGCCGCAACATCAAGGTTTTTTATGTGATGTCTCGACAACCGTATTTGACCTCAATTTTCTGCAAAATCTAAAAGATCAGGAAGAAACCACAGCCCCTAACCGATATTAAAAATCTTGTGTTAGAATATGAGGCTAAAGTAATGCAAAATACTATAATTTGGTACTCAGTGTAGAACTATAATATACTTAACCATATTTTTGATAAAGAAGTTCCAAATGACGGAAGATTCAAATACATAGCCACATATAATCTATTTTTTTGACACCGTGGAAACTCCATCAATGTCTCATTCAGTAAATTCCTAGTATGTACTCTTTTAAAACACAAATTGTTTTCTTTTGAACAAGTTTTTAAACACAAATTGTTGAAAAACACATACACAGAAGAAAAAATCCAAATTAACTAAACTTTTGACTTCCGAAATACCATTCTCAAGATAAAAGACAATAATTTTACATGCTTTGTTTTGGTATGTGGAAAATAACGCCTCCTATGTTAACATTTTCTATTACAAAATAAAATTTGAATATTCGAAAGCATATATTATGTCAACAGAGAATATTCCCAACTCCAAAAAGCTTACATGTGATCCAAAGATGCATTATACTAGACAAGTTAGCAAACAGTAGCCACATGTCTCGGAGTAGTCTACTCGAAGCGCCTCAGCGCTTATCAGAGTTCATTACACCAATGCATCTAACTATACCAGCAAATTAACTAGAATCTAACAATATCATTATTCATGATACCGGCATTGTTCTAAATACTAAATAGCATAAAAAATGGGAAAATGTCAAGCGATTAAACTAGGCAAGGCAATATATTCACTAGGCAAGGCAATATGAACTGAATACGAAGCACTCACTTTTCCTCTGAGTGTCACAGCAATTCCAAGTGGTTGACCTTCCCTGATCTTGAAGGTGGCAACGGAATTCCTCGCCCGAGTCTTAACAGGTCTCTGCCCAGTGATCAGTGCTAGATCAAGTATTGCTGCATCCAAACCTTTTGCATTTTGTGCAGCTTCTCCAATACCACAGTTTACCACAATCTTCTTAACTTTAGGCACCTGAAAAGCGGGAAAAACAATATTCAGCATTGCAAAATTTGATAGATAAAATCATCTTAGAGTAAATACTCAAGTTGGTACTAGAAATTAAAGGGTTCTAATGTTCTATCAACTTAGTCTTCATATTATCAATATTTTTAAATGATCTCTAAAACTGCCATCCCTCTCTATAGACATGTTATCAAATGTATCTCTGACCTTATTCACTTAGTTTCAAATTCATCCTCGATTTATCAACTTAATGTCATTCTAGTCCCTACAAATACCAACAGAGAGAAAAATTTGATTAAAACTTTGCATTTTCAAAAATTCATTTTGGAATATCTATAATGTGAGGGACTAAATTGATACAGCTAAAATTGATTCTAGAGGAGTAGAATCAAGTCGGACATGTTTGGCTGCTTTCACCTGCCGAATTGATTCTACTTAAAGAGAGAGTTCGTAGCTTTTAATTCTAGAATTGATTACACAAAGACTTATATAGTTCAACTCATGTTCCATGAATATCTATAATGTGAGGGACTAAATTGATACAGCTAAATTGATTCTAGAGGAGTAGAATCAAGTCGGACATGTTTGGCTGCTTTCGCCTGCCGAATTGATTCTACTTAAAGAGAGAGTTCGTAGCTTTTAATTCTAGAATTGATTACACACATAGATTTATATAGTTCAACTCATGTTCCATCAATGTATCCAGACACAAATCACTTTACCTTCAACTCATTTTAGTCAAAATCAATTTTACATAATCAATCACTAAAACCAATTCTTGTCAACACAGAACCAAACATACACTTAATGTCATTCAACAGAGGGACAAATCTGATTAAAAAATTTGCATTTTCAAATATCATTTTGCAATATCCATAATGTGAAAGACTAAATTAATACATACAGTTATAATTTCATTCTAAATCCAAATATCTAAAAACCCCATCAACCCAAAACCAAAAAAGACTAAAACTTTCACCCACAAACCCAACAAAAACGCAAAATCAAACAATTCAAACAAAGACCCATTACAAAAAAACAGTCAAAATTTCAGAAAAACCAACCTGATGAATATTGGTGTAAGAGAATTCTTCCATAAGCAAAGGAACAATCTTGTCATTGTAAGTTGTTTTGAGTCTATAAACCGTCTCTGCTTCAGATTTCTCAACCAAAACTGCACCAGAAGCATCAGCTTTCACAGACACCAGTCTGTTGTTTCCATGACATAAGAACGAAGAAGAAGAAAATTGAGTTGGAAAAGCTCGAAATTGAGAGAGAAAGGAAGAAGCAGAAGAGTGTAGAAGAGAAGGGGTTGTAGCCATTGTTGTGGATTGAGCAATGCTCGCTATGAGAGGGATATGGATAGCGTTGTTTGGTTAAAGTGCTGTGTTACAAAGTGCCCTTGTGTTTGAGGGTAAATTTTTTGGCAAATTGAAATGGTACGATATGCTGTGTTTGTTGAGTTGAGTGGGACAAGAATGGATAAGGGGTTGAAAATAAAACTGTGAATGCTCAAAAGTAAAAAAAAACATGGAAATTGCTTGGAATTTGGAACCAACAAAAATCTTAGAAATCAAAATTAAAAAAAATAATTTTTAAAGATAAATGATAGCTTATATTTTCAATAAAGTAACTTATTTTAGGACAAAGGAGTAATATTTTAAGATAATACATCTCTTTATGATGAGATAGAAATGATGATGAACTTCTTTTATTAGGGATCTAAAAAGAATGGGTGGTGTGACATTAATTTGGTTGCGATGGGATAAGCTCATTCGTCCCAAAAGCTTAGGAGGTCTAGGCTTCCGGAACCTATAAGCTTTTAACCTTTCTATGCTTGGTAAGCAAAGTTGGAAACTCTTATTGACTCAACCTCTTAACTAGCAAGGATCCTTAAAGCTAAATATTTTTCGAGAAGGGATTTTTTGGATGCCAACCTAGGCCATAATCCAAGTTATACATGGAGGAGTCTATGGAGTACAAAATCTTTACTTGGTGATGATTCTCAAAGTAGTGTGTAAAGTATGACTGAGATTCACAACCTTCCTACTCACAAATCAACTACCCGCAGTTAGTGCACCATGAGGATGTTAGCGTAAATTATTTGTTGAATCCAGGAGAAATTCTTAGGACATTCCTTTGGTACAGTCGATGTTCAACCCTTCAGATGTTGCATCAATCCTTTCCATGCCTCCCTTCACTCGTGAATATGTTGTCAAGCGCGTATGGAAGGCTACTGCTGATGGTTCATACACCGTTAAACCCGCTTATCGCATATGTTTCGACCTTATCGTTGCAACCATTACTATTAGAGGTGAAAATCGCTGGCACTCTATATGGAAAATACAAATTCCACCGCGTGTCTGTGACTTTCTATGGCGTTCATCACAACATTGCTCGTCTACTCGAGCAAACCTTATTTCCCGTGGAATTCCTTGTGAAGACTCATGTGTATCATGCGATTAATTGGTAAAAAATTAAATGCGCGTTTAGTTTGTTTGTCTGAAAGCGATCAGCTGTTGTGAGTTGATCGGTGTCCACCACATCATCCAAGATTTACTCCTTAATGGCAACAACTTTGCATCTATGTTATTTGATTTAATTGACAGGTTGTCTGCACATCAACAAACTCGTGTTGTAATTACCCTTTGGAGCTTGTGGAAAAGTTGTAATGCCAAGCTTTGGGAGTCCATGGATAACTCTCTCTTATATATAAACACTAGTACCAAGGGCACACTAAATGAATGGAGTTGTATGCAACGAGCAAAGGCACCGATACACAATACAAATTATGAGCACACTTGGATCAAACCACGGGTTGACATGATCAAATGTAATGTAGATGCATATGCTTTCAACTATAACTATTATAGGGTATGGTATGTGTTTCCGTGACTATATGTGTTTATTCTTACTTGGCAAGTAAGACTTCTACTACTCATCAACCACAATTTTAGAGGTTGAGTCATTATGCCTACTAGATGCTATCAAAGTGGCTATCTCACATGGTATGCACGATGTCATGTTTGAGATTGATTCAAAAATCTTGTCTGATTGCTCATGCCACCACTTCTACTCCCATTAATGAGTTTGGTGATCTTGTAACCTAAAATAGAAGTTTACTACGTAATAGATCTGACTATGTACTGTCGAATGTTGGGAAGCAAGCAAATATAATTGCTCATAGTATTGCTAGAGTATCGATATCTCACCCTAGCCTCGTATCTTTCATCATGTAATGTCTACTTTCAATAAGTTAATTATTAATGATATGAATTAACTTTGTCTTTGCAAAAAAAAACTCGATTTTTGGCATATCAATAGGATAACTATCGTGAAACAATCATAAATGTTGATCGGGAACTACATCAGAAGTCACAATGATACATCTCATTTGAAAAATGTCAATTGGCAATGGAATGAAAATAATTTTTGTAATCTCATATTTCCATCGAATATAGTAACAAAATCATCAATGATAGACAAACATAGATGAATGATTCCTTAAAAAAAACATAAATGAATAAAATGAGTTATGATCATTTTTCATTTCACATATAATTAGTTGTCCTATTATATATCAGAAGTGTATTTTTTTCAGAGAAAATAGTTTTATATAGTTCTAAATAGTGGGTACTTATAATGACTTTTGAAATAATGGAAAGGAATTTGAAGAAACAAGTAAACTTCAACTAGTCGGTCCTAGTTTTTTTCAGAGACAACTTCAACTTCTCTGTAAGTTTCATTTTTTCATCACTCAACATAGGGAGGTGGTTTTGGGTTATTTTTTTGCCTAAAAATCACCCTTATGAATCTTTTTTTCTTCCTTATCTTAATCTAAATAAGTGGTTTCTACATAGATTTCATTGTTTCTTTTTGTGTTTTTCTCCTTATTTCGTCGTCTCAGTGCGGCGTTGTGTTGTTCGTCGTCTTGTGTAGTGTTGTTTGATTTTTTGTCTTTGCGGTGTTCGATTGATTCTTAGTGAAAGATCGATTTCAGTCAATTACAAATTCAATATGATTTGGATGTCAACATTACCGATATAGAGACACGAGTATTTCGTGCATTTTGATTTTATCATATTATTTGTAAGTATTTTTTCATTGTATGTGATTAACTTGAATGCTATGAGTTTGTTCATAGATTTATCATTTACGTTTTTAACGATGTTAAATATGTGATCACATTTGACGTACTTTGTTAATTTGAATGAAAGCATATCATTTTATTTTGTTTAATCAAAAAAGTGGCTTTAACAATGTCACACCATGCTTATGCACTCAAGCATATTTTGCTCCAATAAAAGAAAAATTTAGCAACTTTTATAAAACTCAATTCTTTTAATTTTTTTTCCTCAACTTTGAATTTGATGATACAATAACTTATTTAAGTTATTTCAACCATAACTTTTGTATCCACACTGCTGCATCATGATTCCTTTGATGAGGAAAGAAAAAAATAAAAAAAAATTCATCATCCTGTGAAACTCATGTAAATACCTCAATTGGAGATGCTTTAAGTGATTAATTATGAGTAAAAAAAAGAGAGTAGCGATTAATTTTTATATATCCAAAATAAAGAGAATAACGAATAATTTTCTCCTAAAAAAATACTTAAAATAAATTTATCAATCTAACATCTACACAAATATGACCGCTATATTAATAAGAAAAATAAAGTATAATCCGAATTAAATGATCATAATTAAATCATTAAAGATACATATACGACAGGTTTCTTGCGGTTCAGAGGCGCGGAGGAGGATGGGGCGATCATCAGCGGCGGCGGTCTAGGTCAAGGGTTCACATCGGTTTCGATTGGGGTTTTGGAAACGGGGAGAGCTTACCAATTCAGACCTTCGACAGAAAGGCGGTCCTGCAGTACTCAAAGTCTGGCCGCACGTGGGGGAGGCAGCAGCGGCGGAGGGCACAGCCTGAAGGGTACAACACGGTTTCGGTTTCCAGGGAGCAGCAGGTGCAGTGGCGGCGACCTTGGACAGAGGCAGGCAGAGGGCGAGCGCGCTACAAGGAGGCTCCCCGTCAGCGGTCTCCACGTAAGGAAGGGGAGGCGCGCGCCTGTTCAGCAGTAGGAAGACGGCGTGAGCGCGACAGTGAGGCTTCCCATTACCGGTTTCCACGTAAGGAAGGGGAGGAAGCAGCTGGGCATGGACGGCGGCTGCAGCAAAAGCCATGGCACCGGGATCCTATCGCGTTCGACAATACGGGCACGGGTAAGCAATCTTTCGTATCCTTTTATTTCACACATGTGCCTGAAGATATTTCATATATTGCCTTACGACAAGGTTTTGAGGTGTGTGGAATATTGGAGGACGTGTATTTGGCGAAGAAACGGAATGTGAATGGGGGGTGTTTGGCTTTGTCCGGTTTGGTAAAGTGCTGAATGTCGAAAAATTGTTGAAAGCGTTAAACAATGTCTAGTTTGGGGACTGTCGGGTGGTGGCCAAGGTAGCGAGTTTTGATAGGTTCGGAAATAGGAAAAACGATGTGCGAGTTAAGGCCGACGTAGATAACTTTAAGGGGGGGCGCGATATTAACGTTGTGAGAGATAATTTCATGGGTAAAGAGCGCGGCGTGGGCGCAGAGTGTAACACCCCGTTTTCCCAACAATGTAAATAATACAAGTAATTAGAGTATTCAACGTAAAACGGAATGTCACACTACTTTTAAAACATAAATAGAGTAAAGTTACTATTTATCAAAACAACCCTGTCAAAAATTCATTTATATCGCAGCGGAAAATTATTTCAAAATCAATAACTTTGTTCAACTATCTTTGGCACTACGGCCTCAACATAAATAACTTAAAGGAAAATCTTAATCCAAAAAGGTTCACAAACATAGTTCATAAAACAATACGTAACAATGGAAAGCAAAGCAAGAATCCCCATCCCGTTACGTATCAGAGCGACCCTAAGACGACACACGAGAGAGTCAACTCACAACTGCAGCTAGTCCTGAATATCTGCACTTGCCCACAAGGCGGCAATTTCAACAGAAGGGGTGAGATTTCACATTCAATAATAATAAGCATATAATTCATCAACGGAATTTAACAACCTAAACAACAATAGTTAACAACAATAGTAGTTCACATATGCTTGTTATCAATAATAATTCACATAGGTTTCATTTATTTCCACTTAGCATTTAAATCAACAACAACAACTCAACAACGACGACGACAACTCGACATTAACGACAATGCAACGACACAACAACAACTTGACTATGCAGTATGCATGTGGTACCAATCAACGTGTTAGAGCATAGGCTCTCAATTCAACGT
>Ga0315914_1001012_pt1 | contig 40063 bp, 19 predicted proteins | sample MpolenodulesMG_FD_203920 | JGI IMG/M metagenome (GOLD analysis project Ga0315914, IMG submission 203920) | Medicago polymorpha root nodule microbial communities from Los Angeles, California, United States - elongated nodules | ecosystem: Host-associated > Plants > Roots > Nodule | place: USA...
CAAAAGAGAACTTTGAAGGGTGGCACGGCCGTGCTGCTGGTGGCACGGGCCGTGCCATGTCTCTGACTTTGGGGGTGACATATTTTTGTCCTACATTTCGTATTTTCATCCCGAATCAGCTCCTAAACCTCTTTCTTTTGCTCCAAGACTAAATCTTCAGATATTCGTTCCTGAAATATAATAATTTGCAATTGAAGTAAAATAACTCAAAAAGGAAATAATATTTAAATAAAACTAAATCAAATCTAAATAAAATAAACTCAAATAACATATTAAAAATACTAATTTATCGACTCATCACAAGCCAAAATGAGATATAGATTAAATAGAGTGAGAATCATCCCGCACAAGTCATTTGAACATTTTTTCTCGATTCTTATGAAATAGCCTTAAACGGAATTTAATTTAAGATATTTTTTTGGCACATGTACATGCATTAAATTGGTGCAAGTCAAGAGCATGTACAAGCATTAAATTGGTTTTGTTGACCAACAAAAATCTAACTTAAAATCATTACTAAGACTGTGGCTAATAGAATTAAAGGGGGTTCTTCCTAATATCATTAGTGAGAATAAGAGTGCTTTCCTACCTGGTAGACTCATTACTAATAATTCCTTTATTGTCTTTGAAACCTTTAATTATATCAAAAAACCTAAAAAGAACAATAATGGTTATATGGGTATAAAGCTAGACATAGCTAAAGCCTATGACAGCTTGGAGTGGAACTTTATTGAGCAAACTCTTATAGCTATGGGTTTTCCCAATAATCTTACTCACCTCATCATGAACTGTATTAGAACCGTCACTTTTTCTGTCCTTATTAATGGAAATCCTACTGAGTCCTTTCAGCCCCAAAGAGGTATAAGACAAGGGGACCCATTATTTGTACTGAGGTTTTTTTAGGGCTTATTAGTAAGGCTCAGCAGGATGGTTCCATTACAGGGATAGCTATAGCCACTAATGTCCCCTCTATCTCCCATTTATTATATGCTGATGACAATATTTTGTTTTGTAGAGTCAGACCTGAAGAGGCTACTGCCATCATGTCCATTTTGACAACCTATCAAGATGTTTCTGGTCAAAGGATAAATCTAGACAAATTTGAAATGGTCTTTAGCCCTAACGTAACTTCTTATTTCAAAAAAAGTATCCAAGAGCATCTCCCAGTCAAAATCAGTGAAAACCTACACAAATATCTAGGGATGTCTATTAACTTTGGGAGATCCAAAGAGCAACACTTCCAATTTATTATGGATAAAATATGGAAAAAGTTGAAGGGGTGGAAAGAAAAAAACCTCTCCTTTGAAGGCAGGGGAGTTCTCATTAGGGCAGTTGCTCAAGCCCTTCCTACCTATTATATGAGCTGTTTTATGCTCCCCAAAGGTCTTTGTTCTAAAATTGAAAAGTCAGTTTGCTCCTTTTGGTGGGGTACCACTGGGTCCAAGAGGAAAATACATTGGACTAAAAAGGAGAACCTATTCAAATCTAAACATATGGGGGGTTTGGGTTTTAAAACTCTCAGAGAATTCAACTATGCTATGTTAGCCAAACAGGCTTGGAGATTTCACACCAACCCCACCTCTCTTATTGCCAAGGTTTTTAAAGCTAAGTACTTTCCTCATTCAGATGTCTTACAGGCTCCTACTGGCTGCAACCCTAGCTATGCTTGGAGAAGCATTCACTCCTCCATTTGGGTTATTCTCAAGGGTAGCTGCTTGAAGATTAGGGATGGTAATTCTATAAGGATCTGGGAGGATAATTGGATTCCATCCCATAACAATTTTAAGGTGTTGTCTCCTAAAGAGGATAATTCACAAGTCAGGATGGTTAAGGATTTAATCCTTACTAATCCCCTCAGATGGAATTCTGACTATCTCAATACTCACTTTCTAGATATTGATAAGGAGCACATAGAACAAATCCCCCTTATAGGAAGCTCTCACAAGGATGAATTGATGTGGATGTTTGAACCCAATGGGGTCTATTCAGTTAAGAGTGGTTACAAAGCCTTTAAGGAATGACAATCTCAGCATTCTAATTCTAATTCTGGAAGCTCAAGCAATAATATTTTGTGGAAGAGAATCTGGTCTCTTCATACCATACCTAGGCACAAGATGTTACTTTGGAGAATTATGCATAACACTCTACATGTAAGAAGTGAACTCAGCAAAAAGGGCCACCTTTGCACTCTCCTATGCCCCACATGTAATGCTAAACTTGAAACTGTTACCCATACGTTTATGACATGTCCTTACATTGTTAAGGTTTGGTTTGGTTCTAATTTGAACATCAATTTCATTGATCAGATTAACCCTAATTTCCTGCACTAGCTATATGACACTATACTGAACAAAGATGATAAGATTATCATCCAAACAACAGCTATAATCTATTCGATTTGGCACTTCAGAAATATAAGCATATTTGAATAGAGGTTCATACCTTAGGTTGACATTATCAACTGCGCCTACAACAACATCAGCGAATTTCTCCAAGCTAACTACACAAACACAGCTACTCCGGTTCAATCAGCTCTAACTCAGCCTCATCGCCCAGCTCATTACTCTATTCCCCGTGTTAAAAATTGGACGAAACCAGCTCCAAATCTTGTAAAAGCCAACAACGATGCTTGTATGAAGGTGAAAAGTTAATGGGGTTTGGGTTCTATTATATGAAACGAACAAGGTCTGGTTATGGTTGCAGCTACTTGGAGACTACCAGGTTTAGATGACATTATGATGGCGGAAGCAGGTGCTTTGTTGGCTACAGTTCGGCTTGTCATGGATTGTGGTTTTCGCAGAGTTGTTTTTGAAGGAGACAATGAGTCTCTAATTCGTCGGATTCAAAATGGGAAAATAGATGACAAGTCTTATCTTGGTTCCTTTATAATGGAAATCCAATCGCTCCAATATTATTTTGACAAGTGTCAATTCAGTTTTATCCCTAGATGTTGTAATAAGGTTGCTGATAGTTTGGCTCATTTAGCCCACACAGACCCTAATAAAGTGTGGATAGAAGAGGTGCCAATAGTTGTCCATGATGTATACTTTCATGATTTAATTCAATAAATTTCAGTCTTTTATTCCAAAAAAAAATCTAAGTATTCACATAATATCGTATATTCGTATATAGAAAAGATGGGGGCCAAACAGAACTCATATCAGTGGCAAATATATTGTAAAAGGAAAAAACGAAAGAAAAAAAAAACAACTAAGAAAAAAGTATGTTGGTAAACAAAATCGATCCCTAAAGAAATAATCTATAATGAAAAGAGGAAGATCATCAACCCAAATTCCGAGATGCAGTGCTAAAACTAAAATTCACAGGGAAAAAATTGTAATTTATTTTTTGGTACAAAATTTAGTTTATTTTAATTTGATTAACGTGTACATTGTTTATTTTATGCATTTTGAATTGGCAAATAAAATTAAATACTATATATAAAATAAAATATGTGATAAATATGTTAAAAAAATGTTTATTACTTTTAAATATAATATCCACTCTTACAATTATTGATGCAATATGAAAGGAAAAAAATTACTTATCTTTTTTCATTGATAAATTAAGGGAAATGCTAACTGGTACTGGAGGTACTGGTTAAGGATACTAAGAAAAAAAGAAATTATATAGTAGTTATTGCATTGAAAATTATGTAATTAGTTCATAAAAAGTAAAACAAAAATTATGTTTTAGTGATAACTTTCTTTTTTGATATCTTTAACCAGTGCTTGGAGCACCGGTTAGCACGACCCATTAATTAAAAATGAACACTCTTGTGTAAAAAATTATCAATGCACACTAGTAAAAGACAAAATGATAAACACAACTGAAATTGCTCTTTAAACATCTAACTAGAAAAGGTCGAACGCTAATTAATCACCCTATGAAAAAAAAATTAAATCGGTTGAAAAAATGCCTTAAATAATCTAAAAAATGTTGAACGACGATTAACTGTTGTTCAGTACGTGTTTGTGGACGATCTTTAGATGCTTTAAAGAGTAATTGCCATTGAAACTCATACACATAACTAGAGATGAGAATAGGCTAGACCGGTTTACAGGGGTCTATGGCCTAGCCTACGTGATGCCAAACTTTTTTCTTAAATAGAGAAGGCTTGAGTTTTTTTAGAAGCATATTTAGCTTAAAAGGTCAGACCATAAAGCCATTAAAAAAAGCCTCTTAAGTCTGATAGACTGACCTACTTAAGTAAATACGAACAATAATATTTATTATTATATTATATTTTATACTTTGAATTAAAATATAAATTTGTTAACGTTTTCAGTAGTTTAAGTTTATTAGTGTACATTAATTTTTCACACATTTAAATGTATGATTATAAACTAGAATTGAAATATGATATAGTATATAGTCAAGTTCCTTAAAAACTCATGTTAAACATCAAAAGAGAGTTTAATCTAACTGGTCTATCAATTCGTTATTCTATTTAAACTTGAATCATATGACTTCTATAAATATGTTGATATGAATTATGCTTTTAAGCAGGCTAGCATACCATATCAGACTTTCAGAATGCCAGACTCAGGCTAAAAAGTAAGCCTACAACAGACTGCAAACCAAACTTAAGCCTTATAAATTTTGACACGACAGACTTAAGCCTTTTAAATCCTAACTCGGTCTAGGCTATTCTCTTCCGTACACACAACCGTGAGGTATGACATTGGAAAATGAAAAGGTTAGTTGAGGGAGAAACAACAAAGGCTAAAATGCACTTTTGGCCCCCAAGTTTGAAAATAACATTTTTGTCCCCTTAAGTTTCACCCCATTTATAAAACCATGGTCCCCCTTGATTTTGACCCAAGTCAAACTGATGTGGATGACATGTCACATGCTGACTGTGTAATTTTTTAATTTTAAAATAAAATAAAAGCCACATAATTAGAAATGAAATAAAATAATTGGAAAATAAAAAGAAGACCCATAAATCATCATATTAAACCCAGAAACACGTATTCAAACTAAAAATACCAATTACAAAACATAGAAATACCAATTACAAAACAAAATTCAAGCAACTTCAAATCTAAACCCATAAAAACAAACCCAGATCTAGAAAATCCCTAATTAAATTGAGTCTGGTTTGGTTTGTTTGAATGATTTTGATTTTGAGGATGACGATGAAGATTTTTCCAATGTTTATTATTAGTTTTAATTACATTTTTTTTTTTTAAAAAAATTTTAAATTTTAATTCCATATGTGCACAAAGTCAATATTTTACATAAAAAAAATATCAACATCATTTTTGACTGAGTCAAAATCAAGGGGACCATAGTTTTACAAAATGGGGTGAAACTTAAGGGGGTAAAAGTGCTATTTTCAAAAGGACATTTTTGTTATGACAAAAATACCCCTAGGAAATATTAAATAACCAAGACTAGACACACCCCACTATCTTCTATAAAATGTGTAGGTTGGTTTACATAAGAGAATACAAACCGTGAGAAACAGAACAAAATACATTACATTACATGGGTATGAACTGTAAGAGAGTAGAACACTTTGAAGAAACAAGAATGAAAATTCAAACAGAGATTCCAATTCATCAAGTTCGTTTACCACCAGAGACAACATCATTCAACAAACTCAAACACAGACTCTCTGAAATCTTCTTCCCTGATGATCCTTTACACCGTTTCAAAAACCAACCTTCTTTTACAAAGTTTCTTCTTACCCTTCAATTCTTGTTCCCCATTTTTCAATGGGGTTCTCAGTATACTTTCACCCTTCTTCGTTCTGATGTCATATCTGGTCTCACCATTGCCAGCCTTGCCATTCCTCAGGTATAACTTCTTGCATGTCTCTGATACTTCGTATTGAAGGCGTGTCTGGTGTCTGAGACATGCGACTATATTCAATTATTTCATTTTGTAAAATTAAGACGTATCTAATGTCCGACAAAACACGTGGTTACACTCAATTATTTTAATTTATGAAATTACCATTGATGTTAGTGTCGTGTTTGGAGCCGGTGTTAGTCTTGCATAGTGTCTCACTTATTTTTTCACGTCATCATACACATATATTTGTATTTCATCATACAGATTGAAGACATGTCTAGTGTCCGACACTAAGAAATGCGTGACTATATTCAATTATCTCATTTTCTAAAATTAAAACATGTTACGTTCAATAAATTATTACTGTTTTAACGTCGTGTCTGTCCGGTGTTTGTGTTAGGTGTTTCATAGAGCTCAGTTCTTTTTTTTATATAATTTATTTATGTTTCAGTTTTGTCTCTTATTATTTATTTATTTTTGACTGAATTTTGTTTCTTATTAAATTGCAGGGAATTAGCTATGCAAAGCTTGCAAACTTGCCTCCTATTATTGGATTGTGTAAGTATTTAATTTATTTCTAGTTTCATGATTCCTGGCATTGAGTAATTGTTATTAATTATGATGGAACATTTGAATATGACACAGATTCAAGTTTTGTGCCACCATTGATATATGCTCTGCTTGGAAGTTCAAGACATGTTGGTGTTGGACCAGTTTCAATTGCATCTTTGGTTATGGGATCAATGTTGAGTGAAACTGTTTCTTTCACTCAAAATCCTACTCTTTATCTTCAATTGGCTTTCACTGCCACCTTTGTTGCTGGTTTATTCCAAGCATCACTTGGTATACTAAGGTATTGAATTCAACTAAATAATTCATCTTCTAATTTTTTTTTTACTCTTGCAAGTGAAATTAATTGGTTAGAAATTAGCATAGTAAGATTGGTGTAAGGGTCAGATAAATACGGTCGGTCAGATGGTAAAAGACTACAAGAACATTTGATAAGTTAGGACTCTCCGCACGTGTTTGTGAATTTCACTACTGGACTCTTTTCGGAAGAAAAAATATATCAAAAACTTGTTACTACTAGTACTTTATTTAATAATAAGACAATTCTAGTCAACTTGAAATTTGAGAATTTATTTATGGTTATTTATTGAAGGACATTTTATTAGTTCCCTATGTTTTGTGAATGATGAAATAATCTTTTGTATTTGTGTATGCAGGCTAGGCTTTGTGATTGATTTTCTGTCAAAAGCAACACTGGTCGGTTTCATGGCCGGTGCTGCTATCATTGTGTCACTGCAGCAATTGAAAGGGTTACTTGGAATTGTGCACTTTACCAACAAGATGCAAATTATTCCTGTATTGGTCTCTGTTTACAAGCAAAAGGATGAGGTACAGAACACCACCTTGTAGTTTAGCACTTTAAGAGTGCTTGGAAATTGGAAACAAATTTTTGAGTATTTGTTTTTTAGTCATTTTCTAAAATCAAATTTATATATTTTTTTGAAATGAAACTGAAAACAATCAAAAACAAAGCTACTAAAAGCCAAAATGGCTTGTCTTCAAGGGAACTTTGGTCTTTGTTGTTTGTGGCAAACTCAACTATCACATGTACATGAAACAACCAATTGACTTGTTTTTGTATATTAACTAATTTAAACTTTTATTAATAAAATTAATTATTTATTGCCTCGTAAGTTCAATTCAAATGGTAAAAAGCTACATAGATATTTGATACGCTGGAATGTGAATTTCAATCCATAATTCTCCATTTCTCAGTGTTGTTTGTGAAAATTTCACATGTATGCTCTTTAGAACTAAATTAAAAAAATACTTACAAATGTATGACACACATGAAATTTGATGTACAAATTATTTATTTATTTTTGTAACGAATAGTGCGAAACATTAAAATTGATTTCTAAATTAAGTAATTTCTATTTTCCTCTTATGATTCCCACCACAATCTTTTCATAGGAATATATAGATAGACTATCATTGCCCTTGCACCCCTTGATTGCTAAGTGAAGGATGGCTATTTTTTTCATATATACTTTCTTGTCGTATTACAATTATAATAAGGAATCATATTCCAATGTTTTTTTCCCGTTGAAAATACTTGCGATGCTAGTGCAAGTGTAAATACTTGTGAAGTTGACTAAATTATCTTTTACAACTATTTTTGCAGTGGTCATGGCAAACTATTGTTATGGGATTTGGCTTTTTGGCATTCCTGCTCACAACAAGACACATTGTAAATTTCTCTTTAGAACTATATATTATTATAATGTTATTTGACTTTGATTTGGCTATTCATTTATTTTCCAAGTTCTAATCGTTCTTGAAAATTTGCAACAGAGTTTGAGGAAACCAAAACTATTCTGGGCTTCAGCAGCTGCTCCTTTAACATCAGTCATTCTTTCAACCATCTTAGTCTTCCTTCTCAGAAATAAGGCTCATCACATTTCAGTTGTAAGAATTTTACTTACTTCATCATTACTATTTTGAGTATATCATAAGTAGTACCAATTTATTAATTTTACAAAAAAAATTAAATATCGGTCAAATTAATCAAAAGTAGTAATAACTGACTAATTCTCTGTGTATTTTGCTGCAGATTGGGCACTTAGCAAAGGGAGTTAATCCACCATCAGTAAACCTGTTATACTTCAATGGTCCTTACTTGGCTCTTGCTATCAAAACAGGCATTGTCACAGGAATCCTATCTCTCACAGTAAGCAGAATCAAAACTTGTTACACTTTTCTGTCACATACTACATGTTACATACATAAATATAGGACAAAACTTAGGTGTTGTTCTATAGGTACTACTTGTGCTGTTTACCGATTATAATTTAGGTTATAATTTTTCAATTAAGTTTAAATTTAAAATGATTCGGTTTATCTTATTTGATACACAATGTATACAGTGTATTGTGATTAGAGAACAATAAAAACCGCACACAAAGAGACCCATCTAGATTTTGTACTTAAATATGGCACATGATGCTGTTTTACTTGACTGTGACTTACTCTATTCAACAAAATTTGCCTATGTTTCAGGAAGGAATTGCAGTAGGTAGAACATTTGCAGCACTTAAGAACTACCAAGTGGATGGAAACAAAGAAATGATGGCTATTGGTATTATGAACATAGCTGGCTCTTGTACTTCATGCTATGTCACAACAGGTAATAACTCTTCTTCTTTTATTTATACACATGACTTAGTTCTCTAAGAAGCATCAATTTTGAGAAAGTCTACATTCTTGCAGGATCCTTTTCTCGATCGGCTGTTAACTACAATGCCGGAGCACAGACAGCGGTTTCTAATATAATCATGGCTTCAGCTGTCCTAGTGACCCTTTTGTTTCTCATGCCTCTTTTTTACTATACACCAAACGTTGTCTTAGCGACCATCATCATCGCCGCCGTGATTGGATTAATAGATTATCAAGCTGCATATAAACTGTGGAAGGTTGACAAACTTGATTTCTTGGCCTGCATGTGCTCCTTTTTTGGTGTTCTGTTCATTTCTGTACCTTTAGGCCTCAGTATCGCGGTAAGCTGAAAATTCATTTATCTTGCAATTCTAAAATGTTAGTTTACTGACTATGATGCTACGACAACGTAAAGCATTTTATACAGTCATCCAATCAGGTTTCATTGTATCAATATGATGAAATTTGATTGAATGATTATATACAAAGTTTTACACTGTCAGTGTATAGTCCCTAAACTTAAAATATATTGCATGATAATGCTGTGGATACATTATTAATATCAATTTACTTGGCCTAAATCTTCAGGTTGCTATATCAGTCTTCAAGATCCTACTTCATGTCTCCAGACCAAACACTTTGGTGTTAGGAAACATACCTGGAACACAGATATTCCATAACATAAACCAATACAAAGAAGCTTTAAGGGTTCCTTCTTTTCTCATTTTGGCTGTTGAGTCTCCAATCTATTTCGCTAATTCGACTTACCTTCGAGAGAGGTTAGAAAAAGAGATTTCTGGAATGTTATTTTGTTAAGTTCATTATATATTTCTTTTGAGTGAATCTGTGATTCATATGATTAAGAGCTTCTCTTGCTGCAGGATACTAAGATGGGTTCGAGAAGAGGAAGAGCGTATAAAAGAATATAACGGAACTCCATTGCAGTGCATAATTTTAGACATGACAGGTACTAATTTCATTAAACTTACAACATTGGTTAGAGTTTAGCAATCATGCACTGTCTGTGTACCTTTTTTTTCACACAGATGTTCAACCATATCTCACTCATATGTCATGTAGTATTATTGCTAAGATATGGGCATAAATATCTATATTGTGAAATGTGATTAATGTATGTGGACTACTTTCTTACACTATTATGCAATGTTTTTCAGCTGTCACAGCAATAGACACAAGTGGGCTTGAAACTTTAGGTGAACTTAGAAAGATGCTAGAAAAGAGATCACTTCAGGTACAGACACTAATTGATATTTTGATTTCAGAAGGCCTAAAAAATCTCCCATTATTCACTTTCTAACTTCTACATTTTATAATTTGCTACTGCAGCTTGTGCTGGTAAATCCTGTTGGAAATGTGATGGAAAAGTTACATATGTCGAAAATTTTGGATACCTTTGGATTTAAAGGACTCTATCTCACAGTGGGAGAAGCTGTTGCTGACATTTCAAAATCTGAGAAAGCTCAACCTTGATTTTCCATCAATGGTGTTCTAGGACATGGGAGAGAGATCTTAGAAGAACTATAAAAGTTTTTTTGTTTTTCGCGGGAAATGCTCGTTTAAGGGAATGATCTTTAGATTTTCTGCTACTTAAGCAATTTTGTAACATTTTATTAGAGGGCGAGTTCCCAAGAGATACATGTTTTGGTATCAGTGATGAAAGTACTATGAGTAATTTGGTATCAGTTCCTTGTTTGCAATTGCACGTAATAATATTAAATGTAAATAAAATACAACATTACTATGTATGATATTAACTTGAAACAAAATAATTTACAAACCAAAGGAACAAAATATCCCTATATAAACGAAATAAAGAATAAGTCCCTCACCCCTGCACTTGAACTTCCAAAATATTGATGTCCTTGTAATAACGAGTACAAAACACCCTTATTCTTCACCTTGACTCATTCTGCACATTCTATAACTCGATCAACATGTCAAAAATATGCATCTAGCAGTAACCTTGTTATGAAAGATGTAAAACTGCGTTTTGGCTAGTTGAGCGAGAGAGATCTCATTAGTTTCACCGAGTCTACAAATGAATTAATTACATTAAGTGCATGTTTGGATGCAGTGAAATTAACAAAATCATGGTGATTTTGAAAAATGTTACACTTCATAGTTTTACAAAATCACGAGGGCTCTCAATCTCATCCAACTCTTGCATTAAGGAACACCTCTCAGTAACAGAGTCCGTCTTTTACCAGTTTTTGGTTTTCACTCATAGTATCTATGTGGAAATGGACCCTAAACTTATGTTCATCTAGACGGTAAGTACAGTCTAATCACAAATTACTTCATCGTCTTTTTACCAACTTCACGCAACATTTTCCTCTTATGTGCAACGAGGTTACGAAAATGAATGGTTAATAATGTGGCTGCATATATTCATCCATGTCAAAGGTATTTAACCAACAATTATTGTGTGCCTCTTTGTTTCACAAGCTTCCGTGTGATGGTGAAGAAGAAAGTCCAATCTATTTTGATTTTACAATACTTGATACACTAAAACAGTATCAGAAAAAACAGATGACGATTTTATCACTTAAGCCGTGAACACAGAGATGCCATAAATGTCATTTCATAGGATAAATGGCTTATGTAATTTCAATTAGATTTCATTGCAAGGTCTCTTCTCTTGAGACAATTAGGCACATTAACTTCAAGCACTTCATAAGAACTGAGAGAACATTACACAGTTAAAGTTTGATAGTTATTGGGTAATTTCATAGCTCTTCACAACAAATTTATCATTCCAAACTCAGCTTCTGGCTAAACCAATAATATTCAAACTATACAACAAGCAACAACAACCAAACCTCATCTCATTATGCGGAGCAGCAACATGAATCAAACAAAATGACTCAAATGATGTCAGAATGTTTCTATCATATATGATCTTATCTCTAATCCAACCATTGACACATGGTGATGTTCAAACTATACAGTGTGCAAATATGCAATATGATTGGGTTGGTAGAATAAAAAAACAATGATAGACTATAAAATATGAACGAGAGAGGGCCCGGTGGCCTCTTTCAACTCATCCATTAAACATTACAATTCACATAACTGTTCTGAGTTATCATAATGGAAAAAACAATTCCTTTCCTAGCTACAAAACCATAAAACTTGGTTCTTGACAACTAACGCATAGCATACTTTGCACAGCAATAACCCAAAGGCCAAAGCAAAAACAAATTCACATAGGTAATTGTCTGCAAATAAAATTGTCTACACCTTTTACCTTCACAACAATTTCATGCTAAAGCACGTTATTTGGACACTTGCATACCCATGAGGAAGATACCATCATGGTAGCTAGAGTTAGGAGAGCTCTTTGCTGAGTTGGTGCAAGTTTTCTCCATTTCCTCTTCTGCCAAAATTTCCTCCGATCGACACTTAAAACTGCAAAATGCTTTCTCGTCACTGCAAGATATATAAAATAAATTACAACTAATGCTTGTGGCTTAATTGAAACTCGTAATAGAAAAATGAGATGTTGAAGACAGACCTATAAGTGTGAATGTCTTCGCCCTCCTCGTCAAATTTCTTATCACATGTGTAACAAAAGCTCATAACACTGTCAAAACGACGAGGTGCTGATTCTTCTTTCTTGCTGAACTCAGTAAAGTCATTGTTTTGACATTCCAAGATGCAGTCACCAAATATATGTGTTCGTTTCGGGTTTGGACCATGAGAAATTATACAAGTATAATCCTCCGAAAGCTCTATCTCTTTTGCAGAGAGTGAGCCTACATATCCATTGCTGAAATCAATGGATACTGGGAGTGAACTTGATATAATTTTTAAAGAATCATCTACTTGTGAGCTTGTGTTCGTAACTGGAGGCAGACTCAATGATGCAGATGTAACTTCTACAAACAAATCATTGGTTCCCAAATTAGAGCTTTGGTTTGGGTTGATTAATGAAGAAGGCCTAGAGGAATCAGGCGAAGACGCCACAGAACTTCTAAGACTTTTAGATTCTCGATTGACATTATCATCAAAGCTTTCGACTTCTGATTTGGGACTTTTGGTTTTGGAAGGAAGTATGAGACTTGTGGTTTCGGAAGGAAGTGAAATGACATAGTTTTTGGGCAAGGAATTGGTTTTCAAAAAAGGTGCAAGAGATTCATGGTTGTTCTTTGAGAATTGAAGTATGTGATTCTTCACTTGTGATCCGAAAATTATATTTTTCCTTGGAAATTCACCAAGGATCTCGTTATTAGGTTTGGTTTCATTAACAAGAGAAGTTATGATACCAAGGCCTACTTTACTTCCATCTAACGGCTTCTTATGCCCGGTTTGGAATGAAGGTCTAGAAGACTTAGCGCTAAAAACATTGCTAAGATTTGAGAAGAGTCTGTAATCGAGAGGAGAAGTAGGGCTCCAAGCGGATTCAGGATCCGGTAAGTTTTTCACACCAGCTCCCACCCTAGAACCAGAGGTGTGAAAAATTGAGGACCTTATTTGTCTTGCGCTTACTGTGTCAAGAGGTAAAGAGAGATTGGAAGAAGAATCAGCCATGAGATCAAAATTCTTCCGAGAATGATCCTTAATACCTCATTCCTGTTAAAAGAGTGAAATCAGTGTTTCTTTGCTGCATCAAATTCAGAAAACTAATGAAAAGAGCATTTGTTAATTCACAGTTAACATGAATGATGATTAAAGTTCACAACAAGCAAAAATTGAAAAACACCTTACACAAACGATTGTCTTCCGTGCATTGGCATGGATTAGCAGTAGGAATTATTATAATTTAACAAATGATTAAATGCTTCTATAGCCAAAAAAAAAATTGAAAATCTACTAACAATCTTTCACAACTCAGTTAAATATTAAACAAAGTATTGATTTTGATTTCCAATAAATGTGATATCTGTTGCATAAGAGTAACACAAGAATCTAAATTTCCACTTTAAGTGTTCAAATTACAAAGGCAAATCTTATGAGAACTTCAGCAACTGATCAAATAAAACATTGTTCCAACAACAAAAACAACAAAGTTTTATCTCACTGAGGCTACATGGATCAAATTACGCCATTTGTTCCAAAGCCAAAAAGCTAAAAAATCAACTTGGAAAATATGATTTATAAAACAAAGATCTGTCAAGTTGAGGACTAAAAAAACAACAAAGTGAAATCAAACCAATCCTTAATTTTATATATATTTAACTGGGTCATAAAGTTTTCCAGCTGATCAGAATCAATGATTGGACTTTAAAAAATAGAAGAAATTGAAAAAGATAAACATTTTGGAAGCTCAAACAACCACAAAAAAATGCAACTTCTACAAGAATACCAAAATCAAATACCTCCTTTATAATCACAGAAAATAAAAAAATTATTAACATAGTATTCATCAACAGTGAAATCAGCAAAGTCAGAACTTTATAATCAGATCATCATCCAAAACAATCTGATTGAACAATCTAACAAAATCATCAAAAGGGTCTTTGATTATTACTTCCACAAAGAAAAAAAATGATTTTTTTCATGAAAATTAAAACTACAACACATTCTTTAAGATGAACTATGAAAACAATCACACACATTTGAAGAAACAAAGTAGAAATAAAAAATCGAAAAATTCATCAAATTGCTTTCAGAACTAAAGGAAGAAAAAAAAAGCAGAGAAATTTACTGTAAAAAAGTAAATTTACCTACTTTTTTCAATCAGAGAGAAACCCAAATGCAGAATTGTTGCAGTGGTGATTCATGAGTAGCAAATAGCAGAACTTCATTGTTGGTTTAATCAGAAGAATATTTTCATCATCATCATCATCATCATCGTCATCTTCTTGTTCATCTTGCATGCATCGAAGTCAGAGACACACAGTGAACCTCTTAGTCTGAGAAGTACTTCTTCTCTCTCTCTCTCTCTCCTCTTTTTCTGTCTTTCTCATCTCTCTTTCATGATTGAGTGCTTCAAATACGTATAATAATACATGGTACAAATGTATATACATTGTATTTTGTCCCCACCAAATGACAAACATCGTTTAAAACTCTCACACATAGCTACGAATATTTAGATGATATCATGACAATGTTTAAATCTAAACGATATGATATCAACGTTATTTGTTGATTGGGGCCTTACAAACTCGTAATTTTTATTTATTTATAAAATATATATAATGTCAATAATCACTTAAAAATTTGTACATATAAATGAAAGATTTTCAATTTGAACTAATTCATGACATTCAATTTAACAACTTTAAATTTGTTAGTTGAGTTAGTACTTAAAACACATAATTCTTTATTAATTTTTTTAAAGATATAATTCTTTATTAATGTTTATTATGACTACATATTTTTGGACAAATACAAAGTGTATTAAATAATTAATAATATTTTAAAGAGATAATTTTAAAGAGCATTTTCACCAGTTCAGTAGCGGAATTGGGAATAAGCGGCGATCGATGTTACAGGTTATATGGTATGCAACAGTTTGGGAAATCTGGAAGGAACGAAACAATAGGTTGTTTAAAGGCAAAGAATGCCCCATTCTTCAGGTGGTTGATAGGATCAAGGTCATCTCCTATATGTGGTTGAAGGAGAAGTACATTACTCTTCCCTTCAATTTTCATGACTGATGGCTTAGTCCGTTCACCATTTTGGGCATAGGCTAATAGTTTCTTTCAAGTTGTATTTCTTTTCTTGTTTTTGTCTCCCTTTGTAATTATTGTTCAGACATTGCTGTTCTTCCTTGGTACACCTTGTGCCAGAAATAACGCTTTCATGTGTTAATATATTTCATTTTAGCATCTTCAAAAAAAAATATTTTAAAGAGATAATTACAAATTATGTACTTTTTTAAGTTGCCATTTTATAGTTACTTCAAAGAGAAAATTAATAATTTTTATTTATTTATATGGAATTATTTGTTTTTTAGTATATATTTTAAAGTATAATTGAGAAAACAATACAATTAAAGATACATTAAATTTTGAAATCGACAAGTGAATAAAAATAAAAAATTTCTGCAAAAGTGACAAGTAAAAAAGAGCCGGTAGAGTAATATTATCTCTTATCCTAATTCATCAACTTAATTTATAACAAATAAATCAACTTTGATGCATCAAATTTTCTCTAATATATAAGATCGGTGTAATATGTAATTTTTTTCATAAAAATAATAAACTTGTTCTTTTTTTAGGCAAATTTTTTTTTGTTAAATAGTCTATTGATTAGAAATTCACATCTTTAAAATGAATAAGTATACAGTTTTAGATTTGTACTCCGACCTCTACATATATATACAATGTCCTACCAATTGATATACGCTTGTGGAGACGACAAAAACTTGTTTATCTTAATATATAATTTTTTTTTTAAAAAAACTAATCAATAAAATATTATGCTTTTTTAAAAGTGCATGAAAGATCATAAGTGATTTATTTTAATAATGATTTGTAATAATGTTGGATAGAAAAGTTCAACCATAAGCAATGAATTATAGCCGTACAAGTTTTTTAAAAGAAAATAATAAAGACGACATGTTTACTATTAAACTAGATTTCTTTTGAAGGATATTATTAAACTAGATGAATAGTTCAATAGCCATGGACATTATATTTTCATTTTTATTCACTTTAAAAATGAACTTTTAACCACTAAAAACAATTTAAAAAAATATTATCTAACATTTAACAATTTTGTAAATGAATTGAATTTAGTTTGGATTTCTTTTTTGGTTTGGATTTCTTTTTCATAGTTCAGAATTTGAGGGAAGAGAGTCAGCACAAAACAAAAAGGACAAAGGAAAAAGGTGACCGTGACTGGGGGTTCAGAAAAATAACTGACCAACGTCCACAGCTTCACATTTTTTGTGTGGGTCCTAATAATAATGGGCCACAAACTACTTCGGCTTTAACTTGTTCTTAACAAAAACCATTTTTATGAAAGAAAATAAATGGATCTAGAGTTTAGATATTATTACCATTTTTATATAAAATGTAAGATCTTGAGTCTCTTCTGATCCTAATAAATATCGGATGCAGACTCGTTTAAAAGAAATTAACCAAAAAAAATTAATTATAGTAATAAAACCTAAATTATCAAGGTGTGTTATGAATGTTTTTTTTAAGAAAAAGGTGTGTTATGAATGTTAAAAACTTTTGCAAAAGAATTCTTGTGAAAAATCTATAAAAAAAAATACACAACACAAAAGTATTATCGAATGTCGTCCCGTGAACATAATTTAATTGACATGGACAATGCATTGTTATATGTAGGGGTCGGAATTTGATCTCCAAACATTCACTTATTTAGTTTAAAAAGTGAATTATAGTTACTAAGTTATTTGACGAAAAAAAATATCATATGTCAAAAATAAACCCATGTTTTTTTTTTGAGAGAAAAAATAAACCCGTGTTGGTTTTTTGGTTGTCAAAAAACTAAATTATTTATATATTTTTTTAAACGGACCAAATGCATGCAATCTAAATGGAATGTATTTAAAAACATTTATATGAGATGACAAATGTCTTTTATAATTTAATCAATGTCTTAAATTCAAATCTAACATTAGACATGCAACAACATTAAAACTCTTTCGGATAAATAATGTGCATTACCTTGAGAAATCAAACCAATAACCAAGTTACATGAACAAAATTATAATTGGACACCGTACTACTTACGCAACAACCAATCTAAGACACATGTCCAAACTTTTTCAAAAAGAAGACAATAACAAAATAAATAGTAAATTTTCAACTACTTCAAAATTACAAACATAATTAAAATTACCTAAAATTGCTCAATATCACATAATGTAAACCCTCAAATTAGTTTATGAGTTTATAAGACAATTTTAAATAGGTTTATGAGATCATGAATATTTCACAAAGATGTTCGATTCTATTAAAATGTTAAGTTGATTTTTAAATTTAACCACTTACTATTAGTTAGATCTTTATATTTTTTTAAATAGTCAAACTAATATATCAAAATTGGCATTGAAATTAGGTCCTTGTATTGTATTTTAACAACTTACTATTAATTTGGTATAGATCTTTAACCACTTACTATCAATTTATCTCTATACCACATTTTGAGAATGACTAATTTTATTGAAAGTTGACGGAATGAAGAACCTTTTGAAATATTTATAATTTATAGATCTATTTAAAAATTCAAAGCGAGTTCCAATAAAGTGAGGGATTATTTGTTGGTTTACACATTTTTTGTGTTTGGGTATCCTACTAGACGTACTACGACTACAAGACATTAGAGCTTAAAATCCTTTAAGAGTTCACCTAAAAAAAATAATTCCTTAAGAGTTAACTTAAGTTTGCAAGACTGCTTGAATTTTTTGTTTTTGTATTTGAATTTATGCATTACAGATGCACGTCGTGAATTGTACTTTAAGCAGTAGCTATGAGTTGAACATGAATTTAAGCATTACAAAATACAAATGCTACTGAATTGTACTTTGTAAAATGATAATAAATTGACTATTATCTAAGTTTATTATTTCAATATTCAATTATTTTTTTTAAGAATAAATCAATATTCATTTATTCCATGTTATGTTAAGATCATATTATTATTATTGTTATTTAAAACTTGATATCCAATCTAAAAATCGATTAATCTGAGAGGACTAATACAACCGCCTACTTGTGAGTGTCCCGTTTAAAGTTAAAGCAAAACTTCGTGTCTATTTGCCCATCAAAATTGACACCAAAGAGAATCAAACATAAAATCCTGAGAGAAACACACTTCAAGATCACAAACCAACCTCAAATAACGGATTATTAAGATCATATAATGCATACATCCTCTTCTATCATCAATATTAACTATGATTAGAAGAAAGGTCTAAATATAATTTCGATCAGTTAGAAGATAACATTGATGATAAATGAGGATAGATGCATCGTATGATATATCATACATACTGCAAGAAGACATGGGTTAAACACTAGTGCTCAACTTACTACAAGGTGAATGAGTCCAGTCATGAAAATCTCAAAATTTCAACCTTGGTGGAAGGAAATAAGAGAAAAGGGTCACGGTGACAAGAAATATGAGCCATGGTGGCCAAAGATACAGACACTTGAAGAGTTGATTGAAGCATGCAATATTATTTTATGGAAAATGTTAACTTGTGTTCTTAGGACATAAGTTAAGAAACCAAATATAAAAGGTTTTTCTTGAAACTTGTGCATTCAATGTCTCAAAAGTTGCAAAAGTTATACTTTCAATATAAAATTTATTTTTAATTTTCATTTTAAGCTCCTGCACAAGTTAACATGACCCTTATTTTATATAGATTTCTTCAACTCTCCATGTTGTTGTCAACTTTGGACGTTAATGGATATACAGATGAAAGTAACAATGTTCACATCAATCTTATGCAAAATCAGCAGTTCACTTTGGAGAGTAAAGTATATTATATTAATCGTTAATTACTAAATTAAACCTACGTATTATAAGCACATTGTTACAAATAATGAATTTGTCACAATACCAACTTTTGATTTTTTTATTTTATATTTTTTACTCATTTTAGAGGATATGTGTCCTTCGTACATTGATGTGAGTATTTTTTCAGTTGGTAAAATTAGAAAAGTATCAAATTTCTTAAATATAAAATTTCCCCTAAAAGAAACTTTTTTTTTGTTTGAAGTTGAGTTTGAACCCCAAACCTTACATATGTTATATATTATCTTTTATCAACTGAGTTAAATTCACGATAACCCTAACAAAAACTTTAACATAATTCTAATAATATTTTGGTTAAATTGCATTTTTGGTCCCTTAATTATTTAGGTAGTATCGCTTTAGTCCCTTAATTAAAATTTGATTTATTTTGGTCCATTAACTTTTCTCTGTTACACATTTTGGTCATTTCCGTTAATTTTAATTCAAAAACGTTAGATTTTCTTCTGTAATTTTTCTGGGATTCTTGTTGTTAAAAATTAATGGAGATAATATGAAGATGAAAAAGAGGAGAAGAAGAAGAAGAAAACCTAACGTTTTTGAAGTAAAACTAACAGAAATGACCAAAATGTGTAACAGAGAGAAGTTAAGGGACCAAAATAAATCGAATTTTAATTAAGAGACCAAAACAATACTACTTAAATAGTTAAGAACCAAAAATGCAGTTTAGCCTAATATTTTTATCGTTTGATAAGTAATTTTATTATCAAAGTGACACTATAATATATTAATATTTTGGTTTAATTTCATTTTTTATCTTTATATTGTTTGATGACAATTTGATCCCTCAATTATTATATTGTTAACAATTTTTCCCCACCCGTCCCTTAAAAATATTAGAGTACACCCACCCACCCGGCTCACGTTAGTAATGATGTTACAGACACTTTCTCTCTTTTCTTTGCAACTTGTGAATGAATGTGATTATACTTTTTTCTCATCCCCTTTCAAATCAAAATTTGCGTTTTTTCAGGTAACATAACTCCTTCAATCTCATCTATCTCAACTTCAATTGAAGCTTCAATTTTATTTTTCCTAATTTCATTTTATTTTTTGCCAACAATTTTCAGGGTTCTTGCTTTCACCCAAAAAATAAAAGTCATTTTTTTATTGTGAAAAGTTGCATTTTTCACCCTTCATTGATTGCAAGAAGCCAAAAATGGATATTTGTGTATTGAATTGGAGAATGGGTTTTTATCTAGATTAGGGGATTTAATTTTGGAGCCACACTTTAGGAATTTGGGATTGAATTGGTAATTTAGGGTTTTATAGTTTTAGTTTCATTGCAAGTTGCAATTGTAATTTGTGATTGGTTTTGAAATGGATGACATTGATGATGATGCAATTGCAAGGTATCCCTCTAACCCATATGGTGTTGGTTACCCTAACAATCAAGGGTATGGTTATCTGAAACACCCTTTGAGGAATTCTTCATATTCCCATCCAGCTGCAAATGAATCTACCCGAGATTATGATCACGTCGATGATGAAGATCGGTTAGGAGGGAATGATGATGAAGACCGGTTAGGAGGGTTAGGAGGGAATGATGATGAAGATCGGTTAGGAGGGAATGATGATGATGAAGACCGGTTAGGAGGGAACGATGATGATGTTGCTGATCATGATGTTGATCAACATTCCTTAAAGCAGGCTGATGAAGATGATGACTCCGATGGGGGTGGTGATGAAAATGATGATAATGACCAACAAAGTGAGGAATATGGTTATCTGAAAGATTCTGTGAGGAATTCTCCATATTCTCAGCCATTTGTGAATGAAGGTGACAATGATGAGGATGAAGAAGATGAAGAGCGATTAGTGGAGGAAGATGATGATGTTGATATTGATCAAAATAACAATGTTCAGCTTTCCCTAAAGCATGCTGATGAAGAAGATATCAATGATGAGGATGGGGATAGGGATGAAAATGTTGATGACAATGACGGTGATAATGACAATAAGCAGGAAAGTTATGCCATGATGAATGAAGATGAATTAGAGTGGCGCCCAAAAAAGCAAAAGCTAAAGAGTTTGATGTCAACTTATGAATTTGCAGCTCGGGTGCCGACACCGTCGGCTGCAGCTGCTTCAGCTGCCAAACGATCTTTTGGGGTTAGGAATTCCCTTACTGAATGGACTGAGAAGGAGACATTTGTTCTTCTTGATGCTTGGGGTGATCGGTTTCTGCAACATAGAAGGAAGAGTCTTCGATCTGAGGAATGGCAACAAGTTGCAGAAAAGGTATCAGTAGTTTCAAAAGTTGAAAGAACGGGTACTCAGTGTAGAAATCGTTTAGATACATTGAAGAAAAAATACAAAAAGGACAGGATTAAGTTTCAAGATATGGGTGGTGGAGATAGAAAATGGGTTTATTTTCAAAAGATGGATAAGCTAATGTCTTCTCCACCACAACAAGCAAGACTCTCTTGTCGTTCGAATTCAAGAGAACATATTTTTATGAAGCCTGGAGTTTATGTAAATCATGCAAATGAGATGGATGACATGAAGGATAGTCCTCCTGAAAATACAGAATCCGTCCGTGTAGAAGGTTTTGAAGGGCCTCGCCCAAAGAAAAGAAGGAAAGGAAGGGGAAGTGATGAGGGTTCTTCCTTCAAATTACTTGCTGATTCCATTCAGAATTTTGGTAAGATATATGAGAAGATTGAAAATAGTAAAAGACAGCAGATGATGGAACTAGAAAAGATGAGGATGGATTTCCTCAACGATTTGGAAGCACAAAAGAGACAGATTTTTGAAAGATTGCAGAGTGAGATTTTAAAAGTCGAGCAAAGAGATGATTAGAATGCTGATTCTGATGAGTCTGGTATGTAAAATCTTATGCATTGTAGTTACCATTGTTGTGTAACATAGAATGTAGACACCAGACAGCTAGTTGTTGTATCATTATTCATTACCTTGTTGGCATATTTAGAACTGTGTTCAATGCTTTCTTATATCAATTTTTTATCAATAATGTTAGATGCTATGATTTACTTCTCATGAAAGTGAGTATAAAACTATACAGCACAAATTCTCCTCGGATTAGGCATGTCCTTGTGTCGGATACGTATTGTGTCTGACACCGATATCACACCGACACATGATTACATTGAATTATGTCATTTTCTCTAATTATTATCGGTGCAGACGTATCTGTGTCCGTGTTTGAGTCTGTGCTTAGTAGGTACAAAATGAGTATAATATGTGTTCATGGCATAATTTTCCGGCGCAATTATTTGATGTTTGAACAAAGCACATGCCTATTTTTACAATGTTGCTGACATTTAACTTAATTGTGGAAATTGGAAATGGGGCTGTAAGATTAAACTTGTGAGTCATGAACAATCATTCACAAAGGCTGTACCAGTTAAGAACCGAAATTCCTTCAACAAAATCATAAATTGGACGTATGAGTTTTTTTCCCTTTAGCAGAAACCAAGAAAACAACCTTGTTCCAAAAGATACCTATGAGTAGAAGTTTATAAAATGCTGATAGAAAAGATTAGACAATATTTCCAACCTATTATTCTTATCAGTTTCAATTCTCAGACTTCAACACTTTTTGAGGGCTAGATAGACTACTAAATATTTCCAAATACCATCAAACTTGGGGCTCTTGAAGGATTTTTGAGGGGATTACGAAGTAATTTTCTTTCATTGAAATGGAAAGTTCAGTTGAGAATTCTCTGATTTGTAAGTTAATCATCATTATTAACCAGAACAATATGTATCATGCAATGCTCAGCCAAAATTAAGCTGCTTACATATTACTACTGTGTTATGCCTTATGACCATGTTATACTGTTATACTTTGATTATTAATGAATAAATGTCTCTGTATTTAATGATGTATTAAGAAACTATCTGCAATTCTGCATTCAAGGCATTTTTTTTTTTCGGTTCAAGACTCGATGTTTTAAAAGAAATTATACTGTTTTGTGAATTAGCTTACTTATTTCATGCTGCATAACCTACAGGCTACAACAGAATCCATGTTGCACTTTCACTACCTTGTTGGCATATTTTGAACTGTGTTCAATGCTTTCTTATATCAAATTTATGAATAATCTTAAATGCTATGATTTACTTTTCATGAAAGCAAATATAAAATGAGTTAATTGTTTTGGTGATTACACTTGAAACTTTGGTCTCCTTTTTATGTTTGTTTAACGCTTGATTGGTCACATCATAGTTCATTTGTAATGAGTTTCATAGAAATAACCATCTCATGATAAATAGCATTGTCCAAATTTGTTGTCAGGTTGATGAATGTAGACAAAACTTTAGTGCATGTTTGGAAACTCAGTGATTTACCTATTCCAAAGTCTTGTCTTTTGTTGAAAACAAGTTGTTGCCTTGATTTTGAAGAAAACCAAACTCCTTCTGAGGCTGTCATTATTGACAAAACTCACGAGTGATTCAAATTAATTGGACTGTAATCATCACAAGTTGATTCTAATGGCCTTTCAGACTTTAATTAATTTTTTAAGAGTGCATTTGGGGCAAAGAAAAGAATTACTATCATGTTAAATCTTAAATTTTAACATGTCTAAGTACATTGTTTCTACGAGTGAATTATTAATTACACTAAAAATGGGGGCATCTTTAGACCAGGAAAAGGTGGACACTACAATAACAATAAAATATTTCATTAATAAAAAAGTTAAATAATATTTTTTTAATAAAATAGTTAAATAATATGGAGTGTTAAATTTGGAGCATTTCAAAGACCGTAACTTGCAAAGATTCTTTGATTTCACTGGTTCATGGTGACACGGACACCCTTACTCATTTGTCAAGAGTCTTAAATGGGAATTTTTTTCCCTCTTCCCCATTGCATCATATAATAAATATCAAATGAAGTGAGGCACGATGTTGAGTATTTCTCCTCAATATTTTTTTAGTAATGATATTTTTATAACCAAAATTAATAAACTTTTAGGACACTTTAAAAATATACGAAAAACAAATGTTAATTTGATTAAAAAAGAGAAAAAAAATCATTATTAAAATGACAGTCGTACAATATTGTTGGTATGATTGTAGTTCTCCTTGATATTGCATATAATTGGCACACTTGCACTGAAATACAACCATACCAACAATATTGTACAAAAACTATTTCCCCAATATTTACTAGTAGTATATTGCACTTTTTTTTACCAAAGATCAAAACAAATTAAGGAGTCCTTTGGTTATACAGCTTATAAAAGTAAGGTATTTTTTTTTAGAGAAGCTTATGAAAATAAACAAAAAGAATATATAGACTTGTGACAAGAAGGGATTTGGATCCTCTCCAACCATTTCTCTCATGTTGTTTGTTCTGCCATAATCTAAGCCATTCATTCACTATTTTTCTCTCTCTTTGGTGTTGTTTTTTGTTCATTTATGAGCTAATCAACCATTGGATTAAAAAAGGAGGAGGATGCACAAAAAAGGCAGGAGAGGATCCAAATCCGACAAGAAGCTATAACAAGCTATCTGTATAAATTCTTGCAACCAACCACGTCTGCAGAGCAATAATACAAGTCCAAGTGAATTTTTATAAACAACTTATAAAAGCAATCTTTCAATTCCTTTGATGGCTCGTTTGCAGCCTCGTGGCGTTTTGCTTTACCTAGGCTATTAACCAGGACAAAGTGGAAAAGCCAATTTCACTCTTCAAGTAGCAACAAAGCCTTCTCAACTTTATTTGTTTTGCAGAATCCATCAATCTGACAATGACGATTGAATATGTAAATGAGTTGGGGACTACTCGATTTTTTCATTCTCTCTAACCACCATGAAGAAGACTCAGAAGGTGGAGACCCTACACGAGATCGAGGCAGGGACTCCCGCAACAAATCCAGATCCCTTTCCCTCTTGTTACAATGCATCAGTAAGGAAATCAGCCTGCTACAACATGACAAGAAGGGAGGCATGAAGGCGCTCAAAGGAATGAAAACAAATCGGAAAAAGAAAGGAAAAACACTCATTTATGGGGGACAAAGGGGTGAAGCTATGGTTTGAGCGAAACGCTAGAGAGCCGGAGGAGAGAACAACAGTGGACAATAATGGAAAGGCCTTCCCCTTAAATAGGCAACGAATCCCTCCAAATCTCAAAAGAATCTGAAGGTTGAAGATGAAGAGCACTATCCAACGAGTGTGATCTCCCCAGTAAGCGAGAAGATGGAACAATGCACCTTGTCGCTGAAGAGCCACCATTACGCCTTTATGGGATAACGCAAAGTCACAAAGCAACATGGCAACAAACACGAAAACAAACCAAACAGTGAAATCAAAAGAAAGAATGAGTGGTATCACAAATCACCATAATAACAACTAAAATTAGCTAACCAAAATGTTTGCTGACATAAGATAGACATGATTGATTCAACAAAATATAAGATTCAAGCAATGACATAACATTGAATTAAAAAAAATCCCCTAAAAAAGAATCATTGAAATAAAAAATCTCTAATTTTTCAAATGGTTTCAGAAACCCTATGATGAGAAACATTATTGTTTTCTTCAACAAGCACTGTCACTGATTCATTCATTGTCAAATTAAACATGAAAACTGATCAAACAGCAAAATTTGATGAAGCAAGCATATTGAAAATGAAATTATATCCTCAATTATAATTTTTTTACACTTTAATTTTGATGTCTATTAAAAACGTAAAGAGAGTATTAAACGTAAAATTCAGTTTAAGAGAAAAGTGGGTTACTCAGTTGCTAGATGATGAATCTGATAACGCTTCCTTCTCGGAACTTAATGGATATTCTCGTAGATAAAATTAATAAAGATTTAACTATTCGTTAATAGATATATAGTTGAAATTAACAATGTTCATACACATCAGTCTTATACAAGAGAGTTAAAGGAAGAGGTACCACGTTGGTATTATAATTAAAATTGCATGAACATGAAAGATGTCCTCGGTGTTCGTGGCAAAATTAACAAGAAAGTTGTTTCAGGTTCGATTCACCCGCTCATTGAATTGACTATTGTTTTTATGTGATTATGATTTCACAACTTAACATTTTTTGTTTTATTTAATTTGTTCTATGTTTTTGAAGCTGACATTGAGATCACAACGTGAGGCTAAGAGCAATCAGAGAGGAAGGGGATATGGCATGAAATGTTGTCTGATGAAACCGAGCCATGGTGCCGTCGTTAGGGTGTGTTGTCGGAACACGCTTTCGGTGTACGTGGATTAAGGGCATCACAACAACGTTCATTTCTTTGAGTGCAAGGTATTTCACGACTCCAACATTGTTGCGGACTTACGGTAGCGAGGAATTCCAGTGTAGAGGGGTACAATTTTCGTCATCACTGATTTTCAACTCAGACAAAAGTGTATGAAGAACAAGTTGTAAATAGTGGAAATGAAAATTCTAGGTTAAGAATGGGAAAATATTGAACAAACACATCACATAAATTTTAGGTTTATCGAGCAAATTAAGGTCCCGTAAATAAAAGTGATTTTAACATAAAATAATTTAGAGATTATTTTGTAGAGGTTTGATGAAAATCTAAATCTATTTTGCGTTTGTTTATGGTAATAAAATTTACTTTTTTACAAAAAATAATTTAGTTTAATTGTCCGGATACACCTTTGTATAAAAGCGATTTTTTGTTACTTAAAAAATTAGTTCAATCTTTTGACTCGTATTTTCTCTCAACTCTAAAAAAATATTTTTTGAGAAGCTGTTCTTAACATTTTCTCATTTGATGCTATTTTTAGATTTTTATTTTGGATTATGGTTTTTTTTAAACTGTAACAAACGGATACAATATTCTTAAAATTGTTTATTATTTTTTTAAAGTGATATTTTTCTTTAAAAAGTTATAACATGCATATAGTGAAGTTTTATGGCTGATTTTATTGAAAAAGGTTTGAGTAACAATCAACATGATTTGCCGTAAAAAAAAAATCGTAGTTTCAAAAGTTAGGAATTTTTGTTTGCCCAATACATAGTAGGAGGTGGCATCTAGATTTTATAGACAAATGATTAAGATAAAAGTGGATGTGTGGGAGAAGCTTACTTAGTTACGTGTGGTGACTGATTTTTTGTTTAATAGTAATTTAATAATTGAAGATTATATGATATTTGGTGATTCGGGAAATTTTCGTGAAGAATTTTGTCGTGATATATTGCAATGATGTAAATAAGAAAATATTAAGTCAACAAAGTTTGATAGGTTTATAAAATGTTTCGCTTTATTAATTGATTCAAGCAAATTGTGAATTAATTCAAACTACATTAAATGTTGTAATGAATGGTTTCTTAGTATGATTTAAGTTGTTTGCTTTTTCCTTCAGTTGTGAATTCAATGAAAAATTACACCAATAACGAACTTGATGTGTGAAGCAAGTGATAATCAAGCAACCAAAATAAAGTGTATAGAACAATTATAAACACAAGTCAAAAGTAGAAAACAACGAGAGAAAGAAAAAAGAGAACACAAAAGAATATGTTTACCCAGTTCGGTCCAAATTGACCTAGTTTGGGGGAGAGAGCAGCCATCTGTTTCACTATAATGATGAGTAACTTTACAAAAGAGATATCAATGGGTTACAAGAATAAGTCTTCCGCCTAATTCTACCAAAAGTCTCAATCTCTTCCCGTAACCAAGAGACTCAATCCTAATAGTGTTTTTCAAGGTGAATCAACCCTCAAACCCTAGTGTTTGTTGCCAAAACACAAACTCTATACAAACCCTAGTTTTGTTGTTGCCTTTCTAAACCCTTGTTTCAGCCCTTTCTATCTCAAGGTTTACTCTGATAAAAAGTCTATATTTATAGTAAAAGTATCTCCCATAAAATTGGGACAAATCTGGCCCAAAAAATAGGTTTCTGAAATATGTTGATGCGACAATTCGGGCTCCGAATTCCTCCATTCAGGCGCCGACTTTTACGCGTGCCAGGCTGAAAAAACCAGTGTCAATTCGGGCCCCAAATTGGCAGTTTCCAGAAACCTCAATTTCTCCAATTTTGAGTCACTTTCACAACACCTCTAAAAAAATTATTCACTTTTTAGGTCATTGCATATTGATGACAAATTTAACAAGTACACCAAATTGTTGAAGTAAGATAGTATTAAGATTATCGTCTCGACAAAGAATGTTATATTCAATTCACCAATCAACTAAACTTATAAAAAAAAAGTAAATTGGGTGGAATTTGCTAAATTTATTATTAATTTTTGATGGAAAGTAAATAGATTTGTTGATTCAAAGTTTTAGCAGCAATTAGGTTACTTCAAATCCTCTTTATCTCTTTATTGGATCAATGCAAAGTTCATACCATTAGAAACTAAGGAGTATATAAACAACGATTAACCTCGTAGGACGAAGATTATCGTCCCTCAAAATGTCAGATTGCTCCCTACCCGTTATAACCTAAACCATAAAACCATGGGTTTGTCCTCCTACGTGGAATTGACTCCATAAGGTAATTGACTTCATGGGTTTCTCCTCATGGATATTTAAGGGACCTGACACAAGGATCGGGACTTAAACACACATTTGTCTTATAACCTAATCATCACATTCTAAGGATCCCTAAATTAGTTAAATACTATTGAGCAAAATTCATATATGTTAAAGCAAGATGTCAATATATAAACTCTAACCTAAGATCAATTCAAAGTCTAGAAGCTTCGCTTCCTAGTTCGTGAAAACAACAAGGGCGAAGGATGTATTTTTTGTTTAATAATAAAAAACATCATATGTCAATGTTTTACGATGATCAATTTTTTGACAAAGGATGGTCAATTATTATATGTTTAAAATATATTATTATATGATAAAAAATAGGTTGAAATAAACGATTAAATATTACTAAGAGATCCTTCAATATATATTCCTTCCTAAAACATCCTTCAATATATATGTGGATTTGTTAGAAGACACCCGCTGATTTTTATGAATGAGTCTTTTAACAGGTTATAATTAAAAAGCGAGTAAATAAACCTTGAGGTGTATGTTTTTAAAACACACATTCTTAAAAATCAGTGTGTGTCTTTTAGCAACTCCTATATGCATTTACTAAAACACACCTATTGGTTTTTATGAAGAAGTGTTTTAACAAGTTATAACTAAAAAGTGACTAAATACACTTTTGAGCTTTGTGTTGTTAAAAGACTTCTTCATAAAAATTAATGAGTGTCTTCTAACACACACATTTATTTTTTTTGAGGGAACACACACACACACACACACATATATATATATATATATATATATATATAAGTCAGGATCCGTTGACACCAGATGTAAGTCAAAAGACTTACACCAAATCTCAACCATTCAATCTAATCAATCTGTTGGTTCACAATATTCCATATGTGGAACATAAAGTAAAGAGGCGCACAAAAACTATTCCCTCTTTCCCTCTTTGTCCTCTATTTCACATGTTAGTTTATCAATTTTCTAGAAATCATTATGCAGGTGAAACATAAATCAATCAAAGATTAACCGATTTTCTTTCCCATGTGTCTGCCTCTGTTTCATCTTTATGATCCATTTTTATCCAACAAGTGTTTATTTGCGATCAAAATTCCCCCAACGTGAATTCACGTGAATTCAACTGTCTGTACACAATTATTCAAGTGAAATTTAATATTTATGGCGTGTTCTTTTAAGCTCTATTTATCAAGTACATATATAGAAGGAAAAAAAACGTTTTATTTAGAGGAAACATGACTATGTGAAAATTATAATTTAAGTTTGAATGGATTTAATGTTGTGAAACTTACTTGATTCTTTTAAGTTTGTGGATGACTATTGATCGGTGGCAAAGAACTGTTCATGGAAGAAGAGCAATTTTAGGAATTAAGTTGAATCACGGAAACGTTTTATTGTGTGTTTTGTTTTTGAAGGATCACCGAAACATTTGTTTTCATATTTAAGACCATTGGATTGATTAGATTGAATGGTTGAGATTTGGTGTAAGTCTTTTGACTTACACCTGGTGTCAACGGATTCATCATCATCACCAATTTTAATTACAAAAATATATTGTTTCCACTTTATTATCTGCTTTCAATATTTTGAACAGAAATATTGTAATTAAAAGTGGTATTTTTGTAATTAAAAGTGAAAACAGTCGATGAAAAGAAATGTTTTTTGAAACCAAATAAACTCTCAACGGTTGGCTCATGGACCTTTGGCTGGAAAGAGGTACCCCACAAAATCTAAAAAGCTAGGTTAGCAAGAGCAAGATACTGAGGTAGGGAATGTGGGGAGGTGAGACCATGTAACTGGAGGAATTTTATACGGGGTAGTGAGGATAGAGAAGGTGATTTTGATTACTTTTTTTAAGTGTCGAGGCTTATAATCTGCACAAGAATTTTGCCTAAGGGGAGCATCACTCTCGTTATGTGTTTCTTCTACTCCGAGTCTTTAACAACGAACATATTGTTAACGGGGTTGCTGTTTCTTATCTGCATTGAGATTGGGATTCCTGTTTTGCATTGTTATTCTTGAGTTTTGGTGCAGATTCTTTGTAATTCTTTCTTTTATTAGTTTTCTTGTAGAGAACACATTGTTTTTCTTTGTAATTTTCTGCATTCTTAATGGATTTCTTTTCCTATTTATGGAAAAAAAAAGTAATCCATATACTGTATGGTTGTGATGGAGTTTTGCAATGTTTAGGTTATCCTGAAGAATCTACCACCAAATCATTCTCTTATCAATGACATCATGGATCGTGTTAAGGAGTTCCTTGTGAGTAAGGCATTACTAAAAGGAGATCCCTCAACTATTTCTAACCCTTTACGCCGTCTTCGTGGAGAAACTGTAAGTTATGTTCAATTGAGCATGGTTCTGTTATCACTCTATTCTATCTCTTTCTTCTCTTTTTAGTATCTATGTTTTCCTACTTATCATCTTTTATCACTTTTCTGACATTTCATGTTTATGAATGATGATGGGTGACCTATGTTCTCTATTTCCAATTTAAAGCATCAAGTTCTCATTTTACTTTTTTATATATTTAAGATATCATGCTAGAACTTCCCAAACTAATACTTTGCATTATTGGAATGCATTAATCTAGTTTGGAGATGCTTCAAAATTTTACACGTGATTTTACGGTTAATGTTGTTTAATCCAAATTGTATTTGATTTGTTTCTGAAAAGGGTAATTTGTATGCTTCTTGCTGTATGCAATCAGCAATGGCATTCTCCTTAAGTGATCTTCCCAGTCATGTACGAAGACATTGATTCAGGAACTCTTTGTTGCAGGAATGGAGAATAGGACCAACTTTATTGACATTGTGCGAGCATCTTTTTGTTAGCTTTGCAATACGCATACTGCGAAGGCAGGCTAACAAGTTTGTTTCGAGCATTAAACTGGAGAAGTCATCAGAGGGTGGTGATCATGCAGATGAGCCTGCAAACTCTATTATTCAAAAAGTGCAGAAAGTGAACATCATTCAGAAATGGGGCATTGCCAGATTTGTCATGTCTGGTTTGTTGGCATATATTGATGGCCGTTTATGCCGTAGTATTCCCAATCCTGTAGTGCGAAGAGTGGTTAGTGGTTTTATGTTAAGTTATATTGACCAACGTGATGAAAAATAAATCCTACAGCTGTAGCTGTTCAAGCTATGTTTGCATAAAGCAGTAAAATGTGATGGATGGAGTCCCCGTTTGTGCTTTGACATGCTGAAACAAGCTCATCTTGTGCATGAGAATATCAATGATTTACTTGCAGTGTTACGCTCAATTTTTTGCTAACATTTTTGTAAAGTTGAAATGAAATAGCCTATTTGTCTGTTGTATATATCAGTGAGATCTTGCTAGTTGCTGGTAGAGTAATATATTTTAACCCTTCCTTTATTTTGGATCTTGTACTTGTGTTCAAGCTGTTGCATTGGTAAATATATCACTTGTTCCTAAACTGTAGGCAGTCGACACTGTTCCCAAATTTGTGGTTCCTATTTATAGTAATTTATTCAGTACACCTCTGAGTAAATTCTTCTCGTTTTCTTCTTTAAATACCTCTATTTGAAATTTAACTTTTGGAAGATGCAATTTCTGATGTCATGTTATCTTACGAAATTTAACTTTGTATTGTTTATATCTACGTAAATTTGTCTTCTAGGCTATTTATGCCTTTCGAGATGTGAATGTGTTCTGAATGTTTGCTTTCGAAGGTAATATGATTATATGACGATATTTAATGTATTTAGAAGTAAACTTAAATGGAGGTAAGCTGGACCGTTGTATATGGTCTAAATGTTAACTTTTGAAGTGCAAAACTGAGAGTTTTGGAATCTGGAAGTTGATGTCACTTATGAAACGTAAAGTAAATCTCAGTTCCTGCTAATTGAAGAATCAATGATCGATTAATATGCATGATAATGAAAAAAGTTTGACATGTCGATTAATTTTACTTTATCAGTTTACTTCATTGTTCTAAAATATTTCAAAAAAATGTTACCAAAAATATAATTTAAAGACACATCTGCAAACAAAAAACTTCCGTGTGAAACTCTAATCAAAACTCAAAAGCATGGGTACATAGCAAATGAAATAAGATTCTGCACTGTTAACAAGCCACGTAGAAAAAAGTGAAATGTGGCTTCATGCAAGTTTGACACCACACTTCTTAGCAGAGCCCATAGAATCCATTTCTGTTGGCTTCATGGTCTCATCATTTGCCACGTGTTTCTTTCCGTTTCCCTATATGTGTTTGGCTTAGCAGTACACAAACAATAAGAAAATGTTTCATCATGCATGGCACCGTCTCTATTTGTGTCACCATATAACATAAGTGATCCTCCTTTTCATGTTTGTCCTAGCTAGCTCTAGCACCTATAATATAGCTATTATAGTCTATAACAATAACAACAAATTCTTATTAAGTGAAATGGCTTTTAGGATTTCTAGATCTGATTCAGCTTTGACTTCAGAGAGGGATCAGAAGGAGAGTATTGATCAACAACACATAGATATAAGGGACAATATTAAGGACTCTACAACAGCTGGTGGTGGCATCTCAAGCGAGCTCCACTTGAAATCCCCTTCTCAAACATTGGATAAACATGTTGTTCTTCGACGTATCAAACAACGCAAGTCCTATAACAAAGCCAAAAACGCTTTTGAAGCTCTTCTAGGAGCATTGAAAACCAACCCAAACACTGCACAAGAACAGAAGTGGCTCCAACATGATGACACTTTCTCTTCTCCTTAATTAGATACACCATGCTGATGCATGCATAATACCATGATATTTGTACAACCATTTTGTGATAATTTTTGAGACAATCTTCTTTTTCTCCCTTCTTATTTCTCATAAACAATAGAGAAAAAGTAATTGAGAGAATAATAACACAATATAAGTATGAAAAAGAAGATTATTCAAAAACTCTCATAAAATGATTGTACAAATATCATTTCTCTTTTGTTTTTATGCAAACTGTGAATAGTGTGTTGTGAATAGTGTGTTTAATTATGTATGGTCCTTGACTTGAATAATGAATACAACGTGCTTCAATTTGATCAACTTTTTAATTTGTTCTCTGCCACCAAAAAATTTATGCTCAAACTAGAGTTAAATCTTAAAAAAATTAAGATAATTTTACTATATTTATTCTATGGGTTCGATTGTGGTTTTGCTTTAGATCATATCTAAATATGTTGTTGTTGCCCTGTGGTTATTTTGATTATTGATATTTGCCACATGCATCAAATTTCACATCTTCATTGATGTGAGATTTAAATTTACCGAATTTACATCAGTCACAATCCAAAAAAAAATTATTTGCATCTTTACGCACAAAAAATATACATCATTTAATTATTTTAAAAATCCACATCATTTAATTCTTTCTTATTTTACCTTTTTCCTTTTTGTGTGTCTATATAAAATGTTTAAATTTTGTGACCACATAAGACTCTATCCGTAATCGGCTCACTTACTTACTTGGTACTACATAAGTTCACAGGGAACAACCTTAAATAAACTCATGATCTTAAATTTTTACTTATAGGAGTCTATCTCATTTTTAGAGAGGGGGACTCTCATTGCTCGGAAAACACAAACACTCGAACTTAATCACAACACACTGTTGGCAAGGTCTCTAATGTTTGACGCTGGAACAGTATAGAAACTATGTCAATGCAATGATAATATAGAGAATTAGAGATTAAGTGGATAAGATACTACAATTCCACGTAAACATTTTTTGTGTGGATGTTTGGATATATGGCAGAAGACTGAGTAAACGATATAATGTGTGGACAAATAAAACAAGAAAATGACATGAAAATTGGGGTGACATTTAGCATGAGCCACCATGGTTTTGTAACGTTGATATTTTAATTAAGAAAAGAAATTACTTTTAACACCGCATTTTACTCGCACATCTCCTTTCTCCTTTTTGTTTATTTTTTAAAAATAAAAAATCTCAAATACTCTTCTCTCCCCTTTATATGTTAAAATTATTTGATATTTCTTTAAATAACTTTAGTTTAATATTTAATATATTTTTTAGTATCCATGATCGTTGAAATGATATTCCAAGATTCAATTGTTGGAGATGTAGGGGTGAGTTTTATATGTAATAAAAATGTTATTTAACTAAGTATGGACATGAGGTACTTATTTTTATTTTTTTTATTTATGGATGACATGAGGTACTTCTCTTAAACGTACACACAATATTTATGTTCCTTCGGTTAACCAAACATAAACTGTTTCGTGTTCTTATCCAAACCAAATCAGCATATCTACATCAAAATTGAATTTGGCTTAGAGATATTGGATTGGGTATGGATTTTTGTTGTTGTTCTCTCTCCAAGTTGCGTCCCACAACACTATGGCAATGATCAAATACCATCGCTGCGTGCCTTTAACTCCTCCACTTGATGTTGAAGATGATGGATGCCCTACACCAACCTATCACAAATTAGAGTATTGTTATTGTCAATATAACAAATATCTTAAAGACATTGTTTAAGAAATCTATAAAAAACTTATCTTAGAAAGAAAAGTTAAACTTATTTAAGTTATAATTACACAATTTTTTATTTTTTATGTAAAAATTACTATTTTTAATTGTTTAAAAATGTCGCATTTGTTAATGTTTTCTTTATTTTATATGTACTTTGTGACCTAATAGGGAGGCAAAAACAATTGCGGTTAGTTGTTATCCACGTACACTACATATCCAACTCCATTGATCATCTTGTGTTCTTGTCATACATTTTTTTATTATTTACTTATACTAGTTCCTTTTTATAAACATTCATCGTATATTTTATTATTTACTTATACTAGTTCCTTTTTATAACTAACGTGCCTATTTTTTACTTAAAAAAATGTGTATATTTTGTACTATAAGCTACTGTTAAATAAATTACTTTTTGTGTATAAACCTCCCTCTTCCGTCTAAAAATAAGCGTCACAGTTTGATTATATTATTCACATAATATATTTTGAACATATTTATTTTCTAATATATAAAGACAAAAGTTATTTTATATAAAATGTTGTTCTATTTATTTCAACGGATATTTTTAAAATATTAACTTTTTATACTTTTTATGTAATTTTTTTTACATATATAATTTTTTTTGAGAAACATATATAATTTTTGTTAATAGATAATTAAATATAAATATATCTATATAAAAATCATGTCCTAACATGTGTGAAAGTCAAACTGTGACACATTTATTTTACGACGGAAAGTATGTAATATTGACTTTTCGTATTTAAAGAAAATATTTTTTCTGTTACAATATTTGAAGACAAATAAATAGTATTAATCAGATTTCTCTTTAAATAATATCTATTTAGTAATTTAAATGATAGCTTATATTAAAAATGAGTCATGTTAACTTGTGTCCTAAGGGCACATGTTAAGCAATTTAAAAAGGGCAACTTTGCATTGAAAAACATAATATATTAACTTGCAAGAAGTTGAATGCACGACTTTTTGTGTGTATATTTCTTTAATAAATTTCTTAAGGGCACAGGTTAACATTTGTCTAATACAATTTGTTTAACAAAAGGTGTTTATAGTTAGTAACAGACAGACTGATGTTATTGGCTTAGTAACATCACCATCACCATCAAAAGGTTAAAAAAACACACCACCATCATGTTCCCACAATATTTTTAGTTGTAATAATCTGGCTTGGATTTTTTCGTTGTACAGTACCATTTCGTGATAATTCCTATTTGACTTTTATCGACTATCGTCCATAAATTATGTGCTTGGATATATGTATATTATCGTCTATAAATTATGTCCTTGGATATATGTATATAAAAGGATTTAAATCCTCTCAATTATAAAAATAAAAAACTTAAGAGAGCTATGTAAATCATCTCACCATTAAAATGAATTATGCTCTATCTAACAAAAAGGAATAAAAAATGTGTGTCATAGTGCATGTTGATTTTATACGTGCTTGTGATACTGTGAGTTGAGAAGTTCGTGATTGAGAAATGGTTCAAACAGGGTGACCCTTTGGTGTCATTTTTGTTCTTAATTGTGTCTTAGGGTTTGCAGCGACACTGTGTTGTTATGCAAGCAGTCAAATGAAATTCCATGTGACTCTTTCTAAAGAGGCTTTGAGCAAGTGTCTGGGTTGAAGGTCAATTTTAGGAGTTTATATGGTGGATGTTGGGGATGAATATATGGATAATGCTTCAGATATTTTCTCCTGTGTTTATATCCCCGTTTCTTTTAAAAGTTAGAGTGTTATGGTTGGTTCTAACCCAATGAGATGCGTGACTTTGACGTGGGTGGTGGAATTTATAAAATATGTTTATCTAGTTGGAAGGGGGGACATCATATATCGTGATGTGATTGTGTTGTGCGATAACCAAGAAAATGTTGGTTATTATTTTGTATTCATCCCCTTAATTTTATGATGTCTTGAATGAATGCACGTCGAAAATCATATAATGCGTGTCTATTTAGGATTTTAGGAATTTATTTAGTTTTAATTGTTATTTAGTTATTTTGAACTAGTTTTTGCTAGGGTTCGCTGGATTGTACCCGCGGTGTCTATGTTTATCGCTTCAGTTTTCGTACTTCGTTTATTTTTTGTTGTTTACCCTTTAGGGTTGGTTCTAAAAAGTGTAGTTAGTCACCGGTTGTATTGCCCCTTAAGGGTTGTTATTACACTTTGTATGTTTTGACTGAGTTAGGTTTACGTCCCCAGTCTCTTGTACTTTTGTTTTTATTTAATCTATTTTCTATTGGCTTAAAAAAAGAAAAGAAGAAGGTAATGTTTGTTATGGCTGGTTTTTTAAAACATGTCAAGTATTTGGTTTGAAGTTGTGAGAAGACGCAACACTGGGAAGGAGTCTGGAACTGCAACACTGGAAAAGCTTGTAAATAAAGTTTGATGAGTTGTCACTCATGATTGCAAGTATGAGAAAGACAAGGAATATGTTGATAGTGGTTGAACTTGTACTATAAAAGGACTACCACATTGTTGTGTCCAGGGTCCAAAATTTGTTGTTTGATTGGAGCGGCCATGTTTCCGCTAGGGTCAACAACCACATAGTTCTCTTACCATATCATCCATTCCCTTGAGCATGAGTGCTAGTTCTTAGAGAGTTGGAGTTTAGGATTATGTGAGTAATGCAAAGAGCTCATTCCTCTCCTTCAAGGATTATAATACTCTTTTAACTCCAAACTCTTCTATCAATATAGTTATTTTGTTTTCATTCATCTCTTTTCTATTTTATATTTTTGTGGTTATGCTCGTCATGAGCTAAACCCCTTTAGTGGTTGAGACATGACGAGGTTATGGTTATGTTTGCATAAGTTTTGAATGTTGCATCTTCGAGCTTCTTTTAAACAAACTATTTTCATGCTAATCTTTAAAAGTTAAACTTGATCACTTTTACATGTATTACCAAATTCTCTAAGATTGGAAGAAGGTGAGAATGAAACTACTTTTTATAATGAGTTACGTCTTTAGTCTTGAAAAAGATAAAGACATTTGAAAGACTGTTTGATTTGACTATAGATTTATAGTGTAGAGTTTGAAGGTCTAGTTACCGAGACCTGGCCTAAATATGTGCATGGTAAGCGATGTGCAAATAGTGTACCATAGAAGGGGCAGTCGCCACACATTTACCATGCTGGTTGAGTTTGAAAACCCCTAAGGTCACTTGGTCTCCAGGAAGTTGTATAAAGTTGAATCTCTCTATATCTTTGTAAACCCATGTCATAATTGACTCATTGTTCTAAACCACACTTTGTAATTTGAGATATTCTAAGTGAATTTGCTTCCAACTTTCATTGTTTTTAGCTTTATCTTTCTTGTTCTGACATTGCATGATTTATTTTATTCTTACACAAACAAGTTTACAAACTGAAAAGCTACAGAAAGCTACATCGCCTCAGTCTATGTGGGTTCAATATTTTTATATTATTACTTGAGACAATATATACTTGAAGTAGTAAGATCTTGAAAATACTTAGTGTTTACAGAGCTACCATTCTGATTACAAATTTAGGGTCTCATTTTTGCTATTATATCTCCTTTTATTTTTAAAATTCCCATATATATATATACACACAATCTGAAAAGGATTCAAATGAGGGTTCTTTGGCATGGAGGAATAAACTATGAAAATATTTCTTGGGTAACTCAGGATAAAGTGGGTATTCCTAAAAGGGGTTAAGAGTTAAGGATATGGAATGGTTTAATATTTCCCTTATATGTAAATGGAAGTGGATATGTATGGGTGATAAGGATGTTATGGTATGACTTCTTATTGTTATAATGATTTAGCTTGAAGCAATTTTAGTATTGGTTTGAAGCAATTTTAGTATTGGTGAAAGGGTATGTTTGTAGAAAGTGTCGATTTAATGGCAAGATTTGACTGTCATAAGGGTGGTGGGTGTAACGCCCCAATTTATTATTTAATTATTTTTGGTTGAGTTTAGAGTCTTTTATATGACTTATGTGATTTATGTTGATTTATGACATGTTGAGGTGTTTTAATATTTTATTAAGTGGCTTTATATTTTTTTTAGTAGAATATGTTGGATATTTAGAATAGATATATTTGAGGGGCTGGTTTGGATTTAATTAGAAAATACGTTGATTTAGTTAGAAAATACGTGGTTTGGATTTAGTTAGAAAATACGTTGATTTAGTTAGAAAATACGTGGTTTGGATTTAGTTAGAAAATGCGTTGATTTAGTTAGAAAATATGTGGATGTAGTTAGAAAATACGTGGATTTAGTTGGAAAATATGTTGAGGGTGTGAGATATAAAAGGTAAGAGCCAGACACAAATTAGGTTAGAAGCTTTTGGGAGAACCAAGAGAAGAGGAGAACCTAGAGAAGAGGAGAACCAAGAGAAGAGAAGAATTCGTAGAACCTTGCAATCATCTAACCTAAGGGAAATGTGAGACTAATATTCTCTAATCTTAGGTTATATAATTCTGAAACTGAAATTAACATGTAGTTTTGTTGTTGTTGGTGAGTTTGAGAATTAGGGTTTGAAATTAGAATTGATTGTAGAACATGTAGAATTTGGTTGTTAAGATTGTAGAAAGTCCATAGAATTCATGTATAA
>Ga0315914_1001013_pt1 | contig 40022 bp, 10 predicted proteins | sample MpolenodulesMG_FD_203920 | JGI IMG/M metagenome (GOLD analysis project Ga0315914, IMG submission 203920) | Medicago polymorpha root nodule microbial communities from Los Angeles, California, United States - elongated nodules | ecosystem: Host-associated > Plants > Roots > Nodule | place: USA...
TAAAAGTAAAAAATTCATCCCTTCAAAAAAAAAAAAAATCGACCGAACGATTTTAACTATTCTTTATTTGGACAAATACTCAAGGCATACCACAATTGCATGTTCTTCTAAATACGAGGCAAGCCCTTGCACTGGGCATATGTGAGGCTCAACGGATCCTATTCTTTCTTTAGGACCTATAAATGTTTCAATCTAACTGCAGCAGTGATCTAATGTGATAATAAATTCTCTCATAAGCCAACAAACACATCAAAATTTCCTGCTACATGGTAGGACAAAGATTAAATTAGTAGGTGACACTTGTTTCCGAATGCCTTTCAATTTTAAGTAGATGACATTCTCAAAAACTCTTCCATGATTTGTTTCTAACTGCTGAGAAGGGTCGGCCCATCTCAGCAGTTTGTGTCCAAACTTGGAATTTTGGATATCCATATGGTATCAGACTAGCTTACTTGTATATTGTGAGATTCCATGATTTGCAGCAGCTGTATTGAGCAGGTTTCTTCAAAACCATTATGACTTATAGGAGAAAATATCCAAATTAAATGCATCACTTCTTGCAAATTGCAATAGAATGCACGATGTAGGATCATGCTAACAAGTGGACACTTGTTAAGGAATCTAAAAAAGGAAAGTATTGTATCGAAAATAATGTCTTACATTTTTGAAGAATTGAACAAATTGTAATACGTTATTACTATATTTGATTCTTTAACAAGTTTCATCAACTAAATAGTGGATTATCATAATATTCTAGATGGTCAACTTTTATATCAAGAAATGTAAAAACATCAAGCAAATGTTAAAAATCGCTTGTGAATTAATCAGACAATAACAGAGGAATGGCTTCTGAAAGTGTAAATAAATTCTGTTACATTTTTTTTTTTTTGAGGGAAAGTTCTGTTAGATAAAACTTGAAGAACTAGTGATGCATCCAATTAACCACTGAAGAACGTACCATTTCATTGTGAAAAAAAGAAAAGAATTACTATAGATACCATCACTCTGGGAACTTCGAAAACTGGTTCCATCGGGTAAAGAATAAACAAAACAATTCCACTGAACTTAAATAAGCGAGTGCACCAAGCCAAACACCATTCAACTAATATAGCACACTCGTTTTCGACACAAATTGAGTTCAGTAAAATATCATAGGTTTTGCTCGTTTAATGATCATAGAAATAACGACATCAACCCGAGTTGAGTACAATGACCGGCATAGATGTGCGGGACCAACTGGTTACCAAACATAGGCTTCATCACTTTAAAAGATGGTTCCATCAAAGAAAGAATGAACACAGTTAAACTGAACTTATATGACCAATAGTGTTGAAAAGAATTGTTTTAGTGAATCTGGACGAAGCCAATTCAGAAAACAGAGCTTGACATTACTTTAAAGCAAAAATGTATAATTCTAGATGCTTAATTATCAATGTTAACTAAATATACCAGTCAAATAATGCAAAATGACAAAGCATTTAGCCTTTGGCGACACTAGCATCCCAAAAAACAAATTTGAAGCCAATAAATAAATCTGTAAGGTACAACAGAACAAGGTCGAGGAATATAAAACATGTCACTACTCTAATAGTACAAGGAACTCTGCCAATTCTTTCATTAAAATTACTGACAACCAGCATGTCCTTTAAAGGTAATAACGCGAACATTCCCATGACGATATTTTGATGTCAACTTACAGAAGATGAAACATCAAAATCCCAATCCGGAACATGACGACATTTTGATGTCAACATGCAGAAGATGAAACATCAAAATCCCTATATGAAGGCAGAAAAGGTCAGGTAAGGCTTCATTTACGATTCCGGGCTTCATCCTTTTCCTTCTCCCGTTTCTTGTAAAGCTTTTCAAGAACACGCTTCGCTTCACATTGTGGAAAATTAGACAAATCATAGTAATGTGGTGCGATATCAACCAACCTGTCAGACAATAATTGGTGATAGTTATCGTAGTTAAGTACATCTCAATAACGTCAACGAAAACAAGAATCACAAGGTCTGTAGTATTATTACTGGCTCTCTTGTCTTGCAACATTAGATCCATAGTAATGAGTAGAATTCAAAATAACAAATTGTGTCTACTTCTGCAATTAATATACTATACTCGAGTTATTAATTGATGAGAGGAATTTTCTTTCACATGTACCACCAGATGTTTCAGTAATTTCGGATTATAAGCAACGGTCCAGTTCAATATGTAGCTTAACTTTCTAACTGAACGACGTATTCATTTTCCAACTAATTAAAAATATTGTAAAATTATTTAGGTACTTGTGTAAAAGTTAGATGAGGGACTTTGGAAAAAACTTGAGGTATACAAACTGATTTAAAACTCTGCAAGAAGCTCTTAACACTTAAAAATGAAATCAACCTTTCTTTCTTTCCCCATCAAGGCTTGTAATTTTTTATCTAAACTACGTCCAAAATTCACAGATTAGCTTCAGCATTTTTACTGAACACAAATCCCAGTAAATATCATGTAAATATAATTTACATTTTGCCAGCTCAAGGTTCTAAAACTAAGTCTTTTTCTAGGACAACCATAGGGTCGGAAAATTACAATTTACAATAATAAAATCTTACCATTCACCACGAATATCCGTCACAGTACGTATGAAATTCCGACTCGTAAGAACGTACTCATTATAGATAACCCACTCGGGCTTGTGGTCCAGGCAATTTGATGGATGCAAGTGAACCACCTACACCAGAGCAGAACCATTAAATATGAATGCAAATCTTTGGCTTAGACAAATAGCTATTTTGGCAATACAAAATGAAAAACTGAGGAATATAAATCAATTTAGCAAACCTGGTTATCTTTAACTGTCAAGTAGTGTCCTGTCCGCTCAAGATGAGCCACCTGCATGAAATATCCTGCTAGCATTGCCTTTCTTATGTTGACGTAGTAGTCGCGACTATTGAAGTCAGTGCTGCATAACTTCAGGTTAAACCTAGCCATGATACGCACTAGCTGTTGTCGAACATTATCAGCTGATTTAAGCGCCCTATTATTAACAAAGTTGTCGTAGCACCAAGAAGCATCCTCGTCTGAAAAGCCATTAGCAAACATTTAATAATAAACTTCGAATCAGAAAAAAAATAAACAGCAAAGATTATTCAAAATAAAATTAAAAAAAGGAGGGAGTATGCACTTACTGTTTTGCTTGTAGGCATGGTATACATTCAAGAGTGTGAGATGATCTCCATCGATGTGTCCAAACCTAGCTTTGGCTTCATCCGCAGCTTTTTGTGCCTCCCTAGGCCGGATAAAGCAATTGGGTACTAAAGAAAGAAATTGATTATCACAGACGAGGTCCACGGAAGAAGGTCAGCAGATGCATAGAGTCGAGAGCACACCATTTTCTTCATGAGAGAATACTGAGAAACTGCAACTATCTGCATCAGCACTTACTTAGAATCCTATGGTACATGCCAACCGGGGGCATGGAACCCAAAGAAGACAGCTGCTGATGACTACCTAACTGGACACACTCCACCAACCGCATTCATGTGCAACTGAGCACACATGTAAGCAGTCAAACATCTTGATCATGTGCACGGCATTGCCCGCACACATGAACAAATGCTGGGCTTTCATTTCAAAAGAAGCCCAACTCAACTAAGTTCCCTTAGCATTATGGTGGGACTCTGGACAGACACAGAGCAATAATAATAGAAAAGAATCATACCTGAAAGCATCGCAGAAATTGAAAGAATCTCATTCGAACAGTTGAACTCGGGACTAACAACAAGCATCTTTGACATCTGAGGGTCCAACGGAAACTCACTCATAATCTCACCAAGCTTTGTTAAGTTACCTTCATCATCCAGTGCACCCAAGTAATTCAACACTTCCAAAGCACGCATTAAGGTTTCAGGGGCAGGAGGGTCCATGAAGTCAAAATGAACTAAATCATCTATGCCCAGTTTCTTCAATGTAAGAACTGTGTTGGCAAGATTAGATCTCAAAATTTCAGGATAAGTCTGCGGCTGAAGATCATTATTGAAACTTCTTTCGGTATAAAGTCTAAAGCATTTCCCTGGCTGAGTTCTTCCAGCACGTCCAGACCTCTGGTGTGCACTAGCTTTTGATATTGGAGACACCAACAAAGACTCAACACGAACTCGAGGGTTATAGACCTTCTGCTTCGCAAATCCAGGGTCAATAACATAGACTATACCATCAATTGTCAAGGAAGTTTCTGCTATGTTTGTTGATACCACAATCTTCCTTCCAGGGGGGCCTCCCTCCTTAACTGGAGGTGGAGCTGGCTCAAAAATCTTCTGTTGCATAGCTGGGGGAAGAGTAGAATATAATGGCACGGCTTTCACAGGGCCCACCTGGTCCCCCATGTTTGCAACTTCTTTTGATATTTTGCGGCATGCATCTTCTATCTCTTCCTCTCCAGTAAGAAAAACAAGTATGTCTCCAGCAGGTTCACACATGTGAATCTGTACCACTGTCCTAATAGCAGCCTCCAAGTAATCTCTTTCTGGTTCCTGAGTATAAAAAATTTCCACTGGATGCAGCCTTCCAGGAACTTTCATAAGAGGGGCACCAAAAAAATAGCCCTGAAACTTTTCAGCTTCAAGTGTTGCACTCATAACTACCAACTTCAAATCAGGTCTGTTTTTAAGAACTTCCTTGAGAAGACCAAATAGCACATCTGTAGCCAAAGTCCTTTCATGTGCCTCATCAAGAATTATTACTTTGTATCGCTCCAAAAGTGGATCTGTCATTGCTTCTCTCAAAAGCATACCATCTGTTAGGTATCTGCGGTGAAGGCACAAAAATCATTACATTTCAGAATCAAAGAGATGGGGAAAACAAGTTAATATAAAAGCAGTATAACATGCTTCAAATCAATTACACAACGTAATTTCAAGGAAAAATAAAACATACTTCAGAACTGTCCTTGCACTACTACAATCTTCAAATCTGATGCTATAACCAACCTCTTCCCCAATACTCACATCCATCTCTTCAGCCACACGGCGTGAAACAGACATAGCAGCCACTCTACGAGGCTGAGTGCATGCAATCATCATCTTCTTGCGCTTATCTGGAGTCTCTAAATCAACAGCTTCTAAAACGAACTGAGGGATCTGCCAACCAAAATCACACAACAAAGAAATTAAATTAGCAAACTACAAACTTAGATAACCAATCTTACCCCATAAAAGGAAAACAATTAGCTACCAAATTCTGCTCTAATTTTTCTTTTCTTTTTTATATACAATTCCACTCTAATTTTTAGTGCCAATTTCAGCGGAATATATCACCAATATTAGAAACCTGCACACTTCTATAACCAATCTTATCCCATAAATTATCTAGTATTCACACCAAGAATCTTATCCCATAACATATCTAGCATTCACTCCAAGCCCCAATCCTACAGTGAGCTTTTTACTTCAGTACTTCAATTTTTAGTGCCAAATTGAGCTAAATATATCACCACCTATCATGAAACGACTGCATAGTAATGACTGCATTTTAAACATGGTGCCAATTAGTGCTCATATAATTTTTAGTTAGTGTTTGTGTTTATATATGATTTTGTATCCTTTAGGAACAAAATTATCGGATTTGATATACTTTATGAACTACTACTCAACATATCACACTAAGAGCTCGTTTTGATTGGCTTATTTTTTAGCTTATGCAAATAAATAAGCTTTTATGCATCATTCATAAGCTTGGCAATGTAGTTTATGAAAAATTAGCTTATGAAGCCACAATTTTGGCTAGTGAGAACTTATGAATTAACATAAAAGCATATTTATTTGCATAAGCTATTTTTTATAAGCTCAAAAATAAGCCAATCCAAACAGGCGCTAATTCAAAAACATATAAACCCTAATGAAAGCCTTGTTAAAATTGCAGCCATTATTTAAGGGACTAAATCTATGGTTTATTCATTAATCAACAATTTCCCATATAATCTAAACCTAACAAACAAAATACTAAAATCTAGAAACAAACCTGAGTTGTTTTTCCACTACCAGTTTCACCAACAAGAATCAAAGTCTGATTATCCTTCAAAACCTTCAAGAAATCCTCTTTCTGATGCCAAACAGGAAGGGTTTTCCTCTTCTCCAAAATCTCATGATACCTTTGAGAGTAAGGTTTTCCATTCCAACGGTTAATGAGATTGTTACCGATTAAACCGCCGTTAGTTTTCACCATCTTTGCGGCAGCGTCGTCGACGACGTCGAATAAACTCACCTTCCTCTTCCTCTCTGTACCCATCAAAACCCTAATAATATTCTTGAATTTTTCGGCAATGAAATACGAAGAATATGCGTTTCACAGATTCCACAATAATATATTGGGAATACCCTAGAAAAACACACGCAGGCCCTGGTTTAAGGTTAGGGCTAAGTTGTGTTGTTGTTGTGAAGACGAGGCAGTGGCTGCTCCGAATTTTTAATGTTTTCTTTATGTTTCTTTGTTTTTTGTGGGCTTTTTAGTTTGTCTTTGATTTAGCAAAAGGATTACTATTAGCGCCCCTTTTTTATGCACCACAATTTATTCTTCCTGTTTCAAAGTTTTTAGCTCACTCTACCGTTTCGATATTTTTGCTAGTTAAGCTATGATGCCGAAATTCTATATTTCAACTAGCAAAAATATTGAAATTATTAGGTTGGATGTTGTAATTGGGTTCAAACTTTAACTCATTCACTAGTTCTGAGTTTTTAGTGTTTATCTAAAAAAATATATACTTTTGAAATTGAAGGGTATTTTGTGTTAGAAAACTATATTTTCAAATTTCATTATTGTGCTTGGAAAATTGAATTGAATATTCTAAAGAATTTCAAAGTTTAGGTAATTCAAACAATTAAGTTAAAATTTTGGCCTACATATATTGGATAAAATGATTAAAATTCTTCAATTCATATTACCTATTTGGATTATAACTAAAATAATGCTTGTGTTAATTGATTAACACCTTTTTTGCAAATTGAGAATTCTAGATTGATTTAAACATGGATCAAAACAAATTATAAGCAAAATATTTAGCAAAAGCATATGAAATAACACAGATTAAACATAGGTTGTACAAAGTAGCACCAATATTCAAAGGTTACATCAAATTATTCAAACATAAATCAAAAACTAAAATTGTTCAAATATTACATTAACAATCGAAAACTACTTGGTAGAATGGCCATCCCACCAACCCTCCGCCTACGGGCAATAAATCAACCATCCCTGAACCTCGTGCATGATTTGCTCCAAACTCTACAAAGTCAGACTGCTACTATCAACCTGACTACCACCCATGATCCCCCAGACATGGTCTCTGATGCGCCCTAGTTTTACACTCGTGGCCCTCTACTCCTCAGCATCAACTTGCTCAAGGGCACCTTGCTAAGGCGGCCTCACAGCATGTACATTCTATGGTTCATATATGATGTATGGATGTGAAACGGTAAAATACGGTCGCATGCCTAGTTGTCGTCTCTATACCAGTCACGTCAACATGATACACGTCCTAATCAGACAACACGTGATCAGGATATTGTAAGTAATGATGAGACGCCTCTTGTCAGGTCATCATGTGAGAAGCAGACTGATATGGATGTTTGAGAATAGTTTATCCATGTCCAAACTAGCGCAACACGCGTTCAAAGATAAAGGACCGCTCGAGGTACGTATCTCAACCATCCTAAGTAGACGTTGATTTTGTTAAACAAACAAGCATCAAGGTGCGCCTGGAACCTACGGGTACAAGACAACATAAGTACCCGTAATGTGATCCAGGTGCAATCTTTTCGAATATGTGACAACCTGACCCTTAATTGGAGCAAACAACACGACACATGAGTGTCGATCCCCCTTGTAAACATTCTGATAATCCCTATCCTTGACACGCTTAAAGTGCTTAAATATCTAAGTCTGCATCAACATATATCAATCAGTAAACAACACATGAAAAAACATGTTTAACACAATAATCACTCTTAATTTAATCCCATAATCAAAATTTACAAATATCTATACTTTTATATAAAAAGATATTAAGTTTTGGTGTAACATTTTTCTTCCAATTTTACTTTTTCGCTTAATTTTTCTCTATGTTCCTCATGGATCAAACAACTTAATATTTCTTAAGGAATTAGATAAAATTTTAATTATTTTATCATTAAAAAACATGGAAGACAATCACGTTATACTAGTTACCATAAAAAAGGTTTGAACATGAAAAATAAATGGTAATAAGTTGACATTAAAACACGTGGTACAAACTACATGTTTCTCTTTCTCTCTCTTACCTTTCCTAAATTCTAAGCGTCGCAACTTTTCTTCTTTTTATCTATCAAAGAGGGCTAATTTAGGGTTAAGTTTGACTCGAAATCACCCCATTCAATTGTGTTCTTTCTCTCTTAGTAAAATAAGTCATATTTTTCAGTTTTCTTTCGATTATTTTTGCGATTTCGTGTCTAACACGACTTTGTTTGTTTTGATTTTTGGTCTTTGTGCGGTGTGTTTTTTATTTCTCGTCTTAGTGTGGTGTTTAATTGATTTAGGTTAAAAGGTTAGCTTTAATCAAGTGAAGATTCAATCAACGACTTTTTCGTCATCCATGTTGCAAATCCGAAAACATGAGCATTTCAATGACTTAAACAGGGCTGCTCTAAAGGGATGCCACTAAAGCAAGAGCTTTAGGCCTCCGATTTTGGTAGGCCTCATATTTTTGTCTTTAAAAATATTTTTGTATGTCAAATTTTGTAAACTTTGATTCCAATGTTAGCTATTTTATTGGTTATTTCAACATTAACTTCTTTTTGCCTTCATATTCCTATCAATCTAATTCGATGTCAGTTGTTTTAAATATATTAAGACAGATGGTGTGTAATCAAAGTTTGTAAAGGTAGAAAATTAATTTATATTTGTATTATTTCAATATTATTTTGTTATTTTAAGATTTTTAACAATTGGTAAATAAAGTCTATATTAAATATTATTTTACACACGTACGCACGCATACACATATATATATGTGTGTGTGTGTCTATATATATATATTAAAAAGGTCACGCACTAATGGAGTTGATTATAACGAAAAAGGATATACTCTAACAATGTGACAAACCAAAATTTGATTTTTAGCTGACAAAATACTCATATTTAATTAGTGTCTAACACACATCATATATAATTAATTTCGATTGAAGGAACTTATGGAATTTTTTTTTCTTAATTTTATCCTATTCTATCTAAACGCAATAAAAGACCTCTATTTAAATTTCGTTTTAGGCCTAAAAATACATTAGGTGGGCTCTGATACCAAACTACTTAATAGGTGAAGGAATCACATTTGTTGGGGCATGCCAAAGACTCGGCCCATTGCATGTCCTGTTTTTGCTTATCCAAATATTCTAAGAATTTTCCTAACACAATGATGATACGGTGCTTATGTGCAAAAAATTGGAGTTCATACAATGAGTACCGATGACTTCAGCTAAACACATAAAACAAAATCAATATTTTTTTCAACAATAAACAAAATATGATGCGAAAAAAAAAATCCATACCTCCAAGCTCATAACAATAAACTTCTCACGACTACACTACAAAAAAAAAACTTCTCACGACTGGGAATGGTAGACTTGACTGTACGTGATGGATTAAGCGTTTTTCTTAAATCACCATTAATGTCAATTTGGATAATCCTCTTAACAGCAGACCAATCAATTGAGTTTTGGCTCTCAGCATTGATCCATATCCAACTTCTAGAAGACTCCGTATTGATTCGAGAACTATCGAGAACTACCAGCAAAATATGGAGAACTAGTTAACATTATTATCCTTCGGTAATTAAACTATTGTTCAGTTAAATATCTCTGCAGAAAGCCCAAAAGAAGAACTGAGCGTCGAGATCTTAAATCTAGTAATATTTTATTGGATGGTGAGATGGAAGCTAGAGTGGCTGATTTTGAATTTGCTAAGTTGATTCAATCTGATGAGTCTATATATGATCTTGCAGGAATGTATGGTTACATTGATCCTAGTCAGCACCACATTATAGTTTTTATTTCTATTCTTATCATTTTTTTCGTTACACGTAGATGCATACAAAAAATTTGTTTCATATTTACATGCGTGAACTGGTTTAAAATAGATGATTGTTGAAACCGCTAGCCTTTAAAAAAATTTGGGAAAATGAATGATAGAGGTGTTATTATTAAAATGGAATGAGATTCAAAGTAAATGATGGAATGAAACACATTTTGAAACTATGAATTAAAGATGAGAAAGAATAAAGAAATAACATTACCCTATAGCTGGTTGAAGATGATGAATCAGTTACTCTAAAAAATTATACAAATGTTAGAAGAAAAAAGGTAATGGAAAAAAGGCTTTGGAATGATATACATTTAAGGTAAGGTTTTCCATACAAAATACAAAAATAAAATAAAATTACTGTGTCTATAGTTCTGATTGTTCTGTCCTTTGTAGACTTTATTTTGACAATGATTATTTTTTTTTGCCTTAATAATTTGTTTGCCTTTAATAATATTTTTTTTTTGTCAATTGGCCTATTGACTAGATATTCAAGGTAAGTATTATAGCCTTTAAAAAACATTTTTTTTTTTTTATAATAAAACTAGAATACAAATCGAGAAAACCTCCTTAATCCTTACCAGGTAAGCCAATTCGTCCTTCTCAACTACCCGTTATTAGGGAAAAAAATAAGACTATTTTTCTTTCTTTTTCCAGCCTTTTTTTTTTATTATAAATAAACTTGGTTATATCATTTCATTTATAAGATTGTGAATACAACGGAGAATATTAAAATTAATTGTGAGATTAACAAATAATGTGGCATCTCCTACAAGTGCATGAGCAACCCCATTGGTTTGTCATCTGATCAACTCTACCCGTGATTTTATAAAAGAGGTGGCAAACAAAATTCGGCAAGCTGGGATGATTTGACCAAACTCCGTAATATCAAAGTTTGTAAAAGTAAAAAAATCAATTTATATTTGTATTATTTCAATATTATTTTGTAATTTTAAGATTTCTAACAATTGGTAAATAATGTCTATATTAAATATTATTTTGAACACGCAAGCACAGGTGCACAAACACAAACACACACACACAAATATAAGCACCTTTTAACTTGGACACAAAGATCCTTGTTTTTGTTTTTTGGACCAATCAAAACTGAAGGGCATAAATGTAATTTCCATTTAACTTTTAATTATTTTTTTCCTTTCCCGAGAACTCTAAGGTCCCCCTCATTCTCTTCTCTTTCTTCTTTCTCTTCTCTGTTAGATTTTTCTGGCCAAACATCACATTCCTTCAATGTTGTGCTTGCTTCCATTAACTTAAAATCAAATGCAACAATTCTTTTATTGAAGAAAAGGTGTACTCCCTTCTATCAGTGTTTCAGCAGTGTTCCGGTAGTGTTTCCGTAGTGTTTCAGCTTATGTTCTAGCAGTGTTTCAATAGTGTTAAAGCTTATATTTCTGTTTCACTTTCAGCAATGTAGTCAGGGTCTGGTTGATTATGTTTTGGAGAACCAACTTATGTTTAGCACTAGTTTTTCTTATGTTTCAGTCAGGGTCTGGCTGTAGCAACGGCCTATGTTTTGTGCTCCACATTATTTTGCGCTGGATATTGATTTTACTTTTAATTTTCTCATATGTAATTGATGACACATTTAACGAATTCAAGAAAAGTTTATCTTGCTTATGGTAATTCACTTTTGATTTAATTAAGCATTTTCAATTGAATCATGTAAGAGTTATTGGATATGTTAAACCTGATTGTTTCATAATATTGAATTATGGTAATGTTATTATTATATTGATATTGAATTTATATTGTATAGCTTTTGAAGATTGATATTATGTTTCTGCTGTCAGTGAAGAAATGGAATGGACCTATCATGAATATAATATAAAGGAATGAAATTAACTGTTTTTGCAATGGACCTGCCAAATTAAGGAGAAATAATGGAACTGTCATGTATCTAAATCTGCATATGTATGCTTAGTTAACTGAAACAGATAGTACAAAAGAAATTGATATAGAAATTTGCAGACAACAATAGGATTCTCAATTGTATGCTTAGTTATCTCACTATTTTTATTAATAATGGGAATAAATTATGCCAAATTACAAACACCATTTTAATGGCTTTCTGCAATATAGCATACATCAATACCTTTAAACCAACCTAAGCATAAGACATTATTCCACTGTATCTTGATAACTAGTATACAATTCCCAACCATGACACCAATAATAACCTAGATATAGCTCTTTTTTCCAATTTTCTTTGTTGATATGTAGCACCTGAACTGAACTGTATCAAAGTTCAACAAAAAACCATTTGTAGAATCAGAATTACTTCCAAAATTCAGAATTGTTACAAAAATTCACAATTCGTTTTGCAGAGTCCAAGGCAGGAAACACGTTTCTGAGGGGACGACGCAACTAAGATAAGAGATACAAATGGATGGTAAAATTGAAATCAAAATTGATTATAGCGAAATAGAATATACTCTCACACGATGTGACAAACAAAAGTTTGATTTCTAGCTAACAAAATGCTCATATTTAATTAGTGTATGACATACATCATATAAAATTACTTTCGATTGAGAGAATTATGAAATTTTTTTCTTTATTTTGTCTTATTCTATTTAAACACATATAAAAGACGTCTATTTTAATTTTGTAGACATATGTACTATGTCATTTTATTCTATTAACATGATTGTTGTGAGTTTGTTCGAAGATGCATCTTTTTTGTTTTTAGCTATTTGAATTTATATTGTATGAATATTCTCTATCAATTTGAATGAATAAATATTATTTATTTTTATTAAAAAAAACGTGGTACAAGTTAGTTGAGATATTCCCTAATTGAAAACAAATAAAAAAATGGATGAGAAAGACTTCTACAAAAAAGAAGGATGAAAAAGACGTAACATTTTGGTAGTTAGTTAATTAATTTCAAAATAATTTTACAACAGACGAAAATACAAATAGTAGGTAGCTTATAAAATCAAGCAATTAGAATCAAATGATTAATAAATTCCAAAAAAATAAAATTGTTTGAGAAAATTCGAGTTTGATTTATGATTGAACAATTATTGATCATGAAACTATGCTTACTTTACAATCCAACTTCATATTATCAATATTTATTTCTCTAAAAACCGATGGTTAGAAAAAACAATGCACGTTATAAATCCAAGCAAAAAGGTGCAGACCTTTTATATTTTCGTAACGACATTTGAGGGGATGCATGTGTTAACATGGATCTTCTTAATGTACTCTGCTATTTTATGTTATTAACATGTATGTTATGAGTTTGTTTGCAAATTTATCGTTTTTGTTTTTAACGATTTTGAATTTATATTATATAAGTATACTTTATCAATCTGAATGAATAAATATTAATTATTTTTATGTAAAAAAACATGTGGTACAAGTTAGTTGAGATACTCCCCCATTGAAAACAAATAAAAAAAAATGGATGAAAAAGACTTCTACAAAAAAGAAGGATGAAAATACAACGGACAAAAATACAAATAATATGTATGTTATAAAATAAGTGGTAATACATTCCACTAAAAAAGAATCGTTTGAGAGAATTTGAGTTCGATTCATGATTGAACAATTATTGATCACGAGACTATACTTATTTTACAACCTAACTTCAAATTACCAAAATTTATTTATCTAAGAACCGGATGATTAGGAAGAAGAAAAAAAAAGAGTTGTACTTAGGTGTCTTTGGTGTTATTGGTGCCTTTAATTTGTTCAAATCTCCCTCTTAACCATTCATTCTCTCATCTAAATAATTTATTTTAATCATTTTTTCATCATTATCTCTTATCTAAAATGAACTAAAAATACCCAATAACATCAAAGCCAAATGCACCTAAATATTTTTCGAAAAAAAAAGCATGTTATAAATCCAAGCGAAAAGTAGACCTTTCATATTTTGTTTGTAATACAGTTCCCAAATTCGTAACGAGATTTGTGGGGATGCATGTGTTTTACAACCTTTGAAAACTAGAACAAGTTGGTGGTTGTTTGAAAAGAATGGAAAGAATAGTTGGCGGTTGACGTATAAACAATTGCCTCCTGTATGATCATTTCCATAACTGATTTCCCACTATTGATGAATTCGTTATTTCGTTTATTACGGACTCTGCCGAGTATCGTCATCTGTAGCTGAAAGTTCCATTCCATCACCCAACCATAACGTACGTATTTAGCTTCCAAGTGCCACATGCACATGCATTTATATGTTCGTTATAACATTAACATCACTTTCCTCTCAACAAAAGAACACATTAACATCACTTGCATCTTCTATTTTCCTAATAAAAATCCACTTGCATATTTTCTATCTATAGTTTAAAGAGAAAATTGACACAACTTAACGTAGAGTACTTATTTTTTTAATGTTACATTTCTTTGACTTTTAGATCTTCAAAAAATTTTCATCCCAATTTTTTATTATTGCTTTTAGGTTAACTCATGTCTATCATTCAAAGTTATAAATTTCTTTTCCTAGTTATGTATATTATATTTTAAAATTCTCTCCGACAAAAGTTTAACTTTTTTTTTGCGCTTAAAAATTCACATTTAATTCATCTTTTGTTAAAAAAAATCTAATTTTAATTGGTAGAGATTCTTATAACATTCTAAACATTCGTGCAACAAAAATCATTCAAAAAATTCAAATGATACACATGACTTGACTTAAAAGTAGGGACAAACGTGTGGAGGGAAATTTTTTTAAGGACTAAAAATCGAAGAAATTTTTTAGGGGGAATAAAATGAAAAGTTGAAATATTTATAGGACCAAAAACATATTTAACCCTATTTTTAATTAAAAAGTCTCACAAAATTCATTTTACAAAATAATGTATTAAAATCTATGGACTTTTAAATACTGGGAGATTTTTTTATAAGTATGAAAAACTCAATTGAATATCAATTTTTTTCAACAAAAATCTTTTCAAATAATTTAAAATCATAATCCAGCACAACCTTCTTACTTTTATTAGCTTATAGTGTATTCTCATAAGCTAATTCAAATAGCTTATAACTAAAAATTTGTAATTTATCATTTTGCCTCTCAATTTTACTCGTTATCTTAATTGAAAAAGTTAAATATTAGTTATGATATGTTTAATTAATATTTAATTTTTCTAATTAAGATAACAAAGATAAAACTATGAGAAAAATAGCTTTAAGGTATACGCGACTTGAAGTAGCTCATCAAACAATGCTATAAGCGAGTGAAAATAAGTTATAAGTTGGTTTACTATTACAAAACAAAACTTTTTAGATTTTTGAGCTTATATAAGCTATCACCTATAAACTAGTTTATGGTGCTTGCCAAATTAATCCTCTATGCCATTTTATATTCATACAACGGTTCAACCGTTAATTTTATCAAATAATATAAATTCAATTAGTTAGTTTATCAACTATTTGCGCTGTATAAAAGCTCATTTGTTCTAAGCTAGTTGTTTTATCAAATAGAACCTCAATTAGAAGTTAGCGTAAAACTATTTATATGGATGGATAGAGCATCTTTGTTGAACTCTAATTTATAACTCTTTTATTTTTAATTCTTTGTATCCCAAAAAACAAATTTTTAAATGGTTATTATCATTAATATTACATAATATTTTACGCTAACAATTAGTAAAATTTATTTTGTCCAAACACACGTTTTTTTACATAATTGGAATTTCGTAATGATATTAACATTATTTTAATTTTTAGAGTTTAATGGTTATACACTTTTGGTGTAAAAATAATTTTATACCTATATCTAATGAGAATTTATCGTATTACCACATAAGCCTGTTTTATATATACCGTCTTTTAAAAATAACGGTAAGTTACTTAATTATTCTTAAACGTCAATGCAAAACTATTTTACATTTTAACGGTACAGTTTTTTAATTTTTTTAGAATAGACGTCCAAAACTTTTATGTGGACACTTGGATGTAATTGCCTCCCCAACAAAGAGAATTGCAGACTTGAGGTGTTGCACGCCCCTTTACATGTTGGGAACATGTGACTGAAAATTCTTGGCACTTGTTCTTTGACCGTTCTAAGTGTTGGTAAAATGTATCTCTTTTGTCAACAATGAATGATCTAATACCCTACCCCATTCGAGGGGTTTCTTGATTATCAAATATCTATGTTTGCTACAATTGCATGAAAGTATTTGGCAAAAACGGAATACCAAGCTTTGAGATGGTAAAATTGGCAAAACAAAGTTGGTGGAAGGTGATTATTTGTGTACAAGATCTGCTCAACTCTTGACAACATGTGCATAATAGGACTCGAACTAAGTTCAAATTGCATGAAATATTAGTTGAGAATGATGATTTTACTAATTTATCTTTTATTAATCATTGGTGTACATATATAACTAATTAGTGGAGACAATCTGTTTTTTTTCTTTATTATCAAAATTAAAATTACATTGAGAATTAACAGTGACTCTTATGTAACCAAAAAAAAAAAAAAAGTGACTCTTATCGATTTTTTTTTTTTTTTGAGTAAACTCTTATCGATTTTTTGTTTATTTCAAATATGATAATTATTACAGTGCTATTGGTTACGAAAGATTTATAGAAGTTTAAGGTGATCAAACTTGATCAATAGGATATATTCAAGAAAGAAGAATGTACAAAAATAAGATACTTGATCAATCCGATTGGTTCACCATACATGAAATAGTGGCTGTTTATTAAAAATTCGTCATTTAGTGATTGTATTATTTCAGTCGCTATAGAGATCGATAAACCAAATTTTAAAATGAGTGAGCAAGCGATTAAGTGACGATTTTTAAAATTTCGCCAAACCATTAGTTGCTAATATGATCAAATTGTTTTTCTAACAAGTGCCCTAAAGACATTGTTTAAGGAAGCCATAAAAAGAGATTTTGTTTTTGAAATACAAGTAAAACACATGTGAATTTTCTAAGTAAAAGTTGCTACTTTTAAAAGCTTAAACAATATCGCAAAGACATTTGTTAGCATCTTCTTAAGAACATATAAAACAACTAGCGGAGGGGTATTGAGTGAGTTGAAGCCTAAAGTTATGGATCTTTGTATCCTTTGAATTGAATGCATGCATATTACAAACTTATTGCAAATGCTTGCAGTCACATTCAATACCATCACTTCAGGTTATTAATACTGTATGACTACTACTGGCACAGACTCGCTTATTAGATCAATATTGATGTAAAAACTTGCATTTTCCTTTTTTTAATCATAAATTCATAATGTTGAAGAGTTAGTTACGTTGCAACTTGGTCTCAATAATCTCTCCCTAGATCTGCGGCAAAAGTGTATCACATTATAAAAGTTGGTGTGCGGCTATTACAGCCTTTGGAACATGGTTTTGGTTTATACTACTACACAAGAAATACATGCATTCGTTGCTCATAGACTCAATGTTACGAGATCGATATAGTAATATAAAGTATAAACAACATAAATGCTCAGCCATGTTAGTACCTAATTAACTTCCCGGTTTTATGCTTATTTATACTTTTTTTATGAGAATTTATGCTTATATACTTCACCACAAGGCAGGTGTGGATATAATATTTTATTTTATTTATGAAAGATATCTATATATCTCTTCCCATTTGGCCATTCCCATCATCTCCTCGTATTGCTCTATCTGTGTTCAGTTAGCATTTTAAGGGTGCAACATTTATGGCAACATTTATAGAGTTGCAGGTCACATATATTCTTCAAATTGTTCTTGGCCGCAGGGTCAATTGGCGTGTGTTTGAACTTTGAATTTGGAGTGGTAAATTTTAAATTAATTATTTTTTAAAAATTAATTTTATTATCATTATTTCTTAACTATATAACAACGCCCAACAGAAATTTAACGAGAGCTAGTTGCAAAGAGCATTTGTGAATTGTGATGAACTGGATACATGCATGTAGCGACAAAACTGAAGTATTGGACGTACTAACTGAAAGCAGTATGGATAGTGATATTCAATTGAGATTTGAGGATATGTGCAATATTGAATAAAAGATAGATAATATTATTTATAAGGATTGAGACAAGTCAGATAGTATTAGTTACTGTATGGTATTATTTTTATCTTTTGCAAAAGAGGATTGAATTGGATAAGAATTATATATCGGGAGTAGCTAGTAACATACTATTACATTGTTTACTATCAACGTTCACAGTGATGGTCCACTACTAGCGACTTATTTAATGGACTCCATAACATACACCTCATTTATTTATATATTTTTAATAAAAGTTTTTATTAAGGACTCAATGACTAAGATGACACTACACTAACATAGACTCTGATGAAAAGTGCTTAAATAAGTTCCACTAACTTTGCATCAATATACAAAAGTAAAGTATTTATTAAATTATAAATTACCTCATAAAATATTACTTCATTTGAAAGTATGATCAACTTGTACATATATTTTATCGCTTCTTTTAAATGTGAGACCCATTAGTTGTCTATGAGAGAAGATCTTTATATAGTTGTTTGTTACTTAATAAATACTTTTTTTTCTTCCTCCAATAGAGGTCCTTAACAGGGACTGGTCCTTGTTAAATAAGAAACCTCTAACTCACTTTTTAAATCCGGTAGGCAATACTTTTCTATTCAAACATGAATATAAAAGTGGTTTCGACTAGCATGCACAAATAAAACAACATTGTATTGTATATAAATGACTTTTTTTACTGATAGATTGAAAAATCGTATCATATTTTATTTAATTTAATGATAAAATTTATTGATTAAGTAGTGAAAACTAACTTGTAGATAATGCAAGATTTATCTCATTCATGTATCATAAAATTTACATGCAAAAGTATATTGCATTTGCATGTTCCGTACAAGTTTTTCAAAAATCATGCTATTTTCTCATATTTGAGTGCAATTAATTTTATTTGGATAATTATTATTTAAATTCAATATATCAAAAATAATTATTGTTTTTATTAAAAAAAATAATAATGATTTTGTTTGGTAGGACTCTATCTCTTCTTGTGTTTTATACTTCCTCCCGTTCTTTTATAATTATCACTTTTGCATGATTTTTTTTTTTAGTTAACTGTCATTTTTAAAGTCTAATACATTATTAAATGTTATTTTACCTAAATTACCCTTAGATATTTATTTCAGAGAAAGAAATATACGAAATGAGGTATTAAATTATAGAAAAAAAATGAATTATTATATCAAAAGTGGTAAAAATATTTGTTGTCTTGATTTTTGTAAAATGTCAAAATGTAACAATTAAAAAAGAGCAAGAATATATCCAACTGAAATAAATTAGTTACATTAATTATCGTTTATGCTAATGTGTTTCAATTTCAAGGACTCAAACTTTTGTTTTTCTTTGCACTCTTTCCCTTCACTAGATTTTGTGTAATATTATAGAGTTATGATACATAGACACTTTTAGGTGGTAATAAATCCATTGACACCCACACAAAAATCTGACACGTGGCCATGTGGACCGCACACAAGTACACTTTCTCTTTCTTCTCCTCTTGTCTCTTCCTAGTGTATGGGTGTACAAAGGTGTATGAGGATGTCTATGTAACATTTTTCAATCTTATAAGACTTTTAATGAGACAGATGTTGTTTGTGCCGCTGAATGTGTTTTAGATGTTGTTTGTTTTCATCCATTGAATCAAAAAGTCACATCATATTTTATATATTTAGAACTTAAACTTTTTTTTAAAATAATAATTTTAGCAACTACTTCTTCGAGTCTTATTTATAAAAAACTTTTAGATCAACAAAATGTGATGTATCGTTAAGAATTTAGAGCAAATATATTATATTAGGTTTTTTCTAATTTACCTTTAAAAAATGGCACAAACAACTGAGAGAAGGAGGCGGGATCCTTTTCCATCGGTCAGATATTTTATGATTCACTTATTACATTGAGTTAATTAAATTTCTACTTTATCGTACGTTTAGCCATTTAGGCGGTGGCAAGCCCCAACTATATTAATTGCAAATTAAACGACTTTATAGATTTTTATTTTGACAGATCAAATCAAAAGGACTACACTCCCTCTAAGTATTAGATAAGAATCAACATTGCTTTGCATTATGTAGTAGTAGTACAAAATATACAGCACAGATTGAAAATGAGAAAAAAACCAACAATCAATTAAATCAAATAAAGAAAAGAAAGAAAAAGAGATGAACATTATTTTCTCTAGGTCCACGAAAGTAGCCCTTTCATTTTCATTTCGTCACATCTAATAATAAGTTGGTTATTGTTGACTGTTGCGTGGTTTGCTGTTCCTTCGGTTGAAAACTACCCCTTCATTACCAGCCAATATCAAATACTTATCTTTCCTTGTAAGCTTTGTACACTCAAATCCCAAAGTGTTACCAATCTCCGCTTGAATATGGTTCGCCACTTCAAACCTACATTCCTCAGCATTCTCGCTAACGCGTGGAAATTGTGAAGGACGAACTTGGGTCAGTAACTCAACCGTGTAAGCCGGGAAAGGATCGGCGAGGAAAAAAACCGGGTCCAAAGCCTTTAGACCACTAGCAGTTGTGCCATAAAACATGCTGACGTGTGTATCAACAGCAACCGGTGTTATCTCATCACACATTTCAGAAAACAAAGAGCTAAACCTTAATAAATAAGGTTCTCTACAAGTGGTCCCTTCTGGACACACAACTACATCCCCTTGTTGTAACAACGTTTTCATCATTTTTGCATCAATATCTCTATTTCTTGACAAACGCACCGTTTTAATTGGTGCTATTATCTCAGACATTTTACTTAAGCTATAAGTTACCGCAATTAATTTCTTGTGTAATGAGAATGAAATGTAGAGTGGGTCTAATAAGGTTCTATGGTTACACACGTAAAGATGACCGTGACCATTGGATTTATGGGCATTTTCGGGAATTGAGGATGTGAGACGGAGTCCACTAAATGTTAATAACGGAGTTGAGATTTTGAATGGAAGTGTGAATGCAAGTGTGATTCTAATAACGGAAAGGATTATTCCGTATGGAAGCCACATTAACATTGCTAATGACTTTAATGGAGTTGGTGTTAGGGCTAGTCTTCCATCATGGAAAATAAGTGGTTTTGGGTATTTTTTTGTTGCTAGCTTTTTCCAACCTCTCTTGTCACTTTGTGAGACAGCATAGACTTCCTGATATAACAAAACAACTTATTAGTTTAATTCAAGGTCCAATATATCTAGAAAATAAATTAAACAATAAAATATTGTTGTATTATTTAATTGAAGGTCCAATATCTAGAAAATAAATTAAACAATAAAAATATTTGATTAATATTTAAAATAAGAATTAACTAAATAGTTGGACGCAAATGGTTAATGTACTATAGTAAAGGAAAAATGTTTGACAGAATTAAAATTTGTTATCAAAGTAAATATAATTTTATTCTCGATTGAATTTTAGATTATCGGATTTATTTTTGTAAACAAATGTATTTATTATTTTAACAAATGTTTGTCTTGTATTTCATCGTTAACGACTCAAATAATTAAAACAAAACAATTGATTGAAGAGTGTAGTAATTAATTAAGAAAAACAAACCTTGCAAGAGGAGAAAATTTCATCACCATGAATGTTATTGAATCTTGTAATACCAATCATATCTAAAGAGCCTTTCCCTTCATGAACTTGTTTCAAAGCATGCATATTTTTTGTCTCATCCATCAACCCAACATAGTAACCACAAAACATTTTCAGCTCTCTACCAGCAACAAAATCAATTTTCAAATACTCTTTCAAGAAACTCTCCACCATAACACGAGGTAAATTACTAACACCCACTTTCTTCCCACCTTGATTGATCACCTCAAAAATTTCTGAACCAACATCTTCCAAGAAGAATTTTGGCAGAACTGATCTTCCAATTCTAAAATTTTCTGCTTTGAGACCAAAAAAGCATATCATGACCATCATATTCAACCCCATTTTTTCTCCTGATAAAAAAATTAAAGGGTACAAAAGAACAAGAATAATGGCTCTAAATAGTCCTCCTGCTTCAAATGCTACAAGCATGAAATATGGAAACAAAGAAGTGGATTTAAGCAAAGTGTTTTCGACTTCGAAGATTAATGTGTGATCATTGAGGTCTGATCGGTTAAGAAGAGATGAAAATTTTTGGTATTTGATTTGTGATTGTGTTGTATTAGCAAAAGTGTTGCTAATAGTTCTATGGAAGACTATTAGGTTTTTGAGTTGCCTAAGGAGAAAACGGTACCAAAAGATGAAAAGAGATTTTAGGAAATATGCTGTAAACAATTTTGCCATATTTTGATAAGGGAATTTTGAGTAGTAGTTATTTTAGGTATGGTTGTATGTTGCTGTTTTGTGAAGTGGGAATACCATGTATTTATAGAACTAAACTATATGGATACATCTCATTTATTACAACGAGTAGCAACTTGAGTCTCAACAGCCAGCTTGACACGATTTGGCCACTATTGTGTATACTTTTCTATTTTTTAATTTGTTGACCAAGTTCCTAAGTTCATATACTAATATTATTTTTTGGACTAGTTCATATGATATATGAGCAGTTTTTTCTTAATGGTCTCATTAGCTAGATTTTATTTATAATAATTAAATATAAGCCATTGTTGACTATAATCACTGTCATCACACTCCCGGTTTCGTAGAGAATGAATAATCCATGCAATTTGATTTTTATGTAAATAACAAAGAGAAATAATAATTAACTGTACAAAAATAAATAAATTAAATGACTAAGTCGGCAAGTGGCTCTTATAGCAGGCAATTATGCATTGTAATAATTCTTGACGAATGATTGATCAAGTTTCCAACAGTTTTTTTCTTTATTAAACTTTCAAGAGTGTTAATGATTGGAAATTTTGTAAGAAAAATAATAGTCATTGGAATTTAAACATAAGTTTTTTTTAATAAATTGATTTTATTACAAGATCATTTTTGTTGTTATGGGTTTTTCTAACATACGTCTTAAGGACACGAGTTAAAAAATCATATTAAATTTTTTGTATTGAAAAATGTATTAATTTTTAAAGAGTTTAATACACAATTTATATGACAATATTTATATATATTTAATTTTTTAACATATGCCTTTTAAGACACTATTTTTTTAATAAATAATTTTTCTTATTAAAGGGAGTACAAAGAGCATTCCCTTTAATAAGAAAAAGGGAATACAAATTTACAACACACCAGTAGTATATATGTCTCACCTGCTCAATGCCAAGCAAAGGAAAAAGGTTAAAATATAAACAAATTACAAATGTTTCTGAATTATGCCATAACCTTATACGACATTTTTTGTTTTCTCCCTTAGAATTCAAGTCAGTGAGGTCTTGAAATGATTTAAGGTTTATCTCCATGTGTACATGCTTTTGCACTGGGTTGCTTAATGGCGCAAATGTCGGGTGCCTATTTGATTGTTTGGAGGGCTCAAATTGGCTCCAAGTACCTTATTTGGTGCTTCAGGGCTCTTTACTAGGACATGTGATATGTGAGTGAGTTTAGACGCCTTATTGAGCTTTAGCTTTGTGAGTGGACTTTAGGTCCGAGGATTATGCCTTGCCTAATTCGAAACAAGAGGGTTTACAATTTTATCCTTGTAAAAATTACAATTGTAGTTGATAGGGTTTGCATTTTTGTCTGTGCAAAATTCGAATGAAAAGATTTGCAATTTTGTCCTTGTAAAGATAGCAGGTTGAATAATAAAATATTTGTTGTGTGATTGTAGATGTAGGTATAAAGTGTCAGACCACATTCAAGTTTTGAATTGTATTTTGTGGGTGTGTTTCCTCTAGCGTATAAATTGATTCTGTTGCTTTCCCAACAACTGGTATCAAAGTCGAGGTTTCGATCATTGGAGAAAGAGAATAAGTTTAGCGTGTTGTGTTATTAATTTGAAGAGAGGTTAAATATTTTTAAATATACTTGTTATGGCTACACATTGAAGTTGGATATTCCTTGTCAGGTGTGTTATACTCTTAGAAAATGAAGGTGATGATAAAGTGGAGACATACGAGTCTTTGGATGAAGGGAGGATTGTGAAATTATGGACGTAGGTATAAAGTGTCAAAATTCAATTAATTTGTGATTGTATTTTTTAATTTCTTTTTCTTTTGTGTGAGTGTGCTGCTAATTAATGTAGATATTCCATTTGTTGCTTTCCCAACGCTTATAAATTTCAATTAGCTTCCCATGATGCCTAATTATGAAAATCGCTTACAACATATTGAAATATTTTAACCACATTTCCTCTTTTGATTACAAATAACTCGTACATAATATGAAATTATAGGGCGCATATGTTATAGATTTCTCTTGAAAAGAAAATCACATCCTTTATGTAAAAAAATATTTGTTTGGAGTTTTCATTAAATTGTTGTAATTTCTTTAAAAAAATTACAACGTCCCTTCATTGAGGGGCTAAAGAGTATGTCAGCCCTTGAGTTGGCATAAGTTCAACCTCTACCTAATGCGTTAATGTTATGAACCTCCAATCCATAACATTGAGTTTTCGAAGTATTGTCAGCTTTGGATTTTATGTGAGCCTTTTACGGTTCTGCTTTTTATAAAAGATGTCTTGTAGGAATAATAAGTGTGTTGACATGTTGTTTATAAACTACTCTTAAACTCGATTTTCAAGCAACGCAAGATTTTTTGGTGTATCGGAACATCATATATAAATATTGCAAACTGTATTTAGGTAAAAGAAAATCTGTATTGTTCTACTTCTCCTGCAGCTCAATGCGTATCAAAGCACTGGAGATAAAGACAAAATTTCTATCTCCTGCTCGGATAACATCAATGGAAGGTGTATGAGAAATTGTGAATGTCAACGCAAAATAAAGAAAAATGAGCGGTTACGTTTGTGCCGACCACGGTTTGAAGTATCTGTCAAACAATGCGCATGGGTGCTGCTTGCTGCTGGAGCTGGCAATTCGATATGGTCTTATGAATGTGGATGGCTAATTAAAGGAAAACGCAATACCTCTCATGTGGGCATAGTTAACTAGCCAATGGCCCATGCTTCTTTAAATACAAACATCGAAGATATTAATGCTTCATGAGTAATCCTTTCTTTTTTCTTGAAAGGGAGTAATCCTTGTTAAGAGTCTATGAGACATGTGTCACGACTTATCGAGGAGCCCACAACACTAAGTGTGTGTTTGGTTCAACTTTGAATAGAATTGATTCTGATAGAATTGATTCTAACATAATTGATTTTGAGAGAATTGATTTATGTTTGGATACAATAATGTAGAATTGATTTATGTTTGGATTTTAGCATAATTGCTTTTGAATGTATAATTACTAAAATGGACATAGCTAAATACCAATAAATGAACATAGTTAAATGTGTATGTTGATCAATACTAAATGTAGATATATTATTTAATTTAATAAATAATTTTTTATATATTAATTTAAAAAATAATAAATACGATCATTAAACCACTAGTTAAATAATGGCAAAAAAAAAAAAATCACAAGAAAATTAGTGTTGATACTATTGGACTATACAACTCGTTTTATTCAACACGCCTGCCCAACAAAAATATAGACGCATCAAAAATTCATGTTGGGCAATGCATAATTTGTGAAAGGCGAAAGAAGGAAATAAGAACCTTCTCTTTTGCTCAACCTCTACTCTTCCATCTAATATGTGATTTCCACAAAAGTTAGTTTTAACATCATATCTCCATCTAAAATCTAAGACATTAACAATATCAACCTTCTCTTTTGCTCAACATCTACTCTTCCATCCAATATGTGATTTCCAACTCACACATCAACATTCTCTCTCAAGTATGAGACCCTCCACATTTATGATTCATCTTCAAGGACTCATCCCAGACCTTCACTAAGTCGATTCAAACTATCATACTTCAGTTAGGACTTTTAGGGGATCCAAAAAAATATTGAGGTCAATCATCACATTATACTAAGAGCAACCACGAGTGAGTTTGGACACCATATATTCAGGACACCATATATTCATGCAACCCCCATAAGGGTGTGGTTGGGAGTTTAAGAGAGGGGGAATGAATTTGGAAAAAAAAAAGGAATAAGTGGAAGAAAAAAAAAGCATTATGTTGTATATATATTTTTATTGTATTACTTTTGAAGATATTAATTTTGATTTAATTTATTTTGGGTTATTTTAAATTTAAATTTTAAAAAGAATTAAATTATTAAAGGGAAAATTTGTAGCTGAAAAATGTTCACCTAAAGGAAGGTTTCCTATAATTTTAGCATATATCTAAATTTGAATTTATATTTGAAAAATTGAGTTGGTAATAATAATTTTGTCTAGAGAAAGAAAATAATATAGATGATCTTATTGATACTAACAGATATTTGATATGTCAATTGCACATGATTTATAAATAACTTTTTATAACTTTTTAATTTAAAATAGAAAAATAAACTCTCCACCATTCCCCAAAATCAATTGAGTTGAAAAATATATTTTAAAAAAAATCGAGCAATTAGACTCAAGTGGTTAGTAAATTCCACCAAAGACAAATTATTTAGGAGCTTCCGATTGAACTCTAGATTACAAGTCTCTTTTTCATGAAAATCGCAGGTTTAACACAAAAATATTTTAAAAAATAAAAAATACTAACAAGGAACTACACTTGTTAAGAAGTTTAAAGTGAACAAAAATAAATTCCATACTAAGTGCCCTAGCATGAGTGCATGACCCAAAAATTATAGGAAAATCTATGAGAAGATATGGTGTATTACATTGACTTTTATTAAATTGTTATTATAATTGTATTGTATTGTATTAATGGTCAGAGGAGGAAATGGTCCAACACGGATATATGGCCATGCTAGTAATATGGACCATACACACCATAACGTAAAGACCATAACCCATGAAAATAGATTGAAGAAGGATCGTGGATTTTGCCTCCAGTTTTCCCATTCCTCTTGGTGTTCCTGCTGCTTGAATATACAAGGGTTATGTACCATAATTAAATCACCTTATGCATCCATCCCATCAATTTATCCTCATAATAATAATATAGTAGTAGTAGTAGTTATGTTCATCATTTCTATCTAGTTGCTTTGATATTCGTGCCACAATGTATACTCTAAATCTCTAATTATGGGGCACGAAGTGTGAATTAATATTCGTCCATATGCATGAAGAATGGATGTTACAGGCTTTAAGTATATATGAATAGAAGAACTTGTCCCAAGTTTTGAAGAAGATATACTGAATCTATTGTTATGAATGCTATTGAGTTAATTAGCATATATGAACTCTCCTAAGATTTGAAGCAAGTATTATATTGAAAGTGAAAAGTTCTATTCATATATACTTAATAACGACAACTAGGTTGTTTCTTGGGTGAAAAGTCATATACCTCTTGGGTGAAAACTAGGTTGTTTCTACTTGAATGAATCGAGTATGATTTATTAAATTTGAAAGGTAAATAAAATCAACCAAAGAGTTAAAATAACTGAAAATAAAGTAGAGAATAAACTATCAAACCCTTTTGAATTTTTAGAAGAAATTATCTACATGAGAAAAATAACTAGGAATCGAATCCTTTCATTGTCCCCCTTTTTTGACGCACTTGTCATCCTATGCAACTAGTTACCCTCAATCACGTCATAACATGAAAAATGATTACTAATCAACGAAAACGGAGTGTGTTTTGATTTTATGGAAGTCACAATGTGGACTTGTGAATGGTTAGAAACTCCAATTAGTTGCTTCATAAAGTCACGGTGAAAGTGTTATTGGAACATGAGTCATGATAATAATTAGGCTTAATAACAGTTTTCACCCCTTAATTTTCACGAAGTTGCGATTTTTGCCCCCTAAAAAAAAAAAAACTACAAAACCACTCCTAGGTTTTGCAATTGTAGCAGTTTTGTCCCTCCAAAGACAATTTTTGGTAAATAAAAATAAAAAAATAACACGTGGCAACTCACTTAGGGTGCCACGTCGGTGTAGACCGAGTCAAAATAACAATTTATTAGTAGTAAAATACACAATTACAAAATTTTGTTCCTATAAATACCATAGTTTATAATCATGTTAATAAATCTCAAATCTAATCCTACACCCAACAATCCAATCGCAAGGTAGATCTCACAATCTATTTGTTCGGGTGTGAGAGAGTCCTAGATGCAATGCTTCTTATTGGGGGAAAAAAAAAAAAACACCTTCACAGTTGAAAATAAATAAGGTCCGAAAATAGTTTATAAATGATGGGACTTCAGCGGAAACAATATTAGGTTGGATCATTATATTGAGTTACAAGCAACCAATTCATTTCATCCAAAACTTTTAAGTTATTATGTATATGAATATCCTCACTTATATGGTGTTCAATGTCTCATTTTTTATCAAATGTGAGACTTCTAACTCACAATAATTGTGAAGACATTGGGTTATACAAAAAATCTGCGTTATACTAATGACTATCTAATACACGGACACAAAATAACTAACATCTGAGGTTGAGACCAAACTACAACAAGCATGGGGTTTCCACCAATAAAGTGCCTCAGCTACCACCATTGAAGTTGTTCTACATATTACAGAATAAAAAAAAAAGTTATGGATAAATGTACATATAGATCACCGAGAATCTGAAGAGATCCAAATGAGATCTAGTAATAGATTTTTATATTGTGTCTTAAGGCATTATTAGGTGATGTTTGTCATTTTTTATCGTTGATCTATCAAGTGTGAGTTAAAAGTTTCATTTTGGAGGGACGAGAAGATGTTGCATATGTAAGTGAGAAGATTCATATACTTCATACATTAAGGTTTTTGATGTAGATGTGATGTTCAACTTCAACCTCACTTGTTTGGTTGCTCTCAGCTCAATGTGACGATCCAACAAAATATTGCTTCCTTAAAAGTCCTATTAGTAGTTTCAATGTTCAGTTCGACTTGTTGGAGGAGCAAAAGTGATTCCTATTAGTATAACACAGATTTTTTGTATAACCCAATGTCTTCACAATTATTGTAAGAAATTCCAAAATATCCTTTATCCCTTTTAATTAGTATTATTTTCTTCAAAAACTCATAATTTTTCTTTGTTTTCTAAATACCAACAAAGTTTTGCGAGTTGTTTGAAGCAAAAAACATGGACAATTTAAAATTTGAGCTTTAACCCCAAAATTTCAAAAAACTCAATCTAAATTGTTAGAAGCGTCATTTTATATTAGAAATATTTAGTCACAGTTACATCCTTGGTAATTTGCAAAAGGAAAAGGAAAACAATTTTTTTTAGTTTTTTTTAAAAAAAAAATTCTGAAAAACTCATATTTATAGCTATCCAAAAACATATATTGGAGAAGGATAAAATTTGAATTTTTGAAAAATATGGAGGGTGGAAGATTTGTTGTGGAAGCATAAAAAAATTCTGATATATGCATCAAAGTTTTTGATCGGCCTTGAAAATGAACCAAGTGTTAAAGCTCCACATAAGTGGGCTATTCAACCAAAAATAACAAATGTGGACTTTGAATTTTTTTGTTGTAACTGCTGTTAGTAGTTTGATTTGTCCACCCATTGCTTAATCGAGATAGTCGATTAGGTATATCAATGAGGCGTGATATTTGAACAACTAAAATTTGACGATTATTGGAGCACCGTATAAAAATACACCTAAAACAAACGTTAGTTTGATTAAAGAAAAGAAAAGAAAATATTATTAAAATGATAACCGTATAAAAATACGGCGTCGAACAACTTTAAGGTTGTCAAAATAACTTTTCCTTAAAAAAATAATTATCAAAATAACTTTTCTCATACCTAAATAGAGTAGTGATATTTGTACAACTTCTATGACAACTTTAGTTTTCTCTCATTTGATTGGTCAAAAATAATAGAGAGAGGGAAAAAGAAAGAGAGAGAATAAGGAGATAATGTGAGTATGAGAGAGAAAGTTGTTAAAAAATTGTTAAAAAATGATTGTACAAATATCATTTCTCACCTACATATATCCAACTATTCTCTGACATGCACATGGAATAATCTGTGAAGAATTTTACAAAAGTAAATTGATGGATTCAACGAAGCATTTTCAAATGCCAAAAACAATCCAGACTAAAAAAATATAGAAATGATACTTGTACAACGACTTTATAACAACTTTTTGACAACTTTTTTTCTCATACTTACATTATATTCTTATTCTCTCTCTTCCTTTTTCTCTCTTTATTGTTTTGGACAAATGAAATGAGAGAAAATGAAAGTTGTCATTAAAGTTGTCACATATAGTTGTACATATATCACTACTCAAAAAAATAATAGCCGCAAAAAAGCAGAACTTCTGCATTATAGATTTATGGTATTCTACAAATCATAGTATCCTAATTGTAATATCCCAAAATAAAAACCTACTAATTATTACCAAATTAATATTATTTAGTTAAGTGCTTGCAGTAGTTTTCCAAGAATACATGTAAATGATCATAAATTATATAAGTAGAATGAAGTAGAAGGAATATGGCTTTGCCCACTTTTGGTTTAGCTTGACATTGAAAAGTTGAGAAGTATGTCCGGACTACTTGCAACAATTCAATGTAAAACTTCTTTGTTACCGAATCACAGACAAGGTCATAGATTAGAAGTTATTTTATGCTTTACAATTAGATTGTAATTTTGTAAATGGTGCATTAAAAGTTTGAAAATGATTCATGTTTTTATAAACCAAAGATTGATTTTTATTTTTGTAATTTATATTGGTCTCTAGCATCACACGTGTTCCTAGATGTTACACTAATGTTGTTTGAATTAGCCTATTTTGTATTAAAAGTGACTTATAATCAAAATCTTAACCAAATAAATTTTTAGAAAAATTACTTAAAACATGCACATTCCTTAGGAGAAAATCAAAATGTCACCTATTGAAATTTAAAAATATAAAATAAACTACCTAAAAATTAATCAGAACTAAACATGCAATCCTTAAGAGAATTCAGCAATGTCATCATCATCACCAAGATGGATCAAAAACAAAAAACTGACCTCAACATGTTAAGTTGGCAAAGACAACAATCTAATCATAAGTCCTTTTTTTAAAAAAAAACATTCCCAAAATTACCAAACAAGTCACTGTACAAGCAAACTAACTGAAATTCCCAATGGCTGTACAAAAGCACATACAAACTAATGAAAAATAGCCTAAACTCACAATGTGAACAAAGGAAAGAATCTTCAAAATTTCCATATCATCCTTCCTGCATACCTGCATCAATATAGACAAATGGAAAAAAATAAAATTAGTTACTGCAATTTTTATACAATCACATCGCCATATATACATAAATTTTCCCTCAATTACACAGTTTTGGAAAAGAATTATATAATAGAATACACACTTGGGAAGTGAGAGCCAGGTTCATCTCCATTACTGGTGTTGAAGTTCATGGGATACTGAACTGAAATTAAGCCTTCGCCTGCTGCAACCGCTGATTCAGGGGAAGCTGTTAACCCAACAGACGCACTACTGACAGATTTGATTCCTGAAAGCAAAGTCTTAGCTAAATCATTATTTCATTAAGAAAAAACTTTGAAAAGAGATGCATCTATAACTTTAGAGTTTGATGCTTATTAGAAGACAAATACCAATTGAGTTTGAATGAACTGAAAATTTCTTGCTAAAAGCAAGATGCTTTTGTGAGAGCAATGTTAGATGAGTTTGATAGGAAACTATTTAACAATGCTGATCTTAGACGTCCAATTATCCTCTATGAAACACAGACATGGACACCTGACACGACGACACGACACTAACACCGATAATAATTTGAAAAAACAAAAGTGATTGAATGTAACATGAGTCAGTGTCAGACACTGACACGTGTTAGGCACACCTTCAACCAAAAATGTAGGTGCTACATAGTTTATCCTTATAGTTGCACTTCAACAAAGCAGTACGACCATAGATTAGTGTTCTTTATGCCATAACTTTAGGCCCTTTCAAAGCAGAAAGGCAGTAACCACAATGGAAATTTATAAAGGAATGGGTCATTTTCTAACACATTGAAAGAATATTGACAAGTCCTTGGCCCTATAGTAAGTTTCTGATGTCTCAAGATGTTCAATCAAGATTGAAGAAGGTACGAAAATCAAATTCGCAATTACAGAAGTGGAAATAATGTAATTTATGTTTGGACATAGTAGTTTCCTTATGACATAATGTACATTTGTTACCACAAAATCCACACTGTATAATGTGAAATAATTATTCAGTATCAGGGTACACGCTCATACCTCTAAAACAACTAATATAAAATCCTTCGCAGATTGACGAATGTGAGCATGAAATGAATATATTGAATCAGATATGAGACTTCTTTGCAAAATACATACATTAAACAAAATAACAATCATAAGTTGTGTCATCTTTGTATGAATCCTATGCAGATTTGATTTCAAAATAGAGCTTGTTATTGTTACAATGACTAAGAGTTGAAAAAGTAAAAAGTTATAGGACATCAATAGAAGTAATTCAAACCCCAAGTGATATCCCATATATGATCCAAGTGATGACTAGGTTACACAACAACAACAACAACCAAGCCTTATCCCACTAAGTGGAGTAGGCTACATGGATCAAATTACGCCATAGTGTTTTATCATAAACCATATTTGGATCCAACTCGTTGACCTCTAAATCCTTTTTAATGGTTTATCTTATATAGTTTTCCTAGGTCTTCCCTTGCCTCTTTTGACCTGACTCTCCTCCATCTGATCTTACTCTTCTTACGACGGCATCTAAGGGTCTTCTCTCTACATGCCCAAACCATCTAAGCCTAATCCTACCCCGTCTAGTCTTACCACTATCCAACGCAAATCCTCATATCCGCTACACTTACTTGATTCTCGTGCCGGCTCTTAACAACACTCCGTACCATACAACATCGCCGGTCTGACTGCTCTTTACACAGTACACATAATTTGAAAATGTTTTGTCTCAATTAAGATAGATATTGGTTGTGGTAGTCAGAAAAACTGATCATATTTTGGATGTAGCAGAACTGAAGCAACTAATTACAAATACAATTGAATTCTAGGACACCTTGCAACTTAACACAAGAATTAAATATGATAAAGAACACAAGACTCAGGTGACAAATGCATGCATTAAACCAAATGTTAGAAGAGCCACAAGTGAAATGCATATGAACCAAGCCAACGTACTGATGCAGGCAGCTCTAGTTTATTTTTTAAAAAAATTGACAATTTAGAATTTATAGAGATTATTTAGCTGTTCTGATCAAATAGGAAAGATTACATATATGGCACAGCACCAATTTGAGATGTAAGCATATGTGTAACTAGAGAGATGCTTGAAAGTAAATAATCTAAAATATAATCGAAACCAAATGAGCATTGCATATGGAACATAGACCCAGCAAAGGAACATGTAATTTACCGTGAAATATGATGACGAGGAAGAAAAAAATAGTGATGACCATAGCAGAAAGATTTGTATATGTCGAAGACGATGGCGACTTGCTTGCTTTCATCTTTTTAACTGCATTCATTTTCTTAATCCTCGCACGCTTCCTCAACGCAAGCTCAGCTAATTCCTTCACAAACTTGTGATCACCGGCATCCAAAGATGGACCTCTAGGAGGCAGAGGTGGCTTTTGAGGCTTTCTTGGGTTTGTAAACTTAATCTTCTGTTTTCCATGATTTCCATTAACATTTTCTAAACCTTTATCCACCAACAATTCTAAATTACATTCATCTACACCAAAAACATCACAAGAATTTGAAGAACAGCTACATGATGCTTCAATTCCATTTTTACCCTTTTCTGATCCATCTAAATTCATAACCCCATTCCATGACCAAGGAAAACCATTCTTTGAATTTGAATCTCTCTCATCATTGCTTGTATCCTCTTCGCTTGTGTTTTCACCACTTTCAATATCAAATTCAACCTCTTTTTCTTTTTCTCTTTGAATAGCACGACCCATCTAATTAAATCAATTTCAATCAACAATTAAAACAAAACCCATCTCATAATCATGCTAAAGATATGATTTTTAATAATGAAAAGCTTGAGCCAATTACTCAAAAACAAAACCCATTTCACAATCATGCCAAAGATTCAATTTTTAATAATGAAAAGCTTAAACAAATAGCTCAAAAACAATGCATTCAAAAATTAAGAACGTAATCAAGATAGCAAATAAAAATTGAAAAGAAGATGAAGAAAAAAAAGGAGGGTCAAGGAGGTACCTTAAGTCAAAGGGTAGAACCCTAGAAACGATGTTATTGTTGAAACATTCTTAACTAGGAATGTAATGATGCACGCAGGCGCACTCATACAAAGACAAAACATTTTAAAAAACGAAATAATAATAAAAAAAGACAAGAATTTAAGGTTTTTCGGTTTTATTAATGGCCAGTTGTTTCTCTCTCTCTTTTTGTCATTAATTAATTTAATTTAAAAGACAAGAATATAAGGTTTTTCTTTTATCAATGGTTGAAACTTGAAAAGTTGTTTTTATTCGGAAAAGAGTCAACAAACACACACTATCCTCCCAATTCTCCACAAGAAGACAACAACGGTTATTTCCTTGATACATCCATATCCATTATCTATCGTTGTTTATCAATTGGGTCCTTTTCAAAAACAAAAAAAAAAAGCAAAAAACAATGACAATTGTTGTTTTAACATCATAAACTTTCTAAAAACACAACCTACCGCTGACTTTATAACTATAAAACCAGCAGCAGTTAACTGCCAATGAGTTTTTTTAGTTATTTACTTGTATTTCTAAGACATATTGAATGTCAGAACAGCAACAGTCAAAAGCAATTGGGTCTTCGGGTGTAAAAGAGTCCAACTGTTCATGAATTATTGAACTTTTCTAGGTATACCCATAATTTCTAGGGTTCAACTCATTCTTGTGGTACTTAACACATAGGTCACGGGTTCAACTTAAACAGAAGGCATAAATTCGCTAATTTGTCTTGGGGGAATGGGGAGCGGGGCGTGAAGGATGTGAGTAACAACGTTGATGTTGTGTGTGACCAGGCTGATACGGGTTGGGTGTCTGATGGTTTGTGGTTCAAAAGTGTTATCTCATAAATTTGGACCACAGCGAGGACAAATAAGAGGGTTCATAGGACTTCAGTGTGGCGGAAGATTTTACTATAAGAGATGGGGTGGATAATCATGCAGGCACGTCATTTTGGTATGACCTCGGTTGAAGGGGGTGTGCCTTGAATTTGTTAGAGATTTAATAGGCTTATAATATTTTTAATGCAAAACCAAGAGTGCGAAAATATCACATTGCATTACAACCTTGAGATACGAAGTAGGTTTGCAGCTGAAAACAACCAAATAAAATTAAAAGTAAATGTAACAAGAGCTCGGGAAGAATAGACCAAAATCCTTTAAGATAAGACTATGGTGAAAAAAAAAGTGCATTGCAATACAACAGAAGCAACAAAAAAAAATATGACTAGCATAATCTTAACTCATGAAAGTTGAGCATATCCATGCCAAAGGTCTCACGGATATTAGCATAATGAGTAATGTTAGCAACACTCTCTTTTGAACACTTTCTCTAATACTCACTCTCTTATTGGTTTAAATTATTGAAGGTTTACACTTTGAAAATTGAACCTCCACAAAGTGATGGGACATACATTGATTGCATCCAATAAATGAATGAGTGTTAGAGAGAGTGTTGAAAAATGAGTGTTGCTAGCATTCCTCTTAGCAGGATTGGACTCCTACCATTCCATCCCATTAATATGAAAACCAAAATTAGCAACCTTGTCAACACAATGCCTACCTTCACAAGAAACATGAGAAAACATAAACTGAGATCTCTTCAAAATAGTCAAAAAATTCAACCATTTGTTTCTCAATTTTCGCAAAACAATGATAGGAGACTTCTATGTTAAAAGCAAAGCAGCCTAAAAAATTAGCATTATAATTGTGAAAAATACCACCACAAGCGGAAGAACCTGCATAGGAACATTTAGCATCCTCGTATGTATTATAAGTCACATTGAAAAAATATTTGTGTTTTATTATAAGTCATTACACAATATCAATGCATCATTAATGATTTTTTTCCTATCACACCATTTCAATTTTTTTAATTTATTTTTCCATGTAATTAATAAGGGATGATTTTATAAAATTAATATGTGCAAAACTATTAAAACGACTTATAATAAATTACCGAGGAGTATGATTTTAAATTCACAAGTCACTCTACATTTAATAATTGTGTGTGCCAGAAAACCATTGAATACAATCTCTCTATCTTAAATTATACTCCCTCTGGTCCTTATTATAAGAAACAATTTAGTTTTTAGGTTCATAGAATAATTAATGTATCTTGTTTAAAATATAGACTAGATACATCACTTATACAACAAACCTAAATAGTCAACAGTTTCTTATAATAAGAACCGGAGGGAGTACGAGGATGCTAAATGTTCCCCTGCAGGTTCTTCCGCTTGTGGTGGTATTTTTCACAATTATAATGCTAATTTTTTGGGCTGCTTTGCTTTTAACATAGAAGTCTCCTATCATTGTTTTGCGAAAATTGAGAAACAAAAGGTTGAATTTGTTTGAATATTTTGAAGAGTTTCACAACAGCAATGGAACATTAATGTTATATTTTTTTATAAGGCAAAATTACATTAAAGATCCTAACTATTTATCAGCCTTTTTTCTTTTATTCGAGATAATCTCTGGACCGTCATAATATTCCTATGAGCCTAAGAGATCCTCTAAAGGACTCTTAGACCATGCAGAAGGCCTCATCGCCCTTCATAAAGCTTAAAACACCATTCGAATGGGCTTTAAGGCCCAAAGCGCGTCCCATCCAAAGACACCGCCTTGGGCTGCTTCTAGAAGCCTCTAGAAGCCGCCTAAATTACCTAAATATCCCTGTTACTTGCTGCCTAAGTAACCAAAAATCCGGCCCATAAAGGGCTATAAATACAACCCTTGAGAGCTTTCTCAAGGCATGACCAATACAATAGAAACCCTAATATCATCATTGTACTTTTTGCAAGTACAGTTGACGCCGTCTGTGGGAAAAGGTAAAACTAACCTAGACCACGTTTCTGAATCGTAAATCGCGATTTGGAAATCCTCAACCATTAACTCTTAATCGTAACCAACAACCGCGATTTGGAAACATCCATCAACCACAAAACCCTAAATCACATCTTTCGTAATTTAGGAACCATAAACTTCACCAATCTCTTAGCCGCCATGATGACCGAATCTTCCGTCACGATGCCGCCCAATCTCTTAACCGCTATGACGACTGAATCTTCCGACCACGATGCCGACGAGGTGATGAAACTTCAAGAAAGAAACGCCAACAACGAACTACACAATAATATGACGAAATTAAGTGATCAGAGATAAGCAAACAAAGAAGAGTTTGTTGTTGTTTCTCTCAACAACCCCATATGAGGATTGGCGCATAAGCAGGAAATCAAATGGAGTGCAGCATGTCTTCAATTTTCGTGATTAATATTCTCACAATCCCGACAACTAAACCAGGTTTTATCCTTCTAAAATCATGGTTATCGTACAACCGTCATGTTTTAGTTAGTTTAATTGTTTCAAACTTTTATAGACAATGTTTGTTGTTCTGTATTTCGATGTCATGTGATTTCATTATTTTAGGGCGTTGTTTTCTTTTGTGATAGCAATAGGACCCTGCCAGAAACTATCATCTTTTAATTATATTGAACTTAATCTATATGTGTTTCAACGTTTGACAAATTACTTTTTACTGTTTCAAAATAAAATTGAGCAAAAATTTGCTCAACATATTTTGAGACAATATATCTACACTAAAATTTTGTGCTCAATATATTTTGAGACAATATATTTTCACTTTGTGATTTGAAGAAAATCTATTGCCCTATATATTCTGAGAAAATATACTGTTTGATTTGAAGAAAATAAAGAAAGAATGATGAATAAAACACTAAGTTAATAGGAGAAAGACTACTCTAGGTACCCTGTGGTAGAAGTAAAATGCAGTATTGTTAAAAGGTCACATATGAGGGATTCTGGCGAGGAAAGTCTTGGTATTTAAGAGGTCCAAGTGACCCATCTCTCTTTCTTGGAAACCCATTTCATGTACCATTTACTTTGCGAACTGAACAAACTGCCTAGTAAAAACTTAAATCTTGGATTAATGGCGCAAGGATTAGGATAACGAAAAGATGGATCCGCATTAAAGAGGTAAAATTGAATAACAGATTTAGCTCCATGAAAGAAAAGGAATAATTAAAATATGGACTCAAAAGATAGTAAAATATGCAAAATCTATCTAGCTATACTATAGTGGATATTTTGAAATGATAGCCTTTGGCCTGTAGCACACTAACTAAAGAAGGTTTTCATAAATTATAAATGATCTAATTAATGGTCTTCAGTACAATAGCTTGATAGTACCTCCATGATATGAGAGTCTTTTGACAGCTGATAGTTTCATGCAATTTTATACATGGCCGAGACCTTTCAAGTGAAGTATATGCATTTGAATGTTATGCTCAGTAGGAAATTCTCATTGGAACGCTATGATCTGCAACAGACGACAAGCAGACTTGATGTTTGTACTTCATATCATTTATATATAATTGAGGATCTTAAAACTTGTGTTTTAAATTTTAAGTTTTGTGGCATGTTTTGGAATTATGCCTCTCAATGCTTTTTCGGTTGACTTTACAAATCATGACCAGTAACCTACTCTTAATGGCGGCATGAGTACCTTTCTCACTAAATCCCTATTAAATGGGCGAGTAGTTTCTTTTTTAACAGGAGCATGAAAAGTAGTAGAAAACAAGAAGAGCAGTTGGTTCTAATTTAGACAAAGGTGGAAGAGTTATTTCAAGTTAGGGGAATATACATATTGGGCGAGTTAGCGGAAAGAGAAAAAGGATTAAACTAAGAGTTAGTCCCAAGTTTACGCGAGAAAGTAGTAAGGGGATAGAACTGAATAAGAAAATTAGTTTCAATTTAAATAGGAGAAGGAGAGTGAGTAAAAGTTAAAATAGGAGCGAGTTAATTCAAATTTAAGAGAAGAAGTATAAAAGAAAAAGGATGAAGTGGACGAGTTACTTCAGATTTAGAAAAATAAGATATCGGGTGAGTAAGCTTCAAGTTAAGAGAAAGTAAAGTAGACGAGTTCGTTCAAAATGATCAAAAAGACGGTTAAGAAGAAAATTATTTGAAATCTAGTAGGAGAGGGAAATGAATAGAAAGAGGAATAGAAAATATGGGCGAGTTAATAAAAGAAGACAACGAGTAATTAGTTCTTATTGAGTAATATTGAATATGATTAAGACTCTTCTATTTTGGAAGTAACACCATATTTCAGATAAATAAATTTGGGAGGCAAACAAGCCTGCCAAAGGTGGGTTTAAGCAAAAGGAAGAACTCATCAAACAGCACGCCATAATGAAATGTAGAAGCAACGATCCCACCACTAAAGGCTTAATGATGAAACAACGAGTTATTCTAACTGTTTTCGACCTTTGAGATTTGTTTTGCAGATTTTTTAACGAGGCACCCTATTTTCTAAATTATCTTCGCCATTGTACAAAGTAGTTATCTTCACCATTCTACAAAGTAATTATCTTCGCCATTCTACAGAGTGGTTATCTTCGCCATTCTACAAAGTAATTATCTTCGCCATTCTACAAAGTAATTATCTTCGCCATTCTACAAAGTGACTATCTTCGCCATTCTACAAAATGATTACTCGCCTTCTCAATTGCGCCAACAAAATCAATACCAAGAAAATATTGCAAAGACTTCAAAGCATACGCTCATCCCCCCGTGGCACTGAGTATTCGTTCATCCCCCCGTGGCACTGAACGCCCGTTCATCCCCCGTGGCACTGAATGCCTTGTCAACCCCCCGTGGCACTGAGTATTCGCTCATC
>Ga0315914_1001014_pt1 | contig 40022 bp, 14 predicted proteins | sample MpolenodulesMG_FD_203920 | JGI IMG/M metagenome (GOLD analysis project Ga0315914, IMG submission 203920) | Medicago polymorpha root nodule microbial communities from Los Angeles, California, United States - elongated nodules | ecosystem: Host-associated > Plants > Roots > Nodule | place: USA...
TTTATCCTATAAAAAATCATTAATATTCTTTTATAACAAAATTAACATTAGAGGTGTAAATAAATAGTATAAACATCACTATTCTCAAGTAAAATAAGGCAAATACCCTTTTAAAAAAAGTATAATAATGCAAATATAAAAGTAAGAAATAATCAAACATAGGTAAAAGTTTGATAGTCCTATACTCCCTACAAAGAAAAAATTGATAGCCCTAAACCATTGTTGAAAAATTCTTTATTTTTTTGTTGGTAGTTACGTGTGTTATTACTTACATGGAGATAAACCAAAGATAGGTATAACTAGTCGGTGCACTATACAATGAATAGAATATAGGCTGTGGAAAAAAAGTGTAATGCGGGAATTGAAGCAAGTATGTATTTACTTAAGCCCCGTGATAAGCTACATGTTAAGCTCAAAATTTGAGCTTATTAAAATTTGGCATAAGCAGCTTATAAAATTGTGGAAAGTTATTTTTATTGATTTGTCCAAACACTTTTAAAAAGACTTATGTTAGTAGATTAGTCCACATAAGCTGAGAATAAGTCAATCCAAACGGGGCCTATGTCTGTATGTTGTATTATGTATATTGAAGAAGAAATTTGATCACTTTTGTGTTTCAAAAAAATAAAATGAAACCAACAAAATAAATGTATATTTCGTGTATCTCTACATGAATATTGATTTTTTTTTTTTAATTGTATTTTTGAATAAATCAATCAACCGAACCAAACCGATTAGTTTGGTTTGGTTTCATTTTTAAAAAGCAGTAAAAACTGAACTAAACTAACGAAGATATCATCGGTTAGTTTGAACCTTTTTTTTATTGAAAATTGATCCAAACTGAAGTGTTACACCCTACTCGCATCCTGAGACATCACATCTGCATTAGCAACAGACGCATCTAGGAGTAGACGTGTCACGGTATTTGACGGGTGTCGGTGCACTCGAATGTCACTTGTTTGACACTGTAAGAAACCTCACACAAGGATCCATTTTTCTATTTTCTTTGCTTCGACACTTCATAGATCAGCGTTCAACACTTATGCGACAAGATCAGACAACTCTGACAAGTGTCCAAAAAAAATGAGTTTTTTCGTTGCTTAGAGGCTTCTTAAACATCTCTCAAACATGTCTACTGGAATTAAAAATGTGTCAAACATTACTGATCAATCAGGGGTCAAATGCATTAAACTTGATGTTTTATAATTTTTTTAAAACGAAATGAATTTCTCAATTTTGATATTTTATAAATAGACATGTATGTAGTGATGCCGGTATCCTGTGTCTTTTAAACGAACAATGTCGACGTGTCTGTGTCAGATGTCCGTGTCACAGTTTATGCTTAATATTAGATACCACTTCGTAGTTTTTTTTGTGTGTTGTGTTTTTAGCCTTTTAAATATTCCACAAGCATGTAAACAATATCGTTTTAATTTTGAACTCCAAATACTTTTCCTCCCTGAACTAAATACTACCCTAACTGCTTTCTTTATGCCAAACAATAGTCAATGTCGAGCTACTCATAGAGGAGCATGCTTTAAGCCTTTTGGATCAATGGGGATTCTATCGACATATATGGAGGAATAATTGGCTCCTATAACAAAATTGTTTCAAATTAAAGATGGAGCTCTAAACATCCTCAGTCGAATATTTTTCCAGTTAATGACCTACTTCATCCTTTTGAACCTGCTTAGATAAAACAAGATTTCCTTAAAAAAAAACAAGGTTAAGTACGGTTACTATACCATCATTGAGTGGAAGAGTGTGGACTCAGATATCTAGTCGTCATTGTTTGAATTGCAGATAGTCTTTTGGTTGCTGCCACTACTAGATTGTTGAATTTGTTTGAAGACATCATCGCAATGGAAGATATGAGCTTGTACATGTTTTAAGAAGATAAAAAAAAGTATATTTATACCATATATAATGGGATGTATGATTGTAGTCACCTTTTCATTTTTTTTTTTTACAAAAACAAAATGATATTCATTCATTCAAATTGATAAGTACATACGATACAAAATTCGTTAAAAAAGTAAAGGGAGAATCTGCGAACAAACTCACAGCATCCAAGTTAATAACATACAGCGACAAAAAACCTACAAACAATATGCCAAAATAAATTTGATTATAATTTTTTTTTTATCCATTTTGGGTTGAGCTAGTGGTTGGCTTGAGATCTTGGAGTGCGTTCCTCTCAAGGTCACCGATCTGATCCCCTCTGATGCGAATTTCAGTGGACAAGTCTATGCAGAACTTCGCTCTGACTTTAAACGAGGCCCCGCAAGTGGGCGGTGAGATTGGTTCTCTAGGATTACTCGGTCCTTAGATGAGATGCCGAATTTAAAATAAAATGTTATTTTTTTGGTGTTACTGAAAATGATAAGAATTTGTATTATATTGTTGATGTCATTGAAAAAGATAAAAATGATTTGTTATAATTTGAAAGTGTCAAAAATCTATACCTACAATAAGATAAACATTTGAAAGTGTAAAACATTTATACCTATAATTTAATTAAAATCACATAAAAAAATACGATTCCTGAGTTACACGCTAAGCGAAAAGAGAGAGAAAAAAAAACAGGCGGACACACTAGTTTACTATAATAATATGTATAGTAATAAATACAGTAGTGCTCCCTCTATAGATTTTTTTAAAGTTCGTTGAACAACAAATATATATGGTTTATATTAGGGAAAATTACAATTACCTCCCCTAAAATTTAGTTAAATGTAACACACCTCCCTTCTAATTTCAAAAATACAATAACCTCCCTTCATGTTAGCTCTGTTAATTATTCTGTTTAGTTCCAAGAAATCCTTTTAAAAATCTGATATATTTTCTTAGCAACCTAATTTTTGCAACAAATTAAGCATTCAACCAATTTCTTCAATGATGGCAATATTCAGCTCTGCGGTGGACGGTGGGTGTGCAATTGGCCTTTGATTTGTTTTAGATTTTATACCTTTAATTCTTAGCAACCTATTCTTAACACTTACATTGTTTTCTTCCTATTTTCTCATCTCCGTTATCTAGTTTACCTTTAAACTCCCTTATTTAGCATCAACTTCACCGAGAAAATAAACCGACCAAACTAGAAATCCATTTAAACATGTTTTTGCTCTTGACAATGGAATACTTCTTTTTGTTCAATATCCCTTATCATTTTCTCCAATCGCAAGTCTATAATTGAAAACATGTTTTATGTTTCAATTAATTTGTTGGGTAAATATGTTTTAAGTGAGGGATTACAAATGGAGGTGACAATGTGTAGAACAAGAATAATAGGCCGCTCAATGGAGGAATTGATGTAATCGATCAATATTGGAATTTAGAATCACTAATTTGAATATTGTGAATTACTAATAGGTGTTGTTGTCAGCGGCGCAGAAGAATGGCTTAAACAATGTTAATAAGTTTTTTTTTTCCTTTTACTTTAACGGAGAAAAACAAACGGTGTTAGAAGAAGAGGGATGTCTTAATTAATTTTTATAGAACTTAGGGGAGGTTAGTGTCTATTTTAAAATTAGAGGGGGTGTTTGTGCTATTTGAAGAGACTTCAAGGGAGGTAGGTGCAATTTCCCCTTTATATTATAAACCAATTATCCCAATTCATTAATTATTGAATGAATTTGAAAAAAAACACATTGCTTTTATATTTGAGAATATACAAATTGAATTAACTTTGAATTATACTCTTCCACACACAAAACGATGCTAAAATGTATCTCTCCTTGAATGAAATTAAGTTTAGTTAAAAGTTGTTCATTTAATAGTTCAAGCGAACAACGATAACTTCAATGGAACCATATTGTTTTAAGTGACACTATACAAAGAAGAAAATACAGATGCTTCAAAAATGTAGATCAACACATAAGCTTCTTGTATGAAATTATACCATCAAAATTAATGTCCCAAATCAATACGTCGACCTCCACATTGTATTGCAAAGAAATGTGAGATAAGAAAGCCTCACAATTTTCGTCTCCATTTCCCGTCTGTAATTTCCATCTATAATCTCCAACAGACATACGATGGTTTCCATCTCCGATTTTTGTCTCTAATTTCCTTCTCTAACTTCAAATTGAACCAATTTATTTTTCAAGTATTTTTCTAAATATTGCGATATCGATAAACTTTCAACTAACACATTAAAATTCAAAATTATCATTGTATTGCACAAGGTAAAAATACGCAAAGAAGGACACAATTTAAGACTACTATGCATCACGTGAGTGGACGGGGTAAAAATATTTCCTAACATGTCAAAGTCGATTTCAAAGTTAAGGAGACCTTGGTCAAAAGAAATGAGGTAACTTCTCAAGTAACTATTCAAATGACTTCCCTTATATATAAAAATTCACACATACAAGTAGAGATGTCACAACTTAAACTCGATCATAACGTTTGACCCAATAAATTTGATATTTTTATCGGTTAAGTTAAAAGTCATAGACTATTCCATTTTCTTAAAAGAATTAATAATGAATTTTGAGATATTTACAAAGAGAAAGTTATTTAACTCTAAAATCTTTCCATGAAAATAAAAATAGAACAAATATCCTTTAGAAATAAAAGAAGCTCTTGAGAGAAAAAATAAAACAAATCTTTGTAACAAAAAGATAAAAAAAAAAGAAAAAGAAATAAAAATCCAGCGAGATGCAAAGAAAAGAGTGACACGTAATCGGGTTAGGGTTAGAGTCTGAATCACTCTTTAAAAGCGCGCACACACACCACTTGCTTCATTCGTTTTCTCTCTCTATCGCTATCTCTTTCTCTCTCTAGAATTTGTGCGATTCAATTCAATCAATCAAAGAAGAAGATGATGCAACCAGGAGGACCAGGTATGCCACCACCCAACTTGGCTCAACAATTCCATCAACAAGTACAACAGCAGCATCAACAACAACCACCCTACATGATGATGCCTCCTCATCAGCCTCAACCACAAACCCAACCTCCTCAGATGTGGGCCCCTAACGCCCAGCCTCCTCAACAATCGGCGGTTCCTCCTCCTACCAACGCCGATGAAGTCCGTACTCTCTGGATCGGTGATTTGCAATATTGGATGGACGAGAATTATCTTTATAACTGTTTCTCTCACACCGGCGAGGTATAATAACCGCTTTTATTATCTTATCTTTTTAGATCTATTGATTTTAAATCTCTTTTGTTAGGGTTATTTTTTTTAGGGCTAATTGAAACATGAAGTTTATGTTAATTGGAACAAAAACAAATCTGTTATGTAATTGTTTAATTTTTGAATACGAGGTTCTTTTATAAGGATCAGTTTGTTATGAAAAAGGATGTTTTCTGTTTTGAGTAATTGGATAATCTTGCTTTTGTATGGTTTATTCATTGGATTTAATTTGTTATAAGGATGGTGTAAAACTTTTTTACACATGCATCCTATCAAATCATCATGATACGGAGGTTCTTTGAAAAAGGAGTATGTTATGAAATCGATGTATTCTGTTTGGTGAAAGTGGATAATCTCGTGTTTGTATGGTTTATTTATTGGATTTAATTTGCATGCACAGACAGTGTAAAGCTTTTTTACCCATGCATCATAACAAATCATGACAATAGATATTTATGGAAATATTTTAGAAACCAAGGTATACATTTGGCACTATGGTGTGGTTGATTGGATACACGGCTAAAAATGTTTTACACTTTCAGTGCAAAGAAATTTATCTATTATTTATTCTGTTTGCTTGAACTGTTTATTGTTCAAGGTGATTGTTGTAGTATTATTTTCACTATATTGATGGTGAAACTATTATATCAACTTTGAAGGCATCTTGTTTATTATTTACGAAATTGTGCTGTTCCTTTGTAGGTTGGATCTGTTAAAGTTATTCGTAATAAGCAGACTAATCAATCTGAAGGTTATGGGTTTCTTGAGTTTATTAGCCGTGCTGGTGCTGAGAGAGTACTTCAAACTTATAATGGCACCATCATGCCAAATGGTGGCCAGAATTTCAGATTGAACTGGGCAACTTTTAGTTCTGGTGAGAAGCGTCATGATGATTCTCCTGATTACACCATATTTGTTGGTGACTTGGCTGCTGATGTTAGTGATCATCATTTGACCGAAGTGTTTAGAACTCGGTATAATTCAGTTAAGGGTGCGAAAGTTGTAATTGACAGGACCACTGGTAGGACAAAAGGTTATGGTTTTGTTAGGTTTGCTGATGAGAGTGAACAAATGAGGGCTATGTCTGAAATGCAAGGGGTTCTTTGTTCCACAAGACCCATGCGTATTGGACCAGCTTCTAACAAAAACCTTGGCACACAGACTTCAAAAGGTATGTCCTTTTAATGGTTGTTATACATTGGCCAACATAAAGAAAAACTTGAGCTGTTTTCCTTTAGATGCATGTGTCTAGCTATTGATAAATACTGATACTGTTTGGAAATAATGTTTTATGTTTCCCTGTTATCTTTTATTGCGTGAATTCCTAAATGTTATCCTTTAGTATATGATAAGTTTCAGTCAGGCTCTTGAAGATATGCTGTCTAAACACGATGCTTGTTCGTAATTTCGTTTCAAAATTTGGGCTAAGTAAATAATGTAGAATAATAAAATCTTATAGAACTCGTGTTGTCTCAAAGCAGGGTTTCAAGAGGCTCTGTCATCTCGAGCCTGGAACTGATTTCAGCTGAAATGGTTACCATTTTAGTGCATGGCCTTCCGTAGGTCAGTAATCCGTTTATGTCTCGCCCATTAATTTTTGGTGGCATTTTCTTTCCCGCCTTTATTCCGCACCTATTCTGTTTACTTTCTCTTTTCCTTTCGTTTTGTTGGCTTGCTTTTAAGCCAAATTACATACCACAGCTATTCATAGTTTTTAATTTTTTTCAGCCCACCTTTCTTTGTTTCAGCTCTTAATTTTTATTCTTTTGAGCTTTACTTCTTTTGGTATTTTAAATTATATCCAAATAATCTTAGTTCTTGCATTAGAACTACATCTTTCAATTTTATTTGCTTGTTCTACAGCAAATCTTGTTTACTTTTAATAATTTTTGGTTCATCTGTCTGATGCTTTAATAATTTAAGTTACCAATCTCAAATCCACACGGGTAAAAGGTGGAGTCCTGGTCTTTAGTGCTTTCATTTTGTAGAATCTGTACTATTCAGTCTTGGTCTTTAGTGCTTTCGTTGTGTTAAATTTGTACCATGGAGATTGGTTGTTCATTGTCACGTTCTTTACTATTTATGTTCATGATGTTATGGCCTTTTCTCTTTCTTGGTTAGTTTCTGCACTGTTTGGCGTACTAAATTTATAATTTATCATATATTGCTCAGTCTAATGGGTAGTGTAATCTTTCGGAATTTCTAGTTGATGCGTTATGAGTTTTTTCTGCACAAGCATTCGACAGTTTCCTGCTCTGTTCTTTATTTCAATCTCTACGTGAACCTTGATTATAATACAGGACATCAATCTCTATTAAACTTTGATTATAATATTGGACACAAGGACGATCAATGCCATTTCTATATGCTTTGATGCAGTTGTAAATAAATTTACACACGCGCTGGCAGTCCTTGCATTGCTCAACACTCTAACTATTTTTATTGAATATTTAAGACACAAGGAAGATCATTGCCATTTCTATATGCTTCGATGCATATGTGAATAAATTAACACATACACACGCGCATGCAGTCCTTGCATTGCTCAACACTTCAACTATTTTTATCGTATTCACGCAATCCTTTTTTCATTTTGTCCATGATTTAATGTATAGTTATATTTCAATATTTCAACATGGATGGTGTGTGTAAGGCACCAATCTTTTTAGTGCTCCTCAACCTTGGGTGCATCCTTTCATTGCACAGGTTAAGTAAATTGAATGTGTTTATTTTATACTGACTTCATTTCTGTTTGTTGAATGTTTATCGTTGTTTGTTGCTTCTGAAATTCCTCGTGTGCTTGCTTTTGCTTGAAAATTATGTCACAGAAGTACAAGCTGTGCATTTTATTATATTTATGCTATTGGTTTATTTTCTTCCTTTTTTCTATGAACTGCTTCCTTCCATGTTTTTTGTTATTTATCTATTTATTTTATTTTACTTTGAAAATGCAGCTTCTTATCAGAATCCACAAGGGGGGGCACAGAACGAGAATGATCCAAATAATACAACCGTGCGTATTTCTTTATAACATAGAAATTGTTCTCTTTTATACTTGTTTGTAACCTGATTTCTCTTCATTGCAGATTTTTGTTGGCAATTTGGATCCTAATGTCACAGATGAACATTTGAAACAAGTTTTTACTCAGTATGGTGAACTGGTTCATGTTAAGATTCCATCAGGCAAGAGATGTGGGTTTGTCCAATTTGCAGACAGGTAAATTAATCATTTAAATATTTGATATTTATCTTATGACGGTATTACTTCCCCATTCTATTCAGTGCTCTGATTGTGACACTATATTTCATATATCAGGAGTTCTGCTGAGGAAGCACTTCGGGTTTTAAATGGTACACTTCTAGGTGGACAAAATGTCCGGCTTTCATGGGGACGAAGCCCGGCAAACAAACAGGTAAGAGTTTTGAGATTGTTGTAAACCTGAGCTGCATTTGATGCAAACTTTTTTGACTTATTTTGATCAACTTTAATGGATTTCCTTGCTGATTTTCAGACCCAACAAGATCCAAACCAGTGGAACGGTAGTAGTGGTTACTTTGGCGGATATGCCCAAGGTTATGAAAATTATGCTTATGCCCCACCTGCTGGACAAGACCCCAATATGTATGGCAGCTATCCGGCGGGGTATGCAAGTTACCAACCTCCTCAGCAGCAACAGCAATTAGGATATAGTTAAAAAGTTCAGCCCCAAATTTTCTGTTCTGTACTTCTGAGACTTAATTTTGGTTGCTTTTCTTTTCGTGTATTGTGAGACCTTTTTTGAGGGGAATGTGTCTTGTAGAACTTGAAACCCATTTTGCTCCGTTGTTTATTTAATGTCTCCTGTGTTTCGCTAAAAACATTGATATTCTATGCGGACCTTATGTATCCTTAAAATATTGATTGCTGAATACTTTTATTTATATTTTATGAATTGCCGCATTTTCAATATCCTGTGTTAAATCTAATTTTGGATGGATTTTAAAGTAACGAGAGGGAGATGGCTTTTATTTCCTGTTTTATTCACAAAGGAATGCAAGTCTATTAAACTTAAATTTATTCATAGTTCTAAGCATTCAAATAATGTGATCATCATACCGAATAAAATAATTTTGTATCAGTAAGTTGTCGCTTCTCTGATCTCACTGAATGAAAGATATCAACTCCAAATATTAAAATTTGAAACTAAAACCATTATGAGTTAGGTCCTACCTAGGAAACAAATATAGACACTTCTTACTCGATGGACACCTTAACCAAATTTGGACAAATTGATTCTACAAATGAGATTAACTCTGCCTCAGCGACATCAAATGGTTGGGAGCTGGTGTGCAGGTCATTCTAATGCACCCCTTTCTCATATCTCATCCTCTCGTGAATGAAAAGTTCTTGATATATGGAATGGTTAGTGAATATTCAAATAACAAAATACAAACATTTCCTGATATGACAACAATGAATATAAATAAAGTGAGCCTAAACTAATTAATTTATGCATTCAACATCAACATTCAAAAACCCATTAGGAATTCATGGTTAGAGAATATTGACATAACAAAATACAAACATTTCCTGATATTACAACAACGAATATAAATAAAGTGAGCCTAAACTAATTTAATGCATTCAACAACCCATCCTTAAACAAGATGAATACTCGATTGTCACACGTCAGTTTGAACAAGTAAATTTTCATGTATTCTAATTTATTTAATTTTGTATCTTCACACTCCAAAACTTTTATCTACAACTAAAACCTATATTAGTGTTTGTTTGTTTTGGCGGCGGAGACAAAGTAGACGTGGGTCGACATATAAGCTACAAGTAACAACTTTATTTTCAAGGTGAATGGCTTTTAAAAGTGCGGCACTAGAAGAAAAATGCAAATATTTTTTCTTTTTACAATTCTCTTGCTCGTGCTCTCTTTCTCTCCCTCCCTCCCTCTCATTCATTGACTATGTATGCATGATTTTTGCTTTGCATTTACATACAATACTTTTCTTGGTTGTGTTAATTATTTTAGCAATCAAAACTACACTTTTTTTTTTTTTTTTTAGAAACGGCAAATATTATTAAGGTAAGTTAGTGCAAGATGCACTTAACCCGCAAAGGAGGAAAAAGAGTACACAGTTAGAGCGCCTCACAACAGACGGCAACTCTCCACCAACCACAACTCGGTGAAAAAAAGCCCTATAATCCACATCCAAACAACCGGACAGGACCTAAGAAAAAAAACAGAAATCAAAACCACCAAAACAGTACTAAAACAACAGCAAACTCTGTACCAACACACCACACGGTCCTGCTGTCAAGAAGCCAGAACCGCTCCTGTCAACTACTACAACAGCAGCAGTGAAACCCGGCACAGGCTAAAATGCTGCCAAACACCTCACGACAGACCCATCAGCTGCCAAAAAAACCCCAGAAACACTCCCATCAACCGCGAATCACTCCAAGGCACCACTTCGGATTCCAACACCATTCGTAGAACAAACAAGGTTGATGATTTATTGATGTGATGAAGACATGTGCATCCCTTACCTCACACCTACAGATGACCAAACTATTCAACATTTTAAAGGATAAAAAGGGCTCATCACAACTACTTTCGTCATCGCAAAATGCAAAATTCTTCAGAGCATTGAATGTGGTGATGTAAACCATCCTCCACATCCTCTTTGATTTCCATCTTCATGTACAATTTTACTGACTGTGTCTATATAGGAAAAAGTCAAGTGACTCGATGTTATTGCTATAGAAGGAAGGCACTTTATTTAGGTTATTGCTATTGAAGGAAGGCACTTTATTTAGTTTTGATCACTTTGGAAATCTTTTAATAATTCAAAGATTTTTAACACTAGAGGAGATTTGTAGGATCTTTAACATTAAGAATGAGCGCTTGACACCTTTCAGAAAAAGTTGGGAATGTGTTTAGCAGCCTTCATGAGGTGCCAAATCGAAAGGTTGTGGAGTAGGAATTCTAATAATTTGGAATAGAATAGTGCACAGAAGGGAAATTATGCACAAAATACGGGAGAATGGATGTTTTAGAGAGAAGAATTGTTGAAATGTTGATTGATTCTCAAACGAGGTACATGACTTTGTTTAAAGGAAACTAATAATCTTTTTGTTAGAAGTAACCTAGAAAGAGTTGGAAAGGAAGTGATAAGGAAACTAATAATCTAATACTTAATTCCCGTTACATAAATTACTTATTGCCAATGGTTATTTCAATAAAGGGTAGAGCAATTGCACTCAAACAACAATTTATCCGATCCCAAGTAATCATCATCCCAGTCCAGCTTCAATAATAATCAATACTACTTCCATCAACAACATACCAAAACCGTCAAAATGTATGAAATTATTCGGAGGAAAGAATCAACTAACAATTATATTATACTAGCGAAAAGACGGCCACAAGTGTTCGTATTTCTGCTCTTTTTATTAGGGAAACGTTTGAAAATTATGAACGGTGTTTTTTTATTTATTTTTATGAAATCTTGATTTTGATTAAAACTAAAAATATAAATATTTGTTGCTTTGAAGTTATAACAATCAAACTAATCATGATTATCTATTTCAATGAAAACAACAATATAACAAAAAAATATAATCTAAATTTTTTTTAAATGATAAAGGAAAAAAGCCATATATATATATATATATTCATATCGTGTTTGTTACATTTTTTTAATTTTATCTATTTGTTACATGTGTTATTAATATTGAAAATTGAGGGCATTTTGAAAAGAGAAAAAGTCAACCCAAAAGAGCTAAAATAGATTTTAAGCAACATGTGTCTCACTAGTACCAAAAGAAATTATTCCCTGTCATCTAATCATAAATTGTACCACATCGTTATTTTTAAATATATTTGAAATCAATCAAATTTTTATATCTATATATATATATATATATATATATATATATATATATATATATATATATCTTAAATCTAATTTATTTTTTGCTCTAATTTTAAATCTAAATTTTTTGAAGCAATATTTTTTTTGTTCGGGTTGAGTATGTTATATCTTGTATTTTTTGACCGAATCTAAGATATATTTTGTTAAAAAATATTTATACAAAATAGCTTATAAATATGAGAAACGTGCAATCAATCTCACAGTTTTTTATGCAGCAATATATTTTTGTTAGGGCCAGCGATTTCACACCATGTCTTCAACCAAGAAGATCACTTTGAAAAGTTCGGACGGCAAAACTTTCGAGGTTTCTGAAGACGTGGCACTGGAATCACAGACAATCAAGCACATGATCAAGAAGAATAGTGGCAGCGACAATGAAATTGTTGTTCTGAACGTTAAGAGCAAGATCTTGGCGAAGGTTATTGAATACTCTAAGAAGCATGTAGAGGCTCGTTGGGAAGCTGAATTCGTTAAGGTTGATCGTAAGGTTAAGAAGCGTGTCGATGATCTCAAGGCTTGGGATGCTGAATTCATGAAGCAGGTTGATCAGGATACCCTTAACGATCTCCTTCTAGCTGCAAATTACTTGAACATCAAGGAACTGTTGGATTTTACTTGTCCGGCTATAGTGGACGCTCGTAGGAGAGACACACTGTTTGTGTTTCTTATTCTTTTTGTTTCTTTGATGTTTTTTTTTGTTTTGTGTTAAGAAGATATAAAGCTATTTGTTTTTTGTTTTCCTCATCTTTCAGATTATTTGTATTGGGTAGTGTCTCTTCTGGTTTGTTAGACCTTTACTAAATTTTCTACTCTAAGATTAATGAATTTCTTTATCAAGCAAGTATTTACGATTAACATAAACTATTCTTCTTATTTATCGTGTTAGTATTATATTGTTATAGAACAATATCTTTGAGTTATAGAGTTTTCTCTTTGAAAAACATATAGTTTAATTGATGGCTCACACAACTCGGCTTATAAATATTGACTAAAATAGCCATAAGTTTGATTATTTGGTAAAGAGTTGATTTTTTTTGTTGTTAATCGGGCCTAACAATCCAGAGTTCGACCGTGATATAAGAATAGTCTGAGTAAGAATTATTCAATTCAGGAATCAAACATTGGGTTCTTCTGAACGATTCATCCTTGGTGAAGCTCATTAACCACTTCAACTCAATTGCTTGGTTGATAAAGAGTTGATTTACCAAGTCATGGATTCAATTCTTGTTGCTAGTGTTAGGACCTTTTTATGGATGATTTGTAAATATCTATGTTAGACGTTCACTTTACCTTGAAGTCTGCGCTAACACTGATGAGTCCAAAGAGACCAATCCACCTAGACGTTTGTAACAAAAAAGAATCCACCTAGACTTTTTTTATCAGCAATTGTTTTTACTAAAATATATTTTCTTTGTTACTTATTTTATCTAGAATAAACCCTAATAATTTTGGGGAAGAAGTCATCCATGTAAGCAAAAATTTCGAGTCACATGCCACATCCAAGACACTGTGCGTTTGGTTCGACGCAAAGAAAAATATAGAGAAATCTTATAATTTTTATGGTGTGTTTTTGTAACGGATATGATAGATGTCAGGTGTTAATAGTTAATATAACGAATTGAATTTATAGTGTCTGATAAACGATAAAAAATCTGCATGCTTGTAAGAAAAATTGTCACCACAAAATTACTTTGGAAAAAAATAAATTACTGCTACTATTCACTATAGACTCGAAGATTGACTTTGTGAAATAAAGTTTTAGGCTATGCTTGAGAGTTGGCTTTTGGAGAAAAATGGTGGAAAGATTTAATCAAAGATTAGGCTATGCTTGAAAATTAAAGATTTAATTTCTAAGTGTGATAATGTTGTTTTGTTCGTATCTGTTCGTTGTTTGATTTTCTCCATCTTGTTGTAACATTTATTTGGTTTAGATTAACATAATTCTTTCGTTTGGTGTCCATTACAAATTTAATCAATGACTTTGACATCTTCAACGTTATAGATCCGAAGACACATGTATTAAGAATATTTTTATTATGTCACATTTGTAGACATGTTGTGTTTTTTGCTATAAATAATTAAATATCATGAGTTTGTTTAAAGATTCATCATTTTTCAGTTTTAACAACTTTAAGATTTGTATTATTATCAATGTAATTTCTAACGATTTGAATAATTGAATATTATTATCGGTACAGTAGCGACTCTGCTCCCCATAATTTTAGCTTAAAAAAATTGTTTTTTAGTAAAAAAAAAACAACAACCCTAAAATAAGATATATGCGAGGAGAGGACGTGCCTATTCTATTTCCCAGTATATATTAGAGTTTGGAATTGGAGATCAGAAGAGAAGAGACTCACTGATTCATCAATAGTAATGACCAACATTAATTAATTAATTTCTTTTTAATTTTGTTTCGAATACCAGATAAGCTAAGCTCACGAGAACCATATTATATTTTTTTTCCGTCAAGTAGCCTAGTAGCTAGAATTCACATTTTTTCAAAGTGAATAAGTGAGGTGTCCGGGGTTCAAACCCCAACCCTTACATATGATAATGGTCCCTGCCAACTGAGCTATACTCACGGGAACGAGGACCATAATATATTATTTTTATTGAATGTAAATGCTTAACATAATGTTATTAGTATTTAACATTTTTTTTTGAAACGGTTATTAGTATTTAACAATGTTTTCATCTTATTTAAAAAAAAAATGTTTTGATCAGATTGGCTTAAATAGTAACGAAGGCAACAAAATTGATCGTGTTAGATTTATTCGCCACAACACAACCGCTGCATTTCGTCTTCATCAACGTCTTTGAATTTCTGCATTCCATTTGTGAGTTTTCTTTAGCTGTATTTATTTACGCTTACGTAATAACAATAAAAAACCTAATCATATGCAACTTTCCTTTCTGTGCATCTATTACAAAAAAAAGAGTGTATAAATATGCGCCTGATGTGGTCTATAATAAAAACCATGTACATCATTAATGAATTTTTTTTTGGACAAAATTAATGAAAAAATATTGATTTGTAAACTGTGAAATGTCAAAATTCTTGATAATGTTTGTGAACTTAGACGCATTGTTTTGCTTTATCTGGTATTTAGTAATTTGATAGGGATTCTCCTTTTCTTTAACCAACAATTTTATGAATGGTCATCTGTTTGAGGGATACAATGGTCCCTTTTGTTATTGGGACCACCATAGCTGCCACTGTGTTTTCATCTTTACATGATGTAGCACCAGTTTTGAACCAGTTGATATTCTGTTTGCTGTCAACTAAGATATAATAAATGCTAATAATTTCTTTGCAGAGAACACTGTAATGCATGTCATTTTGAGGCTAGGTGTTGTCACAAGCCTTTTATAGTTTATACTGTTTGTCACAGGCCTATTGTTTGAATTTATTTATAAAATCATGTCAAATCTTTCTATGCGAAACATTTTGTATTATTTGCTAAGAGATATGTTATGGGACAACCATGAACACATACATGCACACATAAGGGGAAATAGATGCTACTTTTACAGTTTTATTGACATGAGGCTATATTGATTTCCATAGAATTTTCTTCTATGATCAAAATTCTTATTAATCTTTACTATATTAAAAAATATTCTCTATACATCCTTTCTCTTCCTTTATTACTCCTAATGATCAAACAAATGCCATGATTTCTCGTTGTGATTTTTTCAGAGATATATTTGTTTGAGACCTTCCAGTATCTTCTGAAAAATGAACCAACAGAATCAAGGATTGGGCGTTCAATCAAGTGTTCCAACGAAAAGAAAACGTGGCCGACCACGAAAAGAAGATAATGTAGTTCATGGAGTGCAAAAACCTGAGAATGTATTGAACTTCAATCAAACCGCCGGAACAACTAATAATTCCGATAGTGGTATGTTAGGGAAGACGGTCACCGGTGTCATTGAAGCAACTTTCAATGATGGATACCTTGTTAATATTAAGGCGACAGATTCTGATTCTTTTTTCAGAGGTGTCGTGTTTCTTCCAGGACAAGTTATGCCAATTAGTGCAGAAAATGATGTGGCTCCCCATGTCCAAATGATCAACAGGAAAGATTTTCCGATTCCAATGCCAAACTCTCAAACAAATGAGGTACAAGTTATGCCAGATACTGAAGAAAATGTTGTGGTTCCGCACGTCAGCCAAATGATCAAACAGATGTTTGCAATTCCAAAGCCAAACTCTCAAACCCATGAGGTTCAACTTATGCCAGTTACAGCAGAAAATGATGTGGCTCCCCATGTCAACCAAGTGATCAACAGGAAAGAGTTTCCAATTCCAATGCCAAACTCTCAAACCAATGCAGTACAAGTTATGCCAGATACCGAAGAAAATGATGTGGTTCCCCATTTCAGCCAAATGATCAAGCAGATGTTTGCAATTCCAAAGCCAAACTCTCAAACCAATGAGGTACATGGTTCTCTTCCCCCATTACAATCAATCAAGCCACAAATACCGGTGCCTTTGCCTGGAGAGAACGTGCTACCGACAGAGGTTCACTCCAGTATCTCAGTTCCACCAGGGATATCAGAGGCTGGACATGTGAATCAGTCTTCCTGTCTCAATTCAGAGATGGGCTGTGATAAAACTGTTGAACAAAGTGATAAATTGCATGAACTCAATGCCTCGACACAGGTAGAAGAACCTGGTGCAGCAAAAGAGTCAAGGCCTGCATCCGAAACCATGAACCTGTTTCCAACAATTGAAAACACTGATAAGCAGCTCAGAAATGAACAAGTATCTCCTTCTGTGAATCAGCTGAATGAGTTGGTTCATGATTATCTAAATAATTCAAATATTGAACTCAACTTGGTTACTGTATCTGCTGAACCTGAATCTATGCCATCTGAACAGATTAGTAAACCTGTTGAAAACTTTGTGGAGAAGCAGAACTTACCAGAAACAAATGTACAAGAAGATGCAAAGACAACTCTTGTTTCTATTGATACTTTGAGCAATGTTGATAATACCCCAAACTCAAATGGAAAACCAAGTACTGGCATTGCTAATATTCTGGAAATGGTACCAAATCAAGCAGTTGGGACTAAACAACCAGAATCCATGCAATCTGAACAGGTTGGTCAGTCTGATCCTTATGGCAACATGCTTTCATCTGAAGGATGCAACTTCATGGACAAGAGTGATCCGCAAAACTTTAGCTCTCTTGGTGATGTTAATAGGGTGGATTTCAGTCATTCGACAGAATCTTTAGTTGATGCTGGGCCTTCTGACAACCAGATTGGAGCAAGCACTTTATAATTTTGATTGCAACAAATTGGAGTTGTTGGATGAAAGATCAGACAATTTACATTTCAACCTCATCACGGAGTTGGAATCTGATCCGAACTTTATATGTCGGCTCCAATTTTACAGACTATAGTGACTGCACTTATTTTACTGTAGCAAATCCATGTCCAAAATAAACAAGTACACACCTGCTTTGCAAATGACTAATCTCCACCGAAAGGCCTGGATGTCCACCTTTAGTGAGGTCTACCCTTCCAACCACAAGTCTTGAACACGAGATTTTGCTTAAAGAATCCGAGTCCAGTTCCACCAAAACGAATTTAATGTTCGTAGTCTAGTAGTCGTTTGGTTTGACATGTTATTGGAAATGAATTTTTTCTTTTTGGAATAGTTATTAGAATTGAGTTGGCATTAGTAGTTATAGTTTCCAGTCTTCTTAATTTTCTCTTTTAATAACATTGTAGTTTGCTCTACATTTTGTTGTTTCAGTTATTGAATAAAACGAGTTTTCTCTTCAATATTGGTAGGATAAACACTAGATTATTCAGCATATATGCTTAGCATATACATCTCTCTGCACATTGCATGGTGAAATCTAATCATAATCGATTCAACTCCTTTCATAGGTTATATGTAGAGGGAGTTACTGCTACAATTAAGAATATTTTTTGACAAAAATACAATTAGGAATATGATGATTGATTATGTTGAATTATTATTGCTTGAACGTTTCAGTTCCCTTTTTATAATCAAGAAAAAGCTAAAGTCAATGTGGAGGAATGTCACAATGCTATGTGCAGCCAGTGAGGTTTTGAGATACATATGATTCGAGTAATCACATGATACATGATGACCAATATTTATTGTCATTATTCGATATTGTTTATGTTACCTGATTATTGTCGCTTTCTTCGGTGTTGGCCCTGACTGTAATCCATCTTACCCAGTTACCCATGATGCCAAAATACTTGCTATTGGGGGGAAAACACACTCTTTGAATTATTGACTGAGATATAAAATATATACTGATACAAATGTGCATGCTATTCATTACTTTGTTAAATATGAATGTCAACAGATTAGATGGTAATACAATCTGCCGTAAGTTTGGACAGAGACTAGGCATCACTATCCGCATGTTACACAGCTCTTGATATATTAACACATAAAATTTGTTGGTGCTTGATCTTGTTTGTTGCTTGTTATAGATTTAGATCGATTCGACCTTTCTAAGGATCTTACCTGATATAGTTACACACTGTCTTCTGAAAACCAAATTGGAGCAGGCACTTGAAAATTTAGAGTCGTTGGATTAAGATCGGACAATTTCCATTTAAACCTTATTACGGACTTGGAGACTTGGAATCTGATCCGATCTTTATCTATGACTCCAATTTTGACGACTATAGCGACTGCTCTTATTTTATTGCACAAAATCCATGTCCAAATATACCAGTTTTTTAGTCAATTGAAATGACATGGTTTTATAAATGTATGCCGTAAAATTATTGCCTGAGATAGATAATATATATTAATAAAATGAGCATACTATTTTTTATTTTGTTAATTACAAATGTCAAGAGATGATAATACAATCTGCCATAAGTTCGGAAAGTGAATTGGCAACATTATCCCCTTATTTAAATTAAGCCTCTTGCTATGATTTTGATGATATATTAAGAAAGTTTAGTTTGTTACGGATTGATCTTGTTGCAATTAATAGAGCAAGACTGATTCGAGCTATCTAAGGTGTGAGTATGGCATTAGAATGGAAATGGACATTTTTTTCAAAGGTATGGCATCATTATTTTAAAAAAATCTTACCTGATATTGAAGTCTTATTGTTGAAAAACTATTTTATGATAAGTCACGTTTAACTTGTCATTTTTGGTGGATTAAGTTGAGGTTTTCCTCTGCTTAATTTTTCCAAGCTTTGAAAAATGAAGGATTGTTCTTGCATGTTTAGAACAATATATAGATTGGACATGTACTATATGTTGTTTTCCTTTGCTTATGGGTTTGGGATCAACGCTCGGGAAACTTTCATGTAATTAAGTTTCAAGGTTCGACCTAATTACAAAGTTAAGATACTCTTCCGTCTCTAAATAATAATCGTTTAAGGTTTATACACGGTTATTAAGGAAATGATTAATTGTGTTGATTTTGATGGTAAAATTAGTATCATTTACTAAAACACCCTTATTAATTGTAGTTAGTGGAGTAGTTAAGTTGAATGAAATTCAATAAATAAAGATATAATAATGAAAATAATAATAAATGCTACATTAGAATTCTAATGTGACAATTATTTTGAGAAAAAAAAATTGGTAAAGAGACAATTATTGTGAGACAAGGGAGTATTAACTAGGGCTATTAATTATAGGCTCTGTTTCGTAATTTTTTTTTGTAGATAACTCATAAGCTAGCTTAGTTTATTTCAAATAACTGATAAGCTAACTTATAACTCATAGCAGATAAACTAGCTGATTGTTTCTAAAAAAAAAATAAAGTAGCTGATTGAATTTGCAATAACCGGTAAACTTAGCGATTGAACTATCTTATAAATATGAAATAATATATTTAATTAATATTTGCTTTTTTCAATTAAGATTACATGTGTAAAATTGAATAAATAATGATAAGTTATAAGATTTGTCAAACAAAAAAAAAAGATAAGTTATAAGCTACTTGAATTAACTTATCAAAAAACACTATAAACTAGTAAAAATAAGTTAATGCTCATAAGATAGTAACATTTATTAAACGAGTCTTTTTTAGTCATATAAAAGTTTTTAAGACATAAACAATAAACTAAAAAATGAATCTTGTTAAACAGACTATATATACTAGTAAAAATTGAATTAGCATTAGAGAATTTAAGACGAAAAGAATATATAATCAGTTTTTAATACAAGCTTGCCTCTCAATCTTGCATATTCTTCACGACCACCTTTTTGGTGTAAATCGAGTATTCTTTGCTTGCAACTTCGAAGAATAATCGCTCGAGCATTGTGGAACTTAAATGAATGACAAACTCTCCCTACGAGTTTTAACACTGTTGCATACTCAATGCTCGATTCGAATCCATGACCTTAATTAAGCTAGAAGGGATACATGTCATCTCATCTAAATGCTCCCGGATACTTCACGACCATTTTCACTCTAGTGAATGTAATTGGCAATTGAAAAAATAAAAATAAAAAACGAATATTGTTTATCCTCCTCCATTTCCATATTTTTTTTTTTGGTAACATTGTCCAAGATATGATTTATAAGATATAAATATAAATATTTTTCGTCGTGATTCACGAATAGATGTAGAGTACTACACGAAACACCTTTGTTTTGGTCTCTTTTTTCGATCATCAATCTGGTTTGGTTCTTAACCAAAACTACATACTGAAATCCCAAATTAAGAGATACATTATACATTGTATGAAACTAATATTACTACGTACTAACGATCACCTAACCAACCAACTCTCTACATTTTTTTTTTTGAAACAGCTTATATATAATGACCACACTTGCACAATATGAACAAGAGGGCATAAAAAATGCGGCTACCACCCCAAAAGAGAGCAAAAACCACAAAGACCCCAACTAGGTGATCACCACCCTATAAAACCAACTCTCTACATATAGATTATATATGAAAAAGTTGAGAAAAAAACAAATGCTCAATCGACCCTTCAGCTAGCTAGCACCAGAACTGTGTAGTATGTTCTCATTAACTAAACAACTAATTAACCTCAGACTCTGTAATTAACAACATTCAGGAATAGTCTCTAACACCGGTTTCCAGTGATCATGCTTGTTTGTAATTTCATGGTCTCTGGCTTTTATTAACCGATAAAGAACTTGTTCTGCAGAACCTAATTCATTCGCCGTCTTCTTCTTCATCATCTGCTTCTGCTGCTGTTGCTTATTACTACTATTTTGTAAAGCTCCCAATAATTCAGCCAGCTCGGACTTTGAGATCTTTAATGTTACCTTTCCACTTGCATCTCCAGAAGCTCTAAGCCTTTCTAATAGATCATTCTCCTTTTGAGGATGATCAAGATGAGCTTCATCAAACACCTTACTTGATGATGAACGACATGTCTTTGGCTTCGGCATCTTTGTTTGCTTAGATGAATTCAAAGATCCCCAGTCTTCTCCACCAAACTCCATTGAAGATGCTGCCTTGCAACAGTTTCCCATTTTCTTGATTACACTGAAGAAAATTAGTTTGAAAATACTTTGAGTGTACTCTCTTAGTCTTAGATGTTATGTATTATTATTGGAACTCTTAGAAGAATATATGATCAAAGTTTGTTTATGAGAGATTGTGAAGTGGTGAAGATTTAATTTGATATATGTATTTATAGAGATGAAGGGAAAATTTAAGATATGGTTAGCTTAGCCGTAAAGGGGGTGTGTTGTGTGCAAGTGTGAGTTATATATGTCCCACATCGGATAGAAAAGTAAAGGTTGAACACCTTATAAGTAAGAGGACTCATAAAATCATTGCCTTAAGGTTTTGGGTAATAGTGTAGCTGGGAGTACTTGGTTTGTCCTTTGCCTTGAATCATTACCTCCTCAAATTTGTTATTTAGTTTTTTTTTTCCAGCCATAATTTTGGTGCAAAGTTTCTATCGAGAATGATTAATGTTGGTCGAAAAACCTGATTTATCACTTTGATGGGGTGTCAATTCCAACTATGTTAGGTCGATCCAAAACCTTGGTTTTTATAGCATCCAAGTTTAATTCCACTTAGGTCACTGCAATATTTGTAAGTGTATGTTAGTTTAATCACATTGATGTTCTTTTTCTTTCTTGTTCTCTCTTTAATTTTTATTTTTTTTAAAACTCGGTATCCGATCTAAAGACCGACTAATCCGAGGGGATCAATCCCACCGTCCACTTGCGGGGGGCCCGTTTAAAGCCAGAGTAAGCTCTATATGGACTTAGCCCACCGAAATTGGCACCAGAGGGAATCAAACCTGAGACCTTTGGAGGAGCAAACTTCAAGATCTCAAGCCAACCACTAGGTCAACCCCAAATGGATTCTCTTTAATTAATTACATGATATGGTATGTTAGTAATTGATAAGGATGTGGAAATTAACATGGCGCCACCCAGACCCGCGATAACGTTTTAAATCTTGTATTGAAAAATTGTACCGTACGTCATTAGCTAATTAACTACAACATTAATAATAATGTTTGAGTTTTGCTAACAAATGTCATATGAGCTTTTGTTAAGAATTTAAAAATAAAAATAATTGATAACTATACTATAGAAAAAAATTGTTTTTTGAATACAAGTATTAAGATGTTTGACAACAAAAGCAAACCTTTTAGTGGACCATGTTATAAGATGGACCCATATAAGAGCGTGAGTTCAATTTTCGCATTCAGGATAGCAATATCTTATTTGTTTACGAATGTTGAGATCTGCTCTAGTTCCGGGCGAGGACTCAATATCCAACTCAACTAACATGGTATATTAATCAATGATAGTTTATATGCGTGGCCTTTAAAAAAAATCATATGCATGTTGTCAATCTGAACATAAAGCAAGAATTAAGGATCATCACAGATCGTTTAGATTTATGAAAATAATGTAAATCAGACGCGATTTCCAAGGAAAAAGGACAAAAGACGAACAACCTTTTTCTGTCATAAGTTATGTTTCTGTCGGAGCAAAAGCAATGAAGAATGGAAAGTTAAGATAACGACAAACTAAAGAAACACGTAGTTTCATTCTTTTAACGCTTTTTTGTTGTTTATGAATTGATCCATGAAGATGTTTCCCACATGATGTGATTCTCTTTTCTCAAAGCAACAAATTGTAGTTAAGTCCTTGTATAAAACGTGGATTAATATGCATATCTACGTGCTCATGAATGGAATTAAAGTATCTGGATAGTTTAATTCGCAATACTGTATTGATTTCTTGTATGAACAATATTCTTTCATGAACACAATTTACGGCGGTTTAAACAACTTCAAATACCCGTAACAAAAAAACACAAAAGAAACAACTTCAAATAGGTGATCATTCAAAAAATGTTATTAAATTGAAAGATATACTTCTTTGCCTCATTTTATAAAGGGGTCAATAGTGTTTTCTATGTAATCCTTTCATCACTTGAACCACCTTGTTGAATGTAGATGAAGCGTCTTACCAACTAAATTGCATTTTTTTAAGGAACTAAATTGCATTTTGTTATCCCACATAGTCGAAAGCATCATAACCATGTAATCATATATATATTTTCGGTTTCCTATGTATGATTCTTTTTAAGAGTTAATTACATAAATGGTCTCTATAAATATTCAAAATTTCATTTTTAATTCCTATAAAATTTTCCGTCAATAATTTCTTTTATATATTTATAAATAGTTGTCCGAGTCTTTTAACACTTAAACTAATTCATTGTTGGTTCAAATACCGTGTTTTTTGTTCTTCTTTCTATCAAGTAGTTTTGTGGCTAAATTCATACATTTTAAATATGAAAAAGTGGAGAATTTGAAGTTTGAACCTCAATTCCTATAAATAATAGGCATAAACGCAATTTTGATCCCAATATTTTCGAAATTGTTAACTTTTGATACCCTTGTTCCAAAACATGTTTTTTGATCCCCCTATTTAAAAAGTCAACAGAATTTTTGGTCCCTCGCCCCCTCAAAATGATGTGGCATACTCATCAATAACATGGAGCTTATGTGACATTGCTTTCATGTTTTATCATTTAACACTTCATTTTCATGTTATTTTAATTATAAATTATATTACAATTATCAAAAAATTAAATAACAAATTATTATTGAAATTAAAAGAGAATTGGGGGAAAAATATGAACTTCCCAAATTGATTTCCACTTATTGAAACCCTAACACAAAAAATTCCCAAATTGATTTTATTTTCCTTTTTCCTTCATCCTTCAACACCGTTTTTCTTCAATTCCCAAATACCTGAAGCGGAAAGAAACTTATCAAAGCATCATCTTCCCATCAATGTCCCACACTCAATCATCTTTAACATATCAACACAAACCAAGCCACACAATCCTCATCAAAGTGATATACCTACCGCATTCTCAGTCCCCTCCACTATTTATTTATTTTTGCCAAAATTATATTGAAGTGATCAAGACCTACCCCTAAAAACAGCCAATAACAGATGAAAAACATAATACAAAGTCAAACCACAATTTTACTCTTAAAAATCATTGATAGAAAAGAGAATTATCTATCCGTAAAATGTATAATTGAAAGTCACGCCCTACATATCCTAATTGAGGTGATGCATCAAAAAATGGCTATATTAAATAGACCGAACAATTAAGTCATTGGTTATCTAGAGAACCGTACCGCTCTTTTATTTTATTACATGATATATCCAAGTGAAAGAATGGTAGAGTTAATATCATATGTGGATAGTAATCAAAAGTAATCTAGAAATGCTATTCTTATGCAAGATTGTTTAAAAAACATAATCAATTGCATCTTTGATCATAGTAAAGTAAAAACAATAATCAATCTTTTCATTCGCTAGAAAATCTATAAAAATAAAGCAATTATAATAGCTGAGCAATTTAAGAAATACAATTAAAATAACCAAAACTGAACCATATATATCAACAAAAAAGATTATAGTGGTTCAAAGATGCATATAAGAGACTTGTTGAACATAAACATGACATGTAAGGGACAAATTAACAATGTTGTCAAATGTACAACCATTTTCTTTGACTATCTATACTGAAGTATAAAGTGCAAACATAACAGAAGTGTATTATGTAGAAAAGAACATGAAAAGAACGGCAACAATAAAAAATATCACAGCGACTCATTGTGGTTTCGATAAACTTACCAAGCAAACTCTATATAAGCTTCAATAGAAAATATACACGATATTAATAACACAGATGAAACCATACGACTGCGACTTATTAGAAACTTTCATGGGAGATAATACCATAGGTGCACAACAGCTCAAACCACCGCAACATCGACACCGACACCAGACTTTTAGCACCGCTGGAAAAAATTGAAAAACAAAAACAAAGAACCGCAAACGTTAATCGATTGCAAAACAAAATTCCAACAAACATAAACTTTGAAATAATTAAGGATGAAAAATAGGGGGTAGAGAAATACACAAAAGTAAAACTAACTTCGAAATAATTAAGGATGAAAAATAGGGGTAGAGAAATACACAAAAGTAAAACTACCATAATTGTTCAACTCATTTTCATATAAACATTTACAATCGATCGCCAATAAGGGTAAAACGATTATTGATATTAGGAAGGCATGAGAATAGAGTGAAAAAGTTGAAAGGGTGAGCAAAAAATTTAAAGGAACCTGTTTTCAATTGACTACAGTTGCAGGTGTATTATTTTTCCTTCTCAAGAGTTGTGAAGATTAGAGATCTGATTTGAATAATCAATTAAGAGTTGTGAAGATTGAAGATGATTTCTGCTGAAAAGTGAAAACCCCAAATTGAAAATTCCCATTTATCAGTTACAAACCAAAAAAGGAAACCGAAAAATCCTGTCCAAAAAGGGGCAAGGGAAAAGACGAAATGATTATAAGAAGGTTATTTTAGAGAAGAAGAATGGAGGAGTTCACAGGTTTTGTGTGAACGGATGATTGTTACCAAAGAGAAATGCAGAGCCATTATATTGTTCCCATATTCTTTGTCTTTGATCTACGGCATCACCTGGTTTTGGGGAATAGATGAGAGTAAATGCATGTAATTTCCCATAAAACTCTCGTTTGACCGAGCCCATTATTGGAAAACTGATGGAAATAAAGGGTTTGTTATTTACAATGCAAACCATCAGAAAGATTTGATCAACGGTCAAGAATGTTTGGAGCCAAAACCATTTAGGTTTAGGTTTGCAAAGCCATTAGCAATGTTAACAAAGATTAGATATAAGTATGAAGTATGATTATGCTTAGGAGAGGGAATATCAATCTGCATCTTATAATGTTTTGCAAAATTAGTAAGAACGTATAAACGTGTCAAATTATCCCAAACATCTTTAGTAATATTATATTTTCAAGTAGCTTTCCTAACATAATTATTGATCCAAGTAAGGATCTTGAAATTATTAACATCTTGTGTTTTCAAACCCTTCTCATACTTCACCGATCTTTTCTTATCTTTAGGGTTAGCGGTGGTTCCAATTTTTTTGGTCACATAGCTCGGATAATAATAATTTCATCCATTGAGTTGAAATTATACTAAACAACTTGAAACTATTAACAAAATGTGCATGGTAGTACGTTTTAATTCTCACCAGACACACACTTAACAACTAAACTAATAACCTTAGAAGTTAATTAACATTCATTCAGGAATAGTCTCTAGCACTGGTTTCCAGTGATGCTTGTTTGTAATTTCATGGTCTTTGGCTTTCATTAACCTAAATAGAACTTCTTCTGCAGAAGCTAATTCCTTTTTCTTCTTCATCTGCTGCTGTGGCTGTTGATTACAGTTACTATTATTCTGCTGTATCGCTCCCAATAATTCAGCGAGTTCGCTCTTTGAAATCTTCAACGTCACCTTTCCACTTGCGTCACAAGAAGCTCTAAGCTTTCCTAATACATCATTCTCCTTCTGATGATGATCAAGTTGAGCTTCATCAAACACCTTGCTTGATGATGGATATGGCTTTGCCTTCCTCGATTCAGGTTTAGACCTCAAAGATTCCCAATCCTCCCCAACCCACTCCATTGAAGATGATGGTTTGCAACAGTTTCCCATTTCCTTGATTATACACAACAATAATTACTTTCAAAGATATATATACAATTAAGCAGTGGATTATTTTTCTATGAAATATATTCTATGATGTCTCTTAGAAGAATGATAAACAAGTTTGTTAATTAGAGATTTTTGAAGTTGTGAGGATGTTTAATTTGATATATATGTATATATAGGGGTGATGTGAGAGAAATGGATATGAAGGGAAAATTTGACATGAGTTTGGTTAATAGTGATTGATGAATTAATATATGATTAGTTAATTAATTAATATTCCTCGCTCTATTGTGACGGCAAATAGATTGGGTCTCATCTCATATCATCTCATGTTCATTCATTCGTGTGCATGGCAGCCGTAAAGTGTATGTGGGGGATTAATTTGTTGACCATATGATATAATATAATATAATAAATGAATAAATTAGTAATATTACTTAGCCGTGTACTATGAATCTTGGTTGCCACTTGCCAGGCAATGTGTGAAATCAAGAGAGACCAGAGGTAATCAGTTGCCTAATACTACCAAGTAGTACAGTTCTCCTGATACTAATACATTCTCTATGGTGAGTGTGAATACACACATATGAGCCATATTTCAACAAAAGAAATTGATAGCATGGAGCGGTTAATTAAGTTAACCGATTGAATTTATAATTTTTTATAACATTAATTATTGAATTAGCTTAAAAATATGAAATCTCATAAATAATATATGATTATTTAATATTTTTTAAATAAGATAATAAAGATAAGATTGAGAGAAAAATTAATGAACTACAAACTTTAAACTATAAATTATTTGAATTAATTTACTAAATAAACAATAAACTAGTTAACGGTTATCTAATATAAAAAAAAAACCAGTTATCTATGGGACACTCTTCTTTGTATGATAACTTTTTATAAAAATATGAGCCATCAATACATTGGAATTAGAAATCAAAATATTTGATGTTTTTTTTTATATTATAACAAAATGGCAGTTTTTTAGGGATAATCATATAAACTTATAACTAATTCATACTATCTTTTTTCTAAAGGGGATATTTTTAAAGTACCTAAAGGGGACTGATAAGCCAATTTATTTATTTATTTTTTAAAGTTATTAGCTAATTTATTATGGTTGCCAAATCGTCCCGTAATGTTTCTTTTAAAGGAATAGTCGTGTAATGATATTCGTGGTATTAACGGGGTAATAGTTATTTTGTTATCTGAATGTGTAATGAATCGTCACAATAGTTCTTTAATGTATCAAATTTTAATTCACTTAGGTTGGTCTAGTGGTATTGGCTTGAGATTTGGGAGTGTGCTCATCTTCAAAGTCTCAGATTCGATTATCTCTAATGTCAATTTAGGTGGGCTAATTTAGCTTCTTAAAAAAAGTATCAAATTTTAAAATAGTCTCTGATTGTACACTTTGTTAGTTAAAATAATCATTTACATTAAAATATTTTGTTAATATTGTCATATTAATTCTTTAATATACTTACTTATTGTCATAAGTTCTTATAAGTACTTAATTATTGTCATTTCAGTCGTTATATGAAAAAGTTATTGTGAGTATTGAGAGATTATTTTAGCGACAGAGACTATTTTGACTAAAAAAATACATAATCAAAAACTGTTTTATAATTTTGATACATTGAGAGATTACTGTAACTACTTCTTACACATTCAGGAATCAAGATAACTATTACTCCTTAATTAATAGATACCGTAGAATATTGCACGGGAGATCTTGGCCTGTCGATCTCCTGGTGTGTGTGTAAAGTATCGATGATAGTTTTATGGCCCCATTTTTATGCAATTTAAAATGGCACCTTGACATCCATGCAATTATACTGCTCAAAAATATGTATGAATATTATTTTCTTTATCAAGCAATCTAATAGTTAAAAATGTGTCTAATCTAAATAAGTGGAGAATCACCACCAAAAGAAAATAAGTTGAAAATTCGACATTTCGATCCCGCTCCTACTTTATTTTTAGTCGTTATTTCAATATTTTCTTTATGAGTATCATTTGTATACACGATTAATATACAAAAGTTTTATATATACATTTGATGATGTGGTGCTAAATGGTTGAATGAATTTAAAACAAATGAATAGTATTTCTGAAGTTTATGACAGATGTAAACTAAGTTTTTATTTTTTGACCAATAAAGTACTATGAGATCTTTAGCAATCTATAAGAATTACTAAATAATTAAGGATATTCACATATCGTGTAGATTTACGAGAATAACGTGAATCGCGTGTGATTCCATGCATGAAAAAGACAAAAGATATGAACTGCATTTGCTTTTTGTCATTGATCATATTTTATGCAAATGCAAATCAATGAAGAAGGAAAAGCTAAGATAACGACAACAGCTAAATAAAGATGAGTGAGGTTAATTAGTACAACACTGATAAATAGTATATAGTTTCACACAACTTTTTTTGTTATTTAAGAATTGATTGATACGCACATGTGTGTTTTCTCTTCTTCTGCAGCGCTCAATTTTGAATATAAGTCGGTGCAACATGTCGATTGATATGTAAATTATATTGTTATCGTGATGAAACTAAAGAATTCACAGTGGCATACATGAACGTACTTCTTCAAAGAATGATAGACTAGAACAACATTGAAATGAATTCAGATTTGTATATTTATTTTCCGTTTGTGATCATTTCGTTATGAGTAATTTTTTTTTCTTTTAAATTGCTCTGGTATAAAAAAAAATAATACCTACACTCAGAGCCGTTCCTGTAAAACTGGAGGCTCGGCTCTAATTGTAATGATAGGTCCCCTAGTAAAAAAACATTACTTTTTTTATTTCTCCTCTTCCCCCTGCACAAAACACTCACGCCCTGCAGCCTTATCGAAAATACCCCTGCGTCAGTTAACTAACGCAACATGAGTTAACTCACGCAAGAGTTAAACTCTGCGTGACTTAACTCACTCAGGAGTATTATGACAAAACATGATAAAACCCAGGAAAACCAATTCTCCTTCAAATTGCAAATCGATAGACGGACGAAATCATATTGCAATTGCTGCAAATCGATAACTTTAGTAATATTAATGCAATTGCTGCCACTTCATTCAGCTTTGAATTGGTTTTCCCTTGGATTATCGTTGCTGCCAAATTATATTTTCCTTCAAGCTTTGAATCGATTGTTGCCAACCAACTTTTTTCTTGGATTATCATTGCTGCCTAATCATCTATTAATCAATAACATTCATAATAACATTCATAGGAATCGATTTGCAATTTGAGGGAGAATTGGGTTGTCATGTGTTTTGTGTTTTGTCAAAATATTCCTGTGTGAGTTAAGTAGCGCACGTGAGTTAAGTCACGCTGCACTACTTAACTCATACTGCGTGACTTAAGTTGCACAGTTTTTAACAGTTGCGTTAGTTCACTAACGTAAGGGTATTTTGGTCAGTTCAACTGGGTGGGAGCGAAATGTGTTGGGCGAAGAACAGAAATTTACTTTTTTTTTAAAAGACAAAAATATTACAAGTGTTATAAAAAAATGAAAAAAAAAGTTATATTTTATTTTTAAGGGAGAATAGAGTATCGAGGATATTTATAACTCAAATGCACGTTAAATTAGGCCCAAATTGAGGCCCAATCATGCTAAGAAAGCATAAAGATAGTTAAAAAAAGCGTACTTGGCGCTGTTATGGGTTGAACCAGTGACATTTACTATACCAGTGCTCGTTTCTACCACCATGTCAGCTTAATGAATCTGAAATTTATGCGCGTGTTTAGTATATATTACATATTTTCATGTATTGTACAAATAAAAAAAAATTGGGCTTCCAAGTTTGGGAGGCCCAGCTCAGTAGGGCTGTTTGCACCCCCAAAGGATCGGCCCTGCCTACACTATTACTTGGATCGGAGGGTAGAAGTAGTTTAAACAACTCCATTCTTAGAAATGGTGGTTGGGTCCAACAACACTCCACAAAACTGGCTTGTGATGTGAAGATAGCCACACTTATAAACATATTATCAGACCATCTCATATTCGATGTGAGACTTTTAACACACCCTTCACACGACCAGCACTATTGGGCTTGGTCCGTGGACATAAATGGTAGATGGTCCGATAACGGAAATCTGATAGCAGGTGGTCCAATGGATCTTGAAGAGGCTCTGATACCATCTTAGAAAATGTGGTTTGGCCTAACACAGTCCCACAAAACCGACTTGTGAGGTGAGGATTGCCCCCACTTATAAACATATTGTCAAACCATCTCCTATCCGATATGAGACTCTTAATACTCATATTCAACGACTCAATAATATGGAGTATCTTTTTGTGAAGGACAAAATTGTGTGAACTCTTACAAGATTTTTGGTTCAAAGAGAGAAGAATTTTCCCCTAATTTTTTTGCTCAGGTTTGAACACGCTTTAGCTAGTAATAATCTTTTGTCTTGTTTCTCCATCAAAGTTGAAGACTATGTTGAGCTTTTATGTCTCAGGTTGCATCCCCTTTTAGGCTTTGTTAAAGAGTTTGGAGGGGAGAAAAAGGGAGGGCTTGAAAAAATAAAGTGGAAAGAATGAAGAGTTTTGAAAGGGAGAGGAGGGCTTTGAGCGGTTTAGTTTTTTCCGTAATACAAAATTCCCTTAATTGAGAAAACTAAAAAAATTGTATTAGAGAAGAATTTTAGAAGGTTTAAACAAATTTTCTAAATACAAAATATATTGTTATAATACTCGCAAAATTAAAAAAATATATTAATCATAAGTATTATTTTTTTTAACTAACAATCATAAGTATTCTTTTATCATTCAATAGAAAAATACGCTCTCAAAAAATTTAAAAAGTTTTTCTATTTTTACTTATAATCTAATTCTCTAAAACTCTCCCCACCTTTCCCACCAAACTCTCAAACAAAAGATTAGTGTTTTTTTTCCTTTGTCATTATAAAATAAAATCACTAAATTTCGTCGATAATTTTAGTTTTTAATATCAAAGTCTGCTACAAGACAAATAAGTATATACTAGTCAAATGCACAGAAAATCTAAAACAAGAAAAGGTAAACCATGCTTCAAACCAAAGACAGAGACCAGATACATCCTTTTCTTTGCCGTACTAGTCAAAACGCTGTTCGCCAGGTGCCTCTATCAATCTTCTTATCCAAATTGAAACAGTAGATTTGATTTTTATTTCCTTTCTTTTGTTTGGATAAACATGTTATATTGATGCTTATAGCATTAGAACTTATAACATTAGAGTTTACATCATAAGCTCTTATATTTGATAAGTTATTTATGTTTGGATATGTACACTAAAAAATACTTACATAAATTGAAGTGTTTGGATATGACATTACATAAGCAATTATCGAAATTTTAAATATTTTTAATTTAACAAAAAAATCAAAGAATCGAACCACAATTATTAAGATTTTTTTTGATAAAATTAATCAAGATGTAAAAAACAATATTATAATATATTAATTATAATTATATATATAGTATAATCAATATTCGTTCTTAAAAAAAATATCAATATTCATATAAGTCAAAATTAACATTAGATAAGTATATAGTTACGTAACAAAAAAATATTCATATAAGAAAAATATTAATATCTAGTTTCATTTTGTTACGTAACAAAAAAATAATAAAAATCTTCCTTAAGAAAAAAAAAACTTTGTTACGTGTGTTAATTTAGTAAGATAAGTATATATCAATTTTGTTAATCATGCACAGCCAAAGATAACTAACATTATAATTAAAATATATGTTTTGAAAAAGTGGATCCAGAGAGAATCGAAGGAGGTTACATAAATTCATAAGTTCCTTATTAAGCTAGAGGGTAAGCTGAAAATTTAGGCTTATTAAAATATGACATAAGCAGCTTATGAAACTATGATAAGCTATTTTTATTTATTTATCTAAACACCTTTAAAAAAGCTTATGGGAGTAGATAAGCCCACATAAACTCAAAATAAGCCAATCCAAACGGGACCTTATTTGTCAAAACATAGGTATATTTATTTGTCGCTGATGAAGTATTTTCCAAATTTTCTATTACATTTTTATAGTATTCGTTTCCTTTCATGCAGTGGTCATCAATGATCAGCGCAATATTAGGTAGAATTAGTCCAATAACACAATATGAAGAAGATAAAACAGAATCAAAGTAAAACCAAATTCAGCACGTTTTTCTCATGTTTTTAATATAAATCTTTGAGGTTTGTCTTTATTTTTTTTAGTTTGGTTTAAGGTGCCGTTTAGCAATAGCATGCACCCATATATGTATTGCTCCAAAAATAGATTTGTCTTTTTCTAGTATCCATATAATTCTCCACAATATGAAGAGGGTGTTTTTAGAGCTTTTCTGGTTTGGGATATTCTACGCTTCTTAAGGTCCATTCATCATACAAACAGAGAAAAAGGACTCGGGAGTTTCTACATTCTTGAAAATAATCTCTTAGAACATCCAGAGGAGAAAAATTATTTTTTAATATTTAAATGGATCTCATGTATACGCATCATTTATTTATAATTTTTTAATAATAATACACTTAATCTCTCACATCACTTCACACAAATTTCTTAACTACAATTCACAAATCATCAATAACTCTAGCACTACGTTTTTATTTTTTTAATATTAAAAAGGTGTAGAATCAGCGAGTTAAAAGAATGCTTGAGGGAAACTTTAACTTCTCTCTAAACTTTCTTTCTCCTTCGTTCATCGAGGAAGAGTGGTTTTAGGTCATTTTTTGACCTAGAATCACCCCTCTACATCTTTTTTCCATTTTCTTTCAATCTAAATAAGCGTTTTTCACGTATATCAAGTTTTTTCTTTTGTGATTTCGTCGTCTAAGTGCGGCGTTGTGTTGATCGTCGTCTTGTGCGGCGTTTGATTTCGCGTCTTGTCGCGATGTTCGTTTAGTTCCTATTGAAAGATCAACATCAGTCAATTACAAATTCAACAAATGATTTGGACGTCAATGTTGCAGATCCAAAAACATGTGAATTTCGGTGACTTACGTTTTATCATATTATTTGTAGGCATTTTGCCGTTTTATGCTATTAACTTGGGTGTTGTGAGTTTGTTCGCAGATTCACCCTTTACGTTTTTAGCGATGAATATATATGATGTATTCTATCGATTTGAATGAATGAATATCGTTTTGTTTTTGTCAAAAAAAAAATGCTTATTTGAGACCAGACACATTAGTAACTCAAAATTTTCCCCGCTAATAACGGTACCTAATAGGTATCTATGCTTATGGATTTAGATGATCTTAACATTCTATTTTTGAGCATCAATATACCTATATCCCGGGCCGGACCTTGGGGTGTGCAAACCGCTCAATGGAAGTGAGCCTCCCCAAGGTACGGGCCTAAAAAAAATTTTATAGCCCAGTAATACTACTAAGTACTACCCCATTACTCCTCAGGTTTTCACTTTCGTTTTATGTTGTCTTGTTTTAGGCCTATTAGAATTGGGTCATCTTGCTTTTAGTGTTAGGTGGGTGTTTTTTTGGGATGGTAGTTTGAGGTTCCTCATGTATATGGTAGTGATTTTTACCTTTGGGTGTACAACATATATACGACACCTTGTATTATCTTTTAAAAAATTTAAATAGAACATTGTTCTTTTAAAAAAAAAAAAACATTTTTATTTTATTACAGACCTATTTTCACTTACAAAGCCGAGCCTCCGGATTCGTAGGAACGACCCTGCCTATATCCACCTACATGGTTGGGAAGCATGCCTATCAGTCTATCACCCCCTAACGTTTTCTTAAATAAAAAACACTTTTAATAAAAGATCATTGCTTTTTTGACATCAAAAATTTCATAAAGACACATAAATAACGAAATTACCCCCAACGGTAGTTAACTACCGCTGAATTCGTTTCTTCACATCATGCACTCTGTAAATAAAATTAAAACACCCAAAAACTGTAATCATTCTTTACCATTTCACTCCCAGCTTTTATGTTTGTGTTTTCCACTCTCAATTACTCATGAATCATGATAGATCTAGAGTTTTGGGTCGCCTGCGATTCATTCCTCTTTGTATTTTGAGTCTGATTGTGTTGTTTGGGAATTTGAAAAAATTGACTATTTTCTCTCTCCAATTTGATGATTGAGAATTATTTGATTCTATTATGTTCCTATTTCTACCAAATATGTGTCGAAGAAGCAATATTACTGGCATCTTACCCTATTTTGTCAAAGACATTGTTGTTGTTCCCACCTTCATATCCATAAATAAGATACCCATATTGTAAAATTAGAACTATCCTTAATTGAATTAAGATACATATACGACTTATAATGTCTTTAAAAATGAGAAGAAAAATTGAAATGAATGTACAAGGCAGCGTGAGGCAAATGAAATGTGAGAGAAGGCAAAGTGGAGAAGACAAGGGTCTTTTACAGTTTTTATGTTTTATATTGTAATGTGAAGAAAGAAATTCAGCGGTAGTTAACTACCGTTGGGGTTAATTTGGTCATTTACATGTGTTTTTAGGAAACTTTTGATGTCAAAAAGACAATTTTCTTAATAAAAAGGCAAAAGAGGTTGTGCTTCTCTAGGGGCAAAGTGGGCTACGGCCCACCCTGAATAAAAATATCATGATTATTAGTTTTTTCACCCTCTAACCTTCTCATGCGTCCTTTTTTTTATTACAAAAATGTCCATGGAGTTTCGGATTAAATATAATTCGAACAGGTTTGGCAGTGTTTAGGTTATATAATCTGAAATATGTTTATACATAAGCGATAATCAGAATCTCTCTCATTTCAGCAATTGCGAATTTCACTTTTAAAAATAACAAAAAATAAAGTAAAAACTGATAAAACATGTCAAATAAAATAAAAAATATAAAAGTACCACCAAAATTTTTTAGAAATCAAATAAAACAAATTCAAATTTTTATGAGAATATGAAAAATAAAAATAAATGGAAAATGAGTCTAAACGAAGAAATTTTGGATTTTGAGGCGCGGAGTCCCTTAAAAAATCTCTTCTAAGAGAGTCTTAATCCTTGATTTTTTTTTCTCTGATTTTTCGGGAAAGTTTCGGAGCAATATGATCAAGTAGTCTGAAAACCAAATTTTTGACTGAGAACAACAAACAATGACCTAAAACATAAAAATGAGAGTTAAGATTAATATAACCCTTAAACTGATTATCCATGTTACAAACACACTCAAAGTTTATATTGATGCACTTCATATTATATAATGAGTAATAATATATGAACAACCATTGGTGACAACTTTCATGACAACTTTCTTTCCTTTATTTCTATTAGTCAAAAATAATAGCGAAAGAAAAAGGAAGAGAGAGAATAAAAACATAATGTGAGTATGAAAGAGAAAGTTGTCAAAAAGTTGTTGCAAAATGGTTGTACAAATATCATTTCTCTTATATAATCCAAACTATTTTTCCCATGAATAAGGGTGTTTAGTGGTTGTTCGGATTTTATAGTAAAAAGGCAAAGAACGCACCCTCTTTTTTTTAGTGTTAGAATTATAAAATATGAATTGGTGAAAAACTCATTTTTCCACTCCAAAATAAAGAGAAACTCAATTCAAATTATAAAATCCGAAAATCATATGAGTATTTTTGTAAAATAAAAATAAAAATGGGCGTGATAGAAATGGATAGTGTGAGAAAAATAAAAATAAAATACCATAAGGTTACTATATAAGTACATTCCCCAAAACAAGAAAAAAAAAACTACTCCCTTCGTCTCATAATAATTTTCATATTTGTAGAATAATCATTTTCATAGTGTTACTTTTAGTTTTCAATTTAATTTCAATTATTTTTCCAATTTTACGTATATATTTAATACCATGTGCATCTTTCATAATTCAAGTGGTGATTGGCTTCTTGGTTCTGTATAGTTCTTGTGGTCACACGACAAATATGAACGTTAAGCTTGTTGTCATTGCTCGGGTCGAAGATTTGCGTGGAATGTTGGATTGGTCAGTTAATTATGAACTCAAACAACATTGTAATTACTGGAAAATAGACATGCATTAACTCATCCTTATGCTCCTTTGGTGTCCCACATCAAGAATTACATGTCGTATGATTGGGATCTCCGTTCACTTAGACCATTTGCAAAGAGAACTTTTGTGCGGATTAGCTTACCAAGTATGACGTCTTTTCTTCTTAAGGATTAGTTTCTATTAAGCCATCCAAAAGCTTAATTATATGTTTCCATACATTATGGTACTCTTTATTTCCCTCATTTATAATCAAGTTTGGCCACAGGTATAAGTTAACTCAAATTTTAAAGAGGCTGCTTATATCCAATGAAACGTAAATCTGATGTACAAATCATATTTCCCAAATTTAAAACCCTTGTTGAAAATTTCCATAAACAACAAATAAAAATATTGTACACAGATAATGGTGGCAAATACATTGGTCATCACACCACTCCACCCCACACACCTGAACATAATGGAATTTCAGAACGCCGGAATCGTCACATTGCCGAGACCGGTCTCGCACTTCTCCATCACTCAGGCATACCCTTCACCTACTGGCCTCACACCATGACTACTGCAGCCTATCTTATAAATCGCCTTCCCACTCCCATTTTTAAGTATCAATCACCCTATTTCAAGTTGCACAACATTAGCCCGGACTATCATATATTAAAATGTTTTGGATGTTTGTGTTTTCCCTGGATTAAGCCATATGCTAACCATAAACTTACACCAAAGTCTTCTATGTGTGTTTTTGTAGGTTATTCGGCTGATCAACATGCATACTTGTGTCTCGATCCCACAACAGACAAGATTTACACCTCTTGCCATGTAAAGTTTGTTGAATCAGAATTTCCGTTTAGCTCCCTTGCTACTCAAACACAGGCACTCGCCCCAGATTTGACGCTTGCTTCACAAACCAAAAAGTGCTCACTCAAATCATTCAACATCCCGCAACTCCAAATGAGCTCGCCCATATCACTCACCCGTTTGCGCCCTCATCACCAATTCCCAATGACCTCGCCCACACCACTCAACAACAGTCACCCTCCTCACAAACTACCAGCGAGCTCGCCGAACCCACTCAAACATCGTCGCCCTTTTCACCAAACTCCATTGAGGTCGCCCAAAACATTCAAATATCCTCTTCCGCGCCTCCAACATCCAATGAACTGGCCAATATCACTACATCACCAACGCCTCCACCACCGCCCCCACCCATTGCTTGCCCACACAACAACCAGTCTACCAACGCCGGTGGGATCATCACCCGTTCTCAAAACAACATTGTTAAACCCATCAAAAAGCTTAACCTTCATGTTTGCACCTTATGTCCCATCGAACCGAGCAATATCACTCAAGCCCTTTGTGACCCTGATTGGCGCTCGGTTATGCAAGCTGAATTTGATGCCTTACACAACAATAACACATGAGATCTTGTTAGTTAGTCCTCTGCTCAGAATTTGGTTGGGTGTAAATTGGTTTTTCGTATCAAATGAAATCCGGATGGCTCCACTAATCATTACAAGGCACGGCTAGTCGCCAAAGAATTTCATCAACGCCCTGTGTCATACCCCAAATTTTGACCACTTTTCTCTGTTTTTACCCATTTTATTCGTACTTTTAAAGTTAGGAAACTCAACAGAGAGGTATTTTAAAATACCTCATTTTTTGGTTCCGAGAGGACAATTTTAAGTTTTTAGTTATGGTCTTATTTGGTTGTTATTATTATTTCGTTTTATTATTTAATTCTAGTGTTTAATTTATTTATTTTAATTCTCTCTTTTTTAGTTAATTGGTCTTTTTAGTCATTTTGTCCTCAAGGTTCTTGCTGCCCAAGTCAGGGGTACTTTGGTCCAATGAATTTTCAGTGTAACCCTAATTCAGTACTATTTAAGCCATCAATCATTGGTGAGAGAAGTCACTGTTCACGCGTCAGAATTAGCAGCAGCAATTATTACAAACACAAAAGAACCTTCTCTCTCTTGTATTTTCAAATCAAACACCACATTTCTCCAATTTCTTTGAAGAACATCATGAACATCATATGAACATGATGAACACAAAAAATCCAATAACTCAAACCATAACACCAAACCGACGATAGAATCGCATAAATTTGAATCCATGCCAACACAACTCGAGTTCATCAATCAATATGCATAAACCGTCACTTTCTTTTCGCGTTTTCGACAAGAATGAAGTAAAACCGAATCAATCATCACTGATCGGATTCAAGCACAAACCGGTTCTCTCTCAAAGTTGACGAATCGACCGGATCTAGAAGATTTAGAAGTTTTCCGTCGCAAATTAAGCTTTCTCCGATTTGATTCTAGAGGTAACGACTTCTCTTCATGTAAGTTCCTCTATGTTTTGTTAGAAATTTTCGAAACTTGTACTCTAGATCTAGACTTGTGTGTTGTTTTTTTTGAAAATCTAAGTTCAGATTCGTTTTAACTATGAAAAAGGATGTTTGAAAGTGCAAAAAAACTTGAAAACGGAGGTGTTTGGCTAAACTCCGGCACGATGCCGCCTCTCTAGGGTGGCCGGCCACCGCAACGGAGCGATGTTTGTTCGCCGGAGAAGATGAGTCTTCATCTTCTACCTATCTTTTTTCAGAAATGTTTTGTTAGAGAGAAGCGAGAGCAAATTTTTAGAGAGAGAGGTGAACAAGGAAAAGTGAGGAAATCTGAGCAGAATTTGTTTATATACTACCATGAGCCCATTTCGAATTTGCCTAGGCCCATCTCTCTGTTTCCTGGTTTTCTTCTTTCTCTACAGATTTGCTTCATACATACTCCCCCTGTATGCTCATGCACCCCTGTTTCCTTTAAACATGTTTTTTTGCAGATTTGTTTCTTCCTTGCATTTTTAATCGATTTTAAAACCTATTAGCATATCATCCTTGTTTATGTTTCATGCATCT
>Ga0315914_1001015_pt1 | contig 40021 bp, 12 predicted proteins | sample MpolenodulesMG_FD_203920 | JGI IMG/M metagenome (GOLD analysis project Ga0315914, IMG submission 203920) | Medicago polymorpha root nodule microbial communities from Los Angeles, California, United States - elongated nodules | ecosystem: Host-associated > Plants > Roots > Nodule | place: USA...
AAAAGTTTCAAAATACAGTAAGTTTAGAAATTTTTTTATTTTATATATAATTTTTTGAGAAATATATATATAAAGAAAACAACCCCTTTCAGTTTTTTTGGACTGACTATTTCTTTTCAAAAATGCCCTCAATTTTCAATACAAATAACACATGTAACAAATAGATAAAAATAAATTTAAATATTAAAAAAAATTCCAGATTTTTTTTATCCTCAATTTTTAATTATTAGAAAATATTCTCAAATCTGTAACACGTTGTAAAAAAAAATTTGGAATCAAATTTTCGAAAAAAAATCTAAATTTTCCTAAATTTGTATCCAGATTTTTAAAAATAAAAATATTTTCCAGATTTTTTTTTTGTTGAGAAAATTTAAAAAACTTCTTTTTTGAAAAAAAAATCTGTTTTAATTTCAAAAAATATATATTTCCATATTTTCGAAAATAATTTAAAAAATTTTTCGAAATAAATTTTTTGAAATATGTATTTCAAAATTTTCGAAAATAATTTAAAATATTTATGGAAAATTAAATTTTTTTTAAATATATATTTTTCGTAAATTATAAATTTTGGAATTTTCGAAAAATGTATATTTCAAAATATTAAAAAAATTTGAAAATTAATTTTTGCAATAAAAAAAATCCTGATTTTATTTTTAACTTTTACAAATTTTTTAATTTTTAAAAAAAATGAAAAACAAAATTAATTATACAGTCAGCATGCTACATAATGAGATATGTACAGTCAGCATGCCACTCAGCTCGCCACGTCAGCAATTCTGCACAGTCACATGGTTCAGGGGCTAAAATCAAAGAATCTTATTTTATAGGGTTGGAATCTAAACTTTTTTTTTTACGGGGGGTAAACCGGAACTCACCCAAATTACAGGGGGGTAAATCGGAACTCGCCCAAATTACGGGGGGTAAATACATATTAACCCTTTAAGTTATTTTGGCCACACATAAGTCCTTTATGTTTGAGGTTTCTAACATATTGATCTTTTAAATTATTTTGGCTGCACATAAGTCATTTAAGTTTGTAAACATTTTCGATTTAGTCCTTATACCACATCATCGTTTTTGTAATGTTTGGTTAATAGAATGACTAAATGGAAAACGTTTATAAACTTAAAAGACTTATGTGTGACCAAAATAACTTAAATAACTAATCTATTACAAACCTCAAACTTAAAATGTGTGACCGAAATAACTTAAATGGTCTTGTTAACGAGTGCCTCCGGTGTACTTTTTAAGCATTCCTAATGAAGAAACGATTCTTTATAAAAGGTAAAGACTTCAATTTCCAATGCAATAAATGCATAAACTTTTATACTAGTTAACATTTCCCTAACTTAAATGATCAATCTATTACAAATTTCAAACTTAAAAAACCCCTAATCTAATTTAACCTTATAATTAATTGATAACGACAAAAAAAAAAAACTAATCGATAACAATTGGATTTTGATTACTAGGTTTAAAGTCCCAAATTACATTGATAACTAATTATTAACATTTTATAAAATAAAAACTTAATTCCTTAAAAAAAAAAAAAACTTAATCATTCTGTGCACACACAACTTAAGTTGGTGTAACAAAAAAGGAATAAAAGAAGACATGAAATGATCTTTTTTGGGTTGCTTAGCGCTTCAATTAATGAAAGGAATAAAAGAAGGAACCAATTACACACACATAAACATCTTCAATGAACTAATAATCAAAATATTACTAGTTAATTAAACATTTTGATTAAGAACTCTAACATCAAAGATAGAATCATCACCGTCATCTTCATTTTTAAGTGTAACAACAAAATTCTAAAATCGATGTTGAAAAAACCTCAACGAATGCTAAATTAAACCCTTCTTCACACTTCACCTTCTCAAAACGTCGTCGTTTCACAAAATCCCAAATTATCGAAACCAGTTTTCTTCAATGTCAGCCACCGGTGGCGCTGCCATCGCCGGCGGAAGCCGCAACCGTAATCGACATCTTGGCGAGAATCGTTTCTATAGTCCACCACCGCTTCGTAAACACAGAGAAAAACAAGAACAACAGAGGTCTTCGCTTTCTAGAACCTCATCGGAAAATAGACCCGGTTCTTCTTCCGATTGCTCGATTTCTTCACGTGCTACATCTGATATATCAAATTTGGATCGGTTTTTGGAGTATATTACGCCCCATGTTCCTGCACAATATCTTCCTAAGGTTTCAATTTTCATCACCTTCAATTCAATTACCGCTTTTTTATTTTCTTTTAAGAGTTCAATTAGCATAATCATGGACCCTGTTGGCGAATTAGCGAATAAATGGGATTTTAAATAACGGGTCAATGTTTGATTCATAAAGGAATGAAATTTTAGATGTCTCTTAAATTGGGCTGTTACAAAAAACAACATAGTATAACGTGTTAGTTTTTTAAGGTTAATGTCGGTTATTTGTTTTGTACTTTGTTTTCAATTCAAAGTACATTTTGGCTTATCTGGGTGGAATATGTTGTTGTTGTTGTGTTCTGTGGGAATGAATTGAACAGACAAGTTCAAGGAGATGGAAAACTAAGGAGGCTGAATTAGTACCGTACTATGTACTTGGAGATTTGTGGGAATCTTTTAAGGAATGGAGTGCATATGGGGCAGGTGTTCCTTTGGTGATGAATGGCAATGAATCTGTGACACAGTATTATAATGTTTCTTTGTCTGCCATTCAGCTTTATATTGATCCCACGAAACCTTCCACGCGGTTAAGGTTAGTATGTTGCCATGAAATGAAACATAGCATTTTTAAATGTTGTTCTTGAATGATTGACATTCTACTATAATTTTGTTCTGTTTTTTAATTCTGTTTTACTATTTTCTTTTGTTATGACTACTTGCAATAGTGTATCTAATAACGATGCATGCTTCGTAAATGTGGCTCAAATTGCCAACTGACAACCAGTGTTATTATCAAATAGAGGCGTTATAGTGCTACTGTGTAGGCGATTTTCAAGAATCTGGTACGAGGGCGTTAGCGGCCATAGCAGTTGTAGCGACAATAGAGGAAAAAACAGAATTTCGGTTTTTCTTTTGTTTTGGAAATGTTAACGAGTGCCCGGGGCACTCTTTAAGAACTATAAGTGGTAAACATTTATGAAAGTATGTGTATTCAATGCATTGGAAATCAAAATATTTGACTTTTTTAAAGAATAATTGTTTATTTTGGAAGTGTCCTAGGGGCACTCGTTAACAAGACGATTTTTTTCCTATAAAAAAATAAAACTGAAGAGGCAGTACACGAGCTGTATTTTAAATAAGAAAACTGAAGAACCAGAGTGTTATTACTCATATAATCTCGCTAAGACATAAACCTCTCTATGCATATGTTGTATGCTGCCTCCTTGCTTTTCAACAAGTCGTTTTCCATAGTTAGCGAGACTTTGGTGTTCTTCTGTCAAACATCTGACATTTATTGGTTCAGTAATAACTAATCAGTATTTTTTTTTTTTTTTTTTTGAATAATTTAGCTTGAGTTAATATCATGTCGCTTTCAAAAAGAAACTTTATGCAGTTTCTTAGTTGTTTGCAGCATACCTTTATTTTATATATATATAATTGACTTATTTTAACAGCTACGTGTCTTCTGCTATTTGCCCGCATCACTGTCTGCTATGTGGATTTTTGTCATTCCTCTATTTTCCATGACCCACTACAAATGGGCAAAGAATCGACTGATAATCTCCCTTGACAACCCTGGTTGCTCATTCTTATTTTAGTGTTTTACTTGTTCTTAAAAAATGAGTAGATGATACTGGCTTGTTTGAGGATGGCTATACTAAATAAAAGTATATACAAATGACGATAGGCTCCGATACCAGCGTAGGTTCTGGATTGAGTTTAATTCATCCTTAAAAAATCAGCCTGTATGATGGATATCCCTTCCTTATAAACTGTCTTCAAGCCTTATATATTTGAAACGTGGGACTTGCATTTTTTCCAATAGCTTCTCATCGTTGTGCTATGGAGACAATCTCTTGATAATTGCATGTTGAAGGACAACCTATATGTGGGAGGAGAGGGGAAGGGAGAGCTTTGTGGGGGAGTCAATTAGAGAGAAAGAGAGAGAAAACTTCCATCTTTTTTAATAGTTTGTAGAGAATGGCAATTGAAGGCTTATAATTATTATATTTTTAATTTTAAGAGTAATATCACAACATAGACTGGGTTTGAAGAATTTACCTAAACCCTCCAAAACCTTCTAAAATCCTCGTCCAATACTTTTTTGAGTTCCCCTAAATTAGGGGGATTTTGTATTATGAAGAAAAATAAAACCCCCAAAGTCCTCCCCTCCCAGAGTTCTCTATTCCTCCCACTTCCTCCCCTTTTTTCCCAAGCCCTCCCCTCCAATCTCCAAAAAAATCCTAAAGCACCATTTGGGAGTTTAGGAGGGGAGGACATCTAGAGAAAGGAAGGAGAAAAGGGAAAGTGAAGAAAGGGTAGTCCCTCAACTGGAATGAGGGGTTTAGTTTTCTTCATAATACAAAATCCTCATAATATGAGGGAACTTAAAAATTTATTGGAAGGGGATTTTGGAGGGCTTAGAAAAATTCTTTAAACCCTTTTCATCCCTTTATAGTAATCTCAAAATTAAAAATATATTAATCATAAACATTCCCTTCTCGTTCTCTACAAAATTACCCTCTCAAATAAGGTGGGAGATTTCTCTCTCCTCCTCCCCCCACAGCAATTCCCTTCCCTCTTCTCCAAACTCCCAAACAGAGCAAGAAGCTTAAGAATTCACATGACTTACTGTCTTGTATTTGCTATCTTTCATGATTTATTTCCTCGATCAGCACGCGTATATCAGGTTGTCTACAGTGGGTAAGTTGGTTGCATATTTACATGTGAGGGATGTGAGATATAAAGAACCTGGCATGGGAACAATAAGAAAGTGACTACTGAAACTCGCCTCTTTTTTATGCACGTATAAATCGGTTCAATCTAACTGTTTTAGTACTACAGAGAAACTGAGTTTACTTATCTCTCTCTACTCTTAGTTTATGACACTGCAACTGTATTTTAGACAATTGGGTTGAAGTCAGCACATTTGCTCCACTGTTCACAAGTCACAATACTCTGCAGCTCTATTAAATAATTGTCACATTTTCACTTTTTGCCACTGAGAGAGTATTCGGTTGTGCTGCTCATACCCTTCTTGTTTCTTACTTCGATGAATCACATCCTACAAGCTCTAGACAGCATTCAATATGATGCATTTTATCTTGGTTTTATTTTAACAAATACAATCATTTTGATGCCACAAGATCAATTTTACAAGTCTGTCTTATCACTTTACCTTTCTAATGTAACAGTTTTGATCTTATTTTGAAACAAATGTACCAGTTTACCATTTTAGCTGAATCAGAGACTGTTGAACATTTCCACCATATTCCAGGAAATCTTGTCAAGAAAGTGACTCTGAGTCAACCAGAGAGACAAGCAGCGATAGCAGCAGTGGCTATTGTAATGAAAGAGGACCAAAAACTAATCACGGCAGTAGGAATCATCTTAATGCATTGGATGTATGCAATCATGCTTTGGAAAGGGTCTCATTAAGTAAACCTTCAACGGGTTCACCGAGTGAAGAGACTGAGAGCTCCAACCCTCCTGGTCAGCTGATATTTCAATACTTTGAGCATGAGACACCTTATAATCGCGAGCCATTAGCAGATAAGGCAAGATGCTGCTATCCTTTGGCTGGTTTGAATGCTGGGGCTATATTGCTTTTTAACCTAACATGTATTCGTATTTCTTGACTCAGATTTCTAGTCTTGCAAGTCAATTTCCAGAGTTGAAGACTTACTGGAGTTGTGATCTTTCACCTGCAAGTTGGGTTTCGCTGGCTTGGTATGTTGTTTTCAACCTTTTGTCCATGATATTATTGTGGTTTTATAATGCACATGATAATTGCTGATTCTAAATTATTTGTTGCTCTGAAGGTATCCAATATATAGAATACCTACTGGTCCAACGCTGCAGAGTTTGAGTGCCTGCTTCCTGACTTTCCATTCCCTGTCAACAGCTTTACAAAGTATGTCTCGGTGCTCTTTGTTTAGTTTCTGTGTCTGCAAAATGATGGTAACTAACATTTTGATCTTTGAATCAGGTTCAAATACTGACCCACTTAATATTCATTATTCAAGAGGTAGGGACATATCATCCAAGCTATCGTTACCAATCTTTGGGCTTGCCCATCACAAGTTCAAAATTTCTATCTGGGATCCAGATGGAGTTTCTGAATCTCAGAAAGCCAATTCTCTGGCACGAGCTGCTCAAAATTGGCTTAGGCTATTGCAAGTAAATCATCCTGATTACAATTTCTTTGTGACCCATTCTATATATTTGAGATAGCAGAGCTTTCCCTCAACAGAAGCAGCCCGATTCTCAAACTGCGGCTTATGTATTCCTTCCTGGTATCCCTTCTGTTGTTCATTAATTGAACTGTTATTTTTCCATGTCTTCAATTATAAACACCATGATCGCTTGTGTCTTCGTAATATAAGCAAGCAGGGTTGCTTAACTAAGGGAATTCCGGAGGGAAGGAAAGTTATTGAAAATTACAAACATTTAATATTTATATTGACCTGCTTCTGATATCACAGAATGCAAAAGCCCTTGACCAAGATTTTCTGCTTCTTTTATGTCACTTACCCGAGGATGATGTCGAAAATATCCAATTGATACATATTTCACCTGTTATTGCTTGTCTAATACAGTTGCAACTTTATACCTGATACACACCCTTTTGGTGAGATGAGATGTAATTATCTTAAAAGATTTACTACCCACTTACTTACTGATTTGGAAATGTTTGCCATTATTATCACATAAGCCAACATTTTTTTATGGAATCTTGACTTTGTGATTTGCAGTATGTATTTCTATAATATTTTTGGGTGGGCCTATGTGGGATTGGAAGTCAAATGAGATGAGGACCATACTTAACAAAGTTGATTATCCGTGCCAAAAGAACTAATGATGGCTTAACAGCAGTAATTTATATAATTGTCATTTCCTCTTGAATAGAATTGCAACAGTTAATTAAAACTCAAACAAACAGACAACATAAAAACCTTAATTGGAAATTATAGATGTGAAGTGAATAAGTTGGTCTTAAGTGTGGTAAACAGATTGAGAACTTCTGGTTTCTTAAATTTTAAACATGATTCAAACATAATTGATGGAATGGTGCGAATGAAATGGCGTCAAAAGCTTGATGATAAAGATATGCACATTCAGGATTTCAGTTAGTATCACCATGACTTTGTCGATGACTATCAAATATTAACCAATCATAAGAAGCAATGAATGGTATGTGCATGAGAGATATTGAAAACAAACAAAAATTTGAATAAGGAAATTTAAACAAACTAGAGAGTAAGTCACACAACGATTAAAAGAGGATTGTTGTACCAAAATATTTTACAGTCAGATTTTAGTTATCTCTAGGCTGAAATTTAAATTACCGATATCTTTTTCTCCTAGGAATTGTAGGGTTGATAACAAAAAACAAATGAGTTATTTGCAGTGAAAGAATTAGTTTTTATTTTTATTTTTCAGGGGAGCAGTGAAAGAATTTATTTCTCTTGTGATTAATTTTTTGACAATTACATCCTACTGCTCATAATCATAAACCTGATATAATTTTTTTTCACCCAATATAAAAATCATTATTTACACTTGAATAGAAGGCAGGCGGGCAACAATGGAAAAAATTGTGGATAAAAATCATAATTTTAAACATTCAGGTAATTGAGAAATTAATTACAGACATTCAGGTATCTTTATTTTGATTGGACTAAATTATTTAATTTATATATTTATAATACAGCAGTGTAAGCAACAAGCTCTCGTAGCTCAGTTGGTTAGAGCACCCGTTTAGTAAGCGGGAGGTCTTGAGTTCAACTCTCAACGAGAGCAAATTTTTAACATTCCTTGTTATTTTGTACATCTGTAGCGGACTTGACTGTTATGACAATCTTGAGGCCCAGTTCTGGAGGTAATTGTGCTACCTTTATCTTTAATAAGAGCCAAATGTTGATTTACTTTAAGAAATTGATTTGTGTAAAAAGAAAGTGTAGTTCATAATTCATAACCTCGTAGTCTGTATATTTTATTTTTTTTTGTAGTTTTTGCTCAATTGGATGAGAGGTAGTAGGAGATGAGGAAATCTTGTACTTGTTACTGACCCACCGTAGTACCAAACATCGGCTAAAAAAGTTTGTCTAATGTTCTTAATAAACACATTTTTTCTGGCCATCAAAGTAAATTTGCCACCAGAACATACATCATAAACAATTTATAGAGGGATAGCTTCAAGACTGTGTTTACAAGAAAAGCTAGTTAGAATCGAGGGCATCAACAACTTTTTATCAACCTATAATGTTGTCGGTGGACTAGTTCCCTGGTCAAGTTCTGTTTAATTGGGTTATTGAGGTCGAGGAAGCTTTTTATTCCTGAAAATACATAATACAACAATATTTATTCTTTATCATTTATTAATTATTGAGAGAAAGGGATGTTCATATCAACTAAAAAAGGAACATAAGATGCTTACCCTACACAAAAATGGACGAGGTCGAAGGGCCAGGTGTTCACTTTGTAAATGTTGAGAACACCAAATCATATGTAAGATTTGTACAAGTGAAAAGTTAGGGTCACTCTTACAAAAGGAATAAGAAATAATTACCTTATCATGGGCATGGCATTCATTTTTGTCAATAAAACCTTTTTCCCTTTTATGGCTGTTTCAACATTTCCAGCAGTTAGCTAATACTATGAGTTATATGTACCAATGTGTAATAAATTGACAACAATGAGTGAAAACCATGATGAACTTCACAAAATTTTACTTATGTCAATTTTATTTGTATCTTGCATAGATTTTGCAGGCCTTTCAAAAGTCGATATCATTTGTCAGCATATTTTAAAATGGGTTTGGCTAACATATTATTTCTTTCACTAACACTATTATTTTTTTGTTGTATTGGTCACTCATCACAGATTCAATCGAAGGGGTTACACATAAAATCTCACCTTTAGTCAGTGTGTGTTTTACCTCTAAGTTATTTTAAGACAATATTTTTCTTTTTTGATTTCTAACATATGATGACAGAAATTCCACTCATCGCATGTTTACATTTTTTTTTTGGAGTAGCACCTATTCACATATTGATATATTATTCTCTTCTTTTAACACAATTCTCACATGACATAAGTTGGTAACAATTTTGAATAAGTTAAATAACATGTAATTTTTTTTTTGGACAAAATATATACATGTAATTTAAGACTGAGATATCACATACTATGTATCAAATTTGTAAATCTCCATCATTTTATTTACAAGATTAAAAATTTAAAGAGTAATCAATCATTAACTGAAATTTATTGTAAGATAAATCAAATTTGAGAAAACTCATAACAAATAGAAATTACTTACATTTTCTCAAATTATTTTATAGTAACGACGAAAAAATATTACAGCATTGACCATAAAGTTTAATTCAACTCACAACGTTAATATTGATAAATTTGACACTTTAATTTCACTCAAATTCAAATTCAAAACCATGTAATTGTGTGTCTAAGTTTAAGGTGTTGTTTGTCATATCATCTACCGATAAAAAATTATTGCTCTACTACCTGATACTGTCAACTTAATTAATTTTTTAAAGATGGTGTTAAATAATGTAAGGTCGGAACCTGTATTTCTATTTTAATTGAGTTTTGAGGTTTTAGATATTATTTAGATTGTTTAATACACTCTAATCCTTTTTTAGTCGACATTCTTCATCTTATCCATATTTCGAATTGAAATATCTCGTTCCCATTAGAACATATCTATAGGATGCTACCTCTTATATTTGTTTCCTAGCCAACTAAATTTATCATGGTTCCTTCTCTACGATTTATAACCTATTTGTTTTGGATTTTTTTTTTGAATTTTTTTTTAACTTAAAAATCAGATTTTTATTTATTTTTGCAGTGTTTATTTTAGATTTTGAAAAAATCTATTTCGCTAAAATGAAAAACTATTTCAAATTTTTCTTTGTTCTAAATACAAGCAACTCAAGTGTAAGAATTTCAAATCTTAAAAAAATGATTTTTATGATTGTAAATAAAAGCTTTAGATTTTTTAAAAAATCTTTAAAATCTTTTAACTCAAAATCTAATTTTTTTTTTTTTTTTAAAGTTGAAATAAAACACCCCTTAGTATAACAAGGTATAATATTTCTAGATTAATTCCATAGTCTTTTTGTAACTTTGTTTCTAATGTAAGAACAAAAAATTAATACTAGTTAACAAAGAGATAAGCCAAAAGTTTATGTTGTGTGTCTGACTCTGGCTAGCACTTGTGTGTTTGTGATTGTGAGGTAGGCATTGCCTTGCTGGAAAAGGACATGTATGAGATGCGCACGTACGTTATAAGTGGGACCCTTTTTATGACAAATGAATTGGCGTGGGTCCCACGTTTTACGCGTTGGCCCACTTACTACGATGCAACCTGTTGCATTGCTTGCCCTCTTGTTTGTGCAGCAGCTTAATTTATCTCTACTGGGATGGGACCCACACCTGCATTGCTTCTAATTTACCACGTGGCACGTTGGGCTATTGGTTCAATGTCTTTTGCCACCTCACTTTCACTGATGATGTGAACCGCTTTCACGTGGGCCCTCTATCTATCTTTTATCTACTTGCATTACCTTATCATTATCACACTATTTTTTCTTTTTACCGAAAGAAGGTTATCACACTATCATTTTCTAGAGTGTAGAAATTTACCAATTCTAGTTCCTTAAAAGAAAAAAAGAAAAAAATTTCTAATTCTATCTTATGACATGTCTGTGGCTTACTTGTTTGAATTTACGAGCTCTTACTTTTAAATAATTCATTTGTATCTCATGAATTTTATTGATATTGATGGTTAAAGTAAGAAAATATATTGTCTATGCATGCAATAAACGATGTCAATAGAATTCATTAAATATATTTAACAGTTGTATTATTTTTTTGACCTTTTCAAAAAAATTATCTATTACTATTTGTTTCATCCTATTCATCTACTATACAAGAAATAAATTCAATTCATTCATTTATTAATATAAATTGTCAGTGGCCTATCTACATTTTTCTTCTTTTAATTCCAATAGATCATAAACTCAACGAATTTGTCACATGTGTGTGGGAATTACGGTCTTCTTCTAATACGTTTTGCTCATTTTCAACCAAACTTCTAAAAATGCATATGAGTGAGTTAACTCACGCATGTGCTAATTTTGCATGAGTTAACACACGATGCATGACTTAACTCACACATGAATTAACATATACGTGAATTAAATCACGCAGAGATTAATACATGCATGAGTTAACTCACACAGTGTAAGTTAATTCACGCAAGATCATTTTCAAAAGTTTGGTTGAAAATGAGTGTTTTTTTTTTTTGTTAGAAGAAGAGCAGAATTCTGTAGGTTGGACTTTCATACCACGTTAGATTTTCAGCACAGGCCCATAGACAGCTTGAAGTGTTGTTAATAAAGTTGAGTTTAGTGGTTAAAACTTGGTGTCCAAATCCAAAAGTTCTCACAATTTCGACTCCCTTTAGTTTAGTGGTTAACTCAGCCTGGTGTGTTGCTCTCTCATAGCCCCCAATCCAATTGAAAATTATCTTTTCATAGTTTTTTTTTCTCTTTTCCCGCAAAGTTTATTGAAATCTAACTTTGCAGGTTACCGTTTTAAAAGGAGAAAAAACTAACATAATTATTTAACATTTGATATTCGGATGGAAAAAAAAACTTTTGATAGGTGTTTTTATTGTATTTTGAGCAATTTAGAGGGCTAATAGAGAAACTATCGTAAGTGTAAAGGAACAAGGGTGAATTGGTTTTTTTTTAAGGGCTTGTATAGTTCAACTGGTTTAAGTTAAAGATTGAGAAGTTAGAGGTCTATAATTCAAGTTCAGACTAGGAGAAAAAACTTAACAATTAGACCAAAGTGCACTTTTCCACCCCTAACTTTCAAAAACTTGCAATTTTGGCCCCCTAAGTATAAAAACTACAATTTTGATCCCCTATGATTTAGCCTATTTGCATCTTTGGTCCTTTTGGTCAATTTTGACCAAGTCAATGTTGGTTGGACATGCCACGCGTGTAATTACCTATTTTAAAAATATAAAAAACCACGTATATAAATGTCAAATTATTTTTTATTTTTTTAATTTGACATTTATACACGTGGCTTTTTTTTATTTTTAAAATAGGTAATTACCTGCGTGGCATGTCCAATCAACATTGACTTGATCAAAATTGATCAAAAGGACCAAATATGCAAAGAGGTTAAATCATAGGGGACCAAAATTGTAATTTTTGTACTTAGAGGACCAAAATTGCAAGTTTTTTAAAGTGAGAAAAGTACACTTTAACTTAACAATTAAGATACTAACATTTATCATTAAAAAAAATTGAATTGGTTTGGCTGCTTGACATCACATGATTTTGCAATCGTATATATTTGTATGTACTATGTAGTATCTTGGCGGCCATTTGGACCTCCCGTGCTTTTGAAGCGTGCTAAATCAAAATTGCTACAGACACCATAACAAAGTAAAGAACATACTTACACTCCTGTTTACTCCATGAAAATAGTTTTTTTTTTAAAGTAGTTTAATAGATATAATCTATCATTTAAGGTGGATAAATATGATATTTAAAGTTTAAATTTCAATCTTACATATAACAATCCATTGTTTATTTGTCTCTGTCAACTAAGTTATATTGACAAAAACTTTTTTAAATTTATTATTTCTAATATATCATCTACTCTCCCTTATCCCCTAAAAAAAAATTCTTCTCTCCTTTATGATTGGTCATTTCAAAGAGTTTCACTTTTGTTATTAGCATTTTGTTTTGAAAGATCTTATTACTAGCAAATTAAAATGAGTACCCCATAGAAATTAAAAATAATAATATTACAAAGTAAAGAGATCTTAAGAGAAACTAACACATGTGAAAGGCAATTCCTACATCATCATCTAAACCCAAGGCAAGGCTCATGACTGGCTCAATAGATTAAGAGGTCTAAAGTAAAAAATTTAACGTGTCTTTAAAATTATTATTTTTTATCAAAATATTTATATAAAATCAATTTTGTGGAGACCAAAATTTGAATTCATGGCCAAGAGTAATTAAGACATTTTTGGTAATCAGTTTTTTTTTTTATAGAAATTTTTTGGTAATCAGTTAAGCTACGCAAATGTCTGTAATTTATTTGTCATATAATATTCTTATAACCAAATTAATTTTTTAGAGGTCTTTTTCTTCACCCAAAATTTTGAAACCTAAAGCCCTTACTTGGGTTGCTTGGCCCTTAGGCCGGCCTTAAGAGATGATGTAATTTTTGAGGAACAAAAATCTTTTTAACCTTAATTTTTTAATGTGAAAATAATGGAGAAACAGAGTTCTTCTTTTCATTGTGTTTTTGAAAATAATATAAAACATTTTTCATTGTGTTTTTGAAAATAATATAAAACATTTTTCGGTGTCATAAAATGACCGGTGCTAATCTCTTATGGCTCAAGAGGTATAAAATGTTAACCGTCAATAGCATGCAGAGATTTTCTTCTGCATGTGAAATTTCTCAAACCACCTCGATTCTTTTAATCAAAATGATAGTCTAGTGTGTAGGAAACTTGAGACACAAAGATAAATGTTGAACTCCATATTGATAATTGAGATAAGAGTCACAGCAAACAAGGTACAATAATATTGTTAGGAATGATCACATATTCATGTAATGGCATAAATTCTGATGTGAAGTGTGATTTTTAATTTACACCAATTAGATCTAAAGCTTATTAAAAGCATTACTTTAGAAATTCACATTTCGATCAAATGCGAGACTGTTAGTCACGGTTGATATACTAATAGTTCATCATATTATCATAACTAACATGTGCATCAACTCATCTGATACTTTCTTTTTTTTTTTGGACAAAAACTCATCTGATACTTGTTTACCTTAATTAAGTGGTTAGAAGTTCAAAATTTGACTAGGGTTTATAGGGGAGAAAAACGTGGTTAAAAGATCACCAATCTTGTGTGTCCAAGTCTAACAACCTATTCAACAAAGATTTAGTCACTACTAAATGGCATTGCATACTTAGTATTAATATACCGCTAAGAAATTATTTTATATGACATCAACGGTTCAAATATACATCAAGCAAAAGAGAAGGAAGATTTATTAACTATGCTATATTTCAATTATAAATAACAAAGAAAAAAGGTGTAGAAAACAACAAGAGATGTCTATGGACATGGAACTCATGATTTTAATGAGTACGAGTTTTACTAGAGGAGTGTAGGTTATTACTTACTGATGTTTCTTTGCAGCCTCTTTTCTTTAATGTGTGGCAGTGGCTGCTGGATCCCTCCGGAGGATACTCGGTTTATGTTGTGTACGCTATGCTCACGACTCAGGAGACTTTGCAGAATAGGCATGATGTTGATTTGGTTTGGCACAAACAGGTTCTGCTAAAAGTGTCTATTTTTACTTGACGGCTGCTTTGGGATTGCCTTCCTACTAAAACTAATTTGGCGACTCGTGGTGTGCTTGATTCAGAAGTGTGTCTCTGTGTGTTTGGTTGCGGCCATTTGGAGGATACCCGCCATTTGTTCTTGTCGTGCAGGTTGTTTGGGTCAATATGGCCCTTATTACGATCGTGGTTTGGTTTTGATGGTGTGGACCATTATGATATTTCAGATCACTTTGCTCAGTTTACTTATTATACAGGTGGTTTAAAATCGCGAAGGTCTTTTCTTCAGCTTGTTTGACTCCTAACTGTTTGATTTTTATGGAATAAAAGAAATAACATATTATTTAAATAGAAGGAATGTTCTATAGGTCATCTACTAGACAAAGTAAAATATCATTCTTTGTGGTGGTTGAAAGTCAATAAGGTTGTGTTTGTTTTTGGTGAACACTTGTGGTGGTTCAGTCCATTGTCGCGTTTACGCATTGTCTAGTCACTTGTTGTATTTCGTGTGAACTGCTTGTTTTTTAGCAGTCTCTTTGGTACACCTTGTGCTGAGAAGATTGTTATAGCAGTGTTAATATAATCCATTTTTGCTTGCTAAAAAGAAAACGAGTACGAGTTTTATTTAAGTAACTTTATGTTTGATGATTTTGTCTCTATCTTTTTTTTCTAACAAACTATTATATCTTGTCAAAATAGTTTATTTATCAATTAAATATGCCAAAATCAAACTCTAAGGTGACCAAAGTATTTTCCCATAAGCACAAGTGAAGTGAGAAGAGAATGCATGCATTTCTATCATGAATAGGAAAGATAGAAAGACAAGGAAAAGTTGCCTAGACTTTTATCCAGTTTTCATGAACTGCCACGTGGTTTACTCAATTCAGCTGGAACCCACATTTAAACTCATATAAACAGAAATTAAAAACAACAAATATTTCTAAATTCCGCACAAGAATTGTCTCTCTCAACTTCAACCAAACAGTGACATGGAGTATTCCATTTTCCTTAAAAGCATATAATTCGTTCTTGCTATTCTCTAACCCATAAAAAGCTGAAATTCAGTAAACAATACTAATAAACAAAACGAAAAAAACAAAGAATAATTATTCATAAAATATTGAATCATGAGCTTTAAAGATTCAAATCTGTTGGGAGAAACCAAAGTGAAAACAAAGAGCTAAGAGAAGAGACGAGGTAGTGAGTGGCTAATGTCACAGTTTCAAGGTAACATATATATTAATATTAGATATATGAGTATAGTTTTGTTTATTAAAGGCTTTTGTGTTATTTTGTTGCTTATTATACAAACCAAAGCATTTCCCACCTTTTCACAATGAAAAGTGTTTCATGTGTGCTCTTCTTTATTTTTTATATTCATCGTAAGAAAGAAAAGGTTCCCAAACGAATATACGTTTTGCAGATTGCTGCTTTTTGGTTATGCTTCACTGCTTTTCTTGCACTATAAAAAAATAAAATAACAATAAAGCTATTTTTCCAAATACAATTATAATATTCAAGAGTGCTTGACTTGCTTAAACATGAATTTTGATACTCATTCCTAAGTACTAGTATAAGTAAGTCCTATATATTTCCGTTAGTAGTTTTATTTTATTTTCATATATATTATTTTGTAAGATAATCGTTTCAAACAAATGATTTGTGCTCAACTTGATGGTCAAGTTTAGTAGCTTACACAATTTGACATATTACCGAGCAAAAATTTCTGAGCAAAAACGAAGGTACAATATCATATATGTAAGTCTTCTATGAATACAACTCCAAATCAATATTATTTGAGTACACTCATGTGAAATAGAAAAATAAACAAAAATAATTTAATCACATCAATTAATATTATTTTTTTTAGAGGAACGACATTTGATTTTATTGTCTTTTAAATTTTTTGAAGTTTTATGTATGTACCTAAGTATTTTTTATTTGACCTGTGCCCAAGTAAATATTACTCATGTTGATCTTAGTTATATAAAAATTAACTGTGATAGAATGGAAAAAAAAAATATTAACAAAATGAAACTTAATTTTGTTCTGGACCAGTCAGAAGACCAATCGCACGTTGACACATGACCTAAACTTCTGACTGGTCTTGCTAGGACACTGGTTAAGGTAACCAAAGTTAGTAGTTTTACATTAGAAATAACAATTTGTAAACTTTTTACAAGTCGACTTGACCACTTTTTATCACTTTCCAACACAAAATTTCTATTTCTATTCTTTTATCCTTACTAAAAGCACTCTTTAGCATTTCCCATAAATTAAAAAGAAACATGTGGAGTATACAACTATTTATATAAGTTACCACAAAGAGTTTACAGAAACAAGTTGAATGTGATCCACCAAAGACAAATTGTTTAGAAGAATCTTAATTTGATTTTTGAATTGTACTCTCTCTGGTCTCAAATATAAGAAAATATTCATTTTTTAGGTTCTTTGAATAATTAACGTATCTGCTTTACAATGTAGACCAGATACATTAACTACTCAATAAACCTAAAAAATGAATATTTTTTTATATTTGAGACTGGAGGGAGTATAAATTTGTGCAAAACTTCACTTACCACTCGATCGAAGTTCATATCATGTGAGTTATGTTGGCATATGAAATGTTTATTTACTAAATTATCTTAAACAATTTCACAAATTAGCCACAAGTATTCCACCAATAAGTTATCTAACACCATTTTTTATTTTCAATAATTTGTGCAAAACTTCACTTACCTCTCAATCAAAGTTTAGATCATCCGAGTTATGTTGGCATATGAATTGTTTATTTACTAAATTATCTTAAACAATTTCACAAATTAGCCACAAGTATTCCACCAATTAGTTATCTAACACCATTTTTAATTTTCAGTCGAATTTTGGAAAGTAAAATAAATAACTAGTTGGCTCGTAGTGAGTTGAAAATGAAAGAACAATATGAGCCAAGGAGATCTTATCCGATGGAAATGGCAGTGTGAGACACATGTCAGCTTGGGGAATAGGGTTGATGAATAATTTAATTTTGTTTTTTTAAAATTAAAAGAAGGCAAAGAGTGAGTCAGAGTGCACGCTGAAAAAAGCAACACAAGAGACAGACAGAGATAACAAGCTAACAACAGTGAGAAACTGTGGAAAGATTCAATTTATGTTAAGTTAGTTGGATGGATTTAGCTGAAGTCGCTTCAAAAGTTGAGCTTCAGCCTTTGTACAACATTCAGAACCAAAAAGTTCTTGAACGGAATACCCAATTTGCATTCCGTTTCTTAAGTTACAATTTTCCTTTCCTTTTCATTTTGCCTCCTGGTCCAATATAATATACCTATACCGATAATATTTCAAACAAAGCTTAAAAATCTATTACCAGACAACACCACATACTAATTGAGTTAAGTGATTAATGATCTCCAATAAAAGATGAACCGCTACGGAAGAATCCAAAATTTATTTATAGGTAGAACAATTTTTAGCATACTTTACTAACATTTCGTCTAAACTCTAAATTAATAGAGTCTCATTCCTTTAGAAACTAAATAAATGGTTCACGCACAAAAAAAAAACACTAATGAGGTTTAGTTAAAAATAAACCGTTAGAAAAAAAGTATATTTGATTGAAACATATCTAATTGTGTTTTATTTACCTGTCGACCAAACTTTAATTTATTGAAATCATCTTCTCTTAAAAATTGGAGAACTAAGACAAAAATTGGACTAAATTTATAGGATGAACCACTCACATTGGTTGATTGATTCAATCATATTTGAACCCTAATCAGGTTGGATTAGATTGAGACGAGGTTTGGTCGTAGTTAATTGAATTTGTTTTTATTTATTTGTATTTTTTGTTGTTGAAGGATTGTATTTTTTATTAGTAGATAAAAAAGATGACAATAACAATTAGAAATTCACACAAACAAGTAGATGAGACAGGATTCAAACCTCAATCACAGTGTTTAATCTAACAATTTTGACATTTTTAACGGTTGAGTTAGAATTTATTGACTATTTATTTGTACTCTTTTAGTTAATTGTTGTTGAATAAATTGAACTATGAATTATTTAATTGTTGTTGAATAAATTGAACTATGATTTAGAGGTCAAGTAGACTCGATTTCCAGTTAATGATAAGTACTCAGCATGTTTCTCGGTCGTTATTACTATATCGTTTTAAAATTATAAATGTTTATAATTTGAGTTAGACCTAATTAAATCTGGTAATATGAATTATAAAAAGAATCTGGTAAAAAAAAATTGACGGAAATTAAACCGGTTAAGTTAATATTGTTGGCTCCTTAAAAAAAGTTAATAATGTTGGTTCGCATCTATCTTCAAACAATATGGTTGACTATTATTTGGATAATTTGAAAGGTGTAACCTTCAGTTTTTTACAATAAAGAGTCATCTATCATCTATCGCTCATATGGTTGATAAGGTGAAACTTCATTCTTGGTGATGATTTAAGGTGTTCAGGCCTAATTATTTTGTTGACTTTTATGCTTGGTGGACATCCGTTTATTTGTTTAGGATATTCCACCTTGTAATGATGTTATCAGGCGATTTTTGTTTTTCTTTGTTGCTTGTTATTTTGAGAGACTTTTTATTGATTCCTTAGTAGACACATTGTAACACCCAAGGCTGACGAGGGCGGGGAGTAGTCGCCGGTGCACAAGGCATGATAATGAGCGGCTCTCGACAGCTTCTAGAGAAACCGAATCACATCGGAATGAGAGGGATCCTGAAGCCGTGTAGGTATAAGACTACATGGTTGAAGGAAGACTTATAAGAATTGTTTGGTACTACCTATATCAACTAGATGCATCTTCTTTTTGGTAGTTCATTCCATAAGAACTCCACAGTTAAGCGTGTCTGGCTTGAAGTAATCTTTGGATGGGTGGCCTATCGGTAAGTGTGCGAGTGAGGACAAAACACGCTGAAAAGACTCGTATTGGTTTGTATAGTCAGTCGACAATGCTTAAAGTCGTCTGGAATGTTACACACATCTTCTCTTCTACTTAACTTGGAATCATCTTTTCATTTATATCAATCTTTTGGCTTCTTAAAAAAAAATTGGTTCGTAGTGTGTAAACGGAAACCTCTAGCACAATGAATGTGGTGGCTGGTTGCCATAAATCAACATTGCTTGGGAATGGAATAATAACACTATCTTATTATACTGGCAACGTGAGTTTGGGCACATCAATACTATTTCCAAGCACTTTTTCTAATTAGTTACGTTTCCATAGTGTGCATGTCAATGTGCATCCCATCCAAAAGTATTTATGGGTCAATTCAATGAATTGCCATCCATCACAGGGTGATCCAAATTTTGATGTAGTATTTGTTTTCAACTTGGCTACTGAATTTTGCAAAAATAAAAAAATGACTTGGCTAATGAATATAACATATTCCTGGAGATGATAAGCTCATCTAAACTGACTAGTTAGGAAAGTGAAAATAATTAAGAGTTGTATTGTAATCATCTATAATTTGTTCTGTAGGTTCATGTAATATCAATTATTAATTTATTTACTAACGAGTAACGATTGATGTTATAACATCCGCAATAGATCTTATCTATTTTAAATATTTGTGTTTTGCAATTGCACATAACTGAATTGTAGTTTCTAAGATGGTGAGGGAGGTTTTATAGTTCAATTGATTTGAGCCAAAGAACAAGGAGTTAGAGGTCAGAAAAAAAAATATAACAACCAATTACCAACAATTGCCATTAAAAAAACATCTATGATGGTGTGTGCTTCATCTATTTAGAATCAAACTAAACAAGCACCCTTGTTGTGGTGTGAAATTGAGTGCTTATAAAGAAGGATGACTGTGAAAGTACTATCTTTTCTTTTTTATGGACTTGACTTAATAACGGTGAATATAGGGAAGAGTGACTGGAGAAGAGTTTGGTTCAGTCATCGATAGACTCAGAAAAATCACCAAATATATTGAACCAACACGTAAAAAGGTTGTAGTAACCACCTAAACTCGAATTAAACCATCCATTTGCATAATGGAAAGATTGATATGTACATGGTGGAGGTCAAATCCTCAATTTCTCACACTTAATGTCAATGTATTTCTATTAAGCTCTTTATAGAAACAAAAAAAAGTTAAATGAATCGATCCAATATAAATCTCCGTTCTAACTTTTGTCAACCCTTCATCTTTTTGACGATGCTTATGAGAGATGGTTCCCTAACTTTGTTAGTTAGTTTTACCGTTTTGTTATTTGATTATAAAAAAATTAACATGGTTAATTTTTTTTGTTTTTGAAAAGGCAAAATCAATATACAAAGAAAAAACAAGAATTACAAAAAAGATGTCCAAAGATAGGCACAAGAAATACCCGAAACACACCCGAACACAAACTTTGTTCTTGTAAAAAAAAAAAAAAAACCTGAAATACATCCAAACACAAACTTTGTTCTTTAGTTTTACGGTTATGTTTTTTGAAATCAAAATATAAATATTGTATTTAACATAAAAAATTTAATGTTAAAAAATAATTTATCTTAGTTTTATTTTTCAATTTTGAAAAAAGTTAAAAAAGAAATGAAAAGTGAGCGGGTAAACCCGTTATATTTGCGTATATAGGCGCTGTAAAAATCAGAAAATGTTAGCAGTTGAGATGTGTCGGGATGTAGATTTAAGATGGAGATAGATAGATAGAAGAGTTGGGTCCCTTCCTCCAATGAATGAGCTGGATCCACTCTTTCAGGAGCCCCCAACTTTCTATTTTTTATTATTTTTAAATAATACTAACAATAACATCTAAATTAAACTAATAATGAAAATAACAAGCATACATCAAATGAATAATCAAAATTCAACAAGTACACACATGACTTAACAATCATTATTAGAATTTAATTAATTACTATTATTCTTACATCAAAAAGCTTAAGAACAATAGTGATTTTTCCATCAAAAAAGGTAATACATTAATTTTGTCAAAGTATGCATTAATATACTTTATTTACTTTAAAGTAACTAACTCGAGATTGAATTCAGTTTTCAACGATCATTTTTTGTTTGGTTTGACGTTTTCATTGTCAAACATGCGTTTAATATTGCTTTCATCGCAATAATTAAACTTTTACATTAACGTGGTTTTTCACCTGAATTTGAGGAACGTATTGCCGATGTAAACATATATTTATTCGAATTTTAGATTATCAAATCTTCTTGGTCGAAAAACTCGATGACTAAAAATAGAAAATACTTTTTTTCGTTGCATAAAATAGTAAAATAGAAAATACTTAATTGTAAAGAAATATAGAAAATACTTAATAATTCAGTCAAAAAATGTTTTTAGAAAAGAAATTGACTTGAGATTGAATTAAGTTTGCAACGATCATTTTGTGTTTGGTTTGATATTTCCGTTGTCAAACATGTGTTTAATATCGCTTTCATCGCAATAATTAAACTTTTGCATTAACGTAGTTTTTCACCTGAATTTGCGGAACACATCGCCGAAATAAACATAAATTTATTTTTAGACTAAGTTTTCAGGTTATCGAATCTTCTTGGTCGGAAAACTTGATGACTAAAAATAGAAATTCTTTTTTTTTTTGGTTGGATAAAATAGAAAATACTTAATTGCAAGAAAATATAGAAAATACTTAATAATTCAGTCAAAAAAATGTTTTTAGGAAAGAAATTATGAATACAAAATAATATTATATAGAAAAAAATATCTCGGTGAATCCTACTGGTTAGTAAAACTTTAATTATAATTAATTAATAAATTCAATACCCAAGAAATAAAATTAATTCAGCATGTAACAGTGACAAAGCTAAGAGGACATAACATAAGCTTGATATCGAAGAACAATATTATTATTATTTCTCTTTCTTTCTTCTCCGATTCTTGCGTTCTCTTGAACTTCAAAGTTGAAAAATGAAACTAAATATGTGAACACTAAAGTTTGTGTTGTGTTTCATGTTTTGGATCTCTCTCTAAGCTATGATGAATCTAAGCAACAACGGAAAAGGATCAATTTCTACTGTTACTTCAACTGCTACTACTATGAAATCCGGTGAAGGTTCCGATCAGTTTCCGGCGGGTTTACGAGTTCTTGTTGTGGATGATGATCCCACGTGTCTTATGATTCTTGAGAAGATGTTGCGCACATGTCTCTATGAAGGTAAAATTTGTTTTTTTCTAACTGAATTTGAGCTATCTTTATGCTTCTATTTCGCTCTGTTCAATTTCAACGCTTAATTACTTGATTAGTTGGAAGAAAAAAAACTAACTTTATCTTCAATTTGAAAAACCCATATGCAAATTATTATAAAAAATCTTCTTCTTTTTTTTGTAGAACTATTTGTTGATCATTTTTTGTCTCAAAACAGAATTTGATTTATGAAACAGTAGAATTAATCAAGAAGTAAAGACCTTTTTTTTTCTTCTTTGGCTGGTTCAATTTCAGATTTCAAATTATTTTCTCATTTCATGAGGTTCATCAATATCTTGTAGCTGGAAAAGCCAGATTTTGATTTTGATTTTAATTCTTTTAGTTTAAAATACCTTTGAAACATGGTTTTGAGCTTCTGGTATTCTGATTTGATTCATCACTTAATTGTTATTATTCAATTGATTATGAATTTTGAGTGATGATTTTGTTGAGTTCATTTCAGTAACGAAATGCAATCGAGCTGAGACTGCGCTTTCACTACTCAGAGAGAACAAGAATGGATTTGATATTGTTATTAGTGATGTGCATATGCCAGACATGGATGGATTTAAACTCTTAGAACATATTGGATTGGAAATGGACCTTCCAGTTATTAGTAAGTACTTTGGCTTTTGTTTTGTTTTCAACTTAGATCTGTTAGTAGAGTGTATTGTTATTGAAATTTGGTACTAAAATGTTTTGCATGATGATTATAGTGATGTCTGCCGATGATGGTAAAAGTGTTGTTATGAAGGGTGTAACACACGGTGCTTGTGATTACTTGATTAAACCTGTTCGTATTGAGGCTTTGAAGAACATATGGCAGCATGTGGTTCGGAAGAAAAAGAATGAGTGGAAAGATACGGAGCAATCAGGCAGTGCTGATGAGGGAGATCGACATCCAAAGGCATCTGATGATGCCGATTATTCATCTTCTGCTAATGAAGGAAATTGGAGAAACTCCAGAAAGAGAAGGGATGATGAAGAGGAAGGTGACGATAGAGATGACTCGTCAACACTAAAGAAGCCTCGGGTTGTTTGGTCTGTCGAGCTCCATCAACAGTTTGTGGCTGCTGTGGATCAACTAGGAATTGACAGTATGTATTCTCACCAGCACTCTTCAAAAGTTTTTTTTTTTTTTTTTATCTTTTGTTTTCCGTGCAGATCTATCTAAAAGACTATCTGCTTGAATCATTGCATCTAGATTTTGTAGACTATCAACTTGTGTGTATCAATTTTCAAACTATACTAGTCTATAATTTTATGAATAATTAAGATCCATTTGTGGTTTTACAATTTCAGCAATCAAGTTTTGTCATATTGGTTGGTATCAGAAACCAAATTTTCTTCAAAACCATTTAGCGTATTGTATTTCTCAATGTTTTTTTCCTACAGTTTCTTAGTTCTCTATCTACCCTATAAGTTCTACTATTGATTCATTTCTTATTGGATCCTTCGTTAGTTCTATAATAGATTGAGCTGCTTCAAGGGAGTTTTTTAAATTACAGTTTTATCCTGAATGCATTCATTTTCCATCATACATTTTTCTTGTATGTTCCATCACAAACCTTAGCAATCTCATCTTGGTTCACTATCCAGTGTTTTTAAAAGAATTATATTTCTGAATTAGTATATTGTCCCCAATATTTGTTTGAGTACCTTAGCTATGAAGTATTGTGGTTATTTTTAGTCTTGCCTGATTCAAGTTTGATATTTCTGCGCAGAGGCTGTTCCCAAAAAAATTCTGGAATTAATGAATGTTCCTGGGCTCACTAGAGAAAATGTTGCCAGCCACTTGCAGGTATCATACTGTTATTCGCCTACTTCAGAAAGGACCCAAGTTAAATTTTATATCCCTATGTTTTCTTGTGGTCATCTAACGGAGGTAACATTTTAATTTATTTTTTTGTTACAGAAATATCGATTGTATCTTCGAAGGCTGAGTGGAGTTTCTCAGCACCAGAATAATTCATTTCTCAGCCCACAAGAGGCGTCGTTTGGAACGATTTCGTCAATGAACGGACTTGACCTTCAAACTCTTGCAGCAGCTGGCCAGCTCCCAGCGCAAAGTCTAGCCACTCTTCAAGCAGCAGGACTTGGTAGGTCAACTGTGAAATCAGGCTTACCAATGCCTCTCATGGATCAAAGGAACCTTTTCAGTTTTGAAAACCCAAGGTTGAGATTTGGTGAAGGGCAACAGCAACTTTTGAATGGTAATAATAATAAACCAACAAATCTTCTTCACGGAGTTCCTACTAACATGGAGCCAAAGCAACTCGCCAATTTGCATCAGTCTGCAGCACAATCCCTCAGCAACATGAATATGCGAGTCCCCGCTTCTGCTACACAGGGAAATCCCTTATTGATGCAGATGGCACAATCCCAACCTAGAGGTCCAATGCTAAGTGAAAATACTGGTTCTCATGTTCCAAGATTACCGAACCTCTTGGGGCAGTCTACTGTGTCAAATGGAATTTCTGACGGTCTTATGGGGAGAAACAACATGGCTAGTAGCAGTAGAGCGCCTTCGTTTAATCCTGTTCCACAGAGCTCTTCATTTTTGAATTTTCCCATGAATCAAAGCACTGAAATGTCTGTTAGTAATTTCCCTCTCGGAAGCACTCCAGGTATATCTAGTATCACAACCAAAGGCTCATTTCAAGCCGAAGTTAATTCGGGAATTAAAGGATCAGCTGGATTTCCAAGTTATGATATTTTTAACGAACTGAACCATCAGAAATCCCGGGATTGGGGGATGACAAACCAAGGTCTAACGTATGATTCCTCATCGCATGCAAATCCTTTACATGGCAACATCGATGTCTCTCCGTCGGTTTTAGTCCATCAGGGCTTTTCTTCTGCTCAACAAACCGGACATAGCAGAGATGCTTCTTTGCTTGGAAAATCTCCTTTCTCTCTTGGAGAAGGCTTGGAACAAGTTAATCTCCAAAATGGTGGCGTTCAACATTTCAATCCTCTTTATGTTGAAAATTCAACAAGGGTTAAGGCTGAAAGAGTTCCTGACGCGAGCTCCCATACTAACCTCTTCCCTGATCATTTCGGGCAGGATGATCTCATGAGTGCACTTCTGAAACAGGTTTGTTGTCTCATCGTTCATTCTTTCTATGGATTCAAAACATTCATATGCTTGCATATACTTTTTCCATTACAAACAAATCATTTTTTTGTGTTTCTTGCAGCAGGAAGGCATTGGACAAGGCGAGAATGAGTTTGACTTTGACGGGTATTCTCTGGACAACATTCCTGTCTAGAAGAGACTCTCGCCAGTTCTTTCTGATTGCAGTTACCAGTGTAAATAGTTGCTGTCACATATGCACGATATCATTCTGCAATTAGCTATTTTCAAACCGAGTCTAAATTATTCGACAACAGAATTTCATTGATGTCAAATATTCTTCAAACTTCTGGGAGTAGTGTACTATAATGGTTTCGTCTGGACACTCATAGTTGATCAAGATGAATCAACTACAGAACTTGACCGCATAAAATGCACAAGGCATGTGCGATTTTTGACTGCTGCTATTGTAGCAACATTTCTAGCAATGTTCTAATTTTAGGGTGTTCTTGAAGAGGTATGTTTGGGTTAGGGCAGAATTGCAGAAGCAAGGTTTTGATAAATCTGCAAACTCGCGTAGGAGTATTTCTAACTTCAATAACAAATAATGAAAAAAATTGCTTTGTTTCCTCTTTTAATTTTATGTTCTTCAAAGTAAATGACTGTCGTGTGTAAATACTTTTATTTGGTTGCTCAAGACATTTGTTCTGACTATTCTTTTCCGGATGTTTATGTTCGTCGGTCGGTAGTTTCATGTTTTTATGTTAAAGTTGTGGATTCTTTGTACATGCACATGATTTGGTACTTATTTGTGATTTTATGTTATGGCTATTGGCTACATGTCCTTATAAAGATAGTGATCATGACTCATGAGCATGCTTTAGGATATATCAGTACTTATCTCTTTGTAGGAATCTAGACTAATAGAAGGATTTTTATAAATTCAGTGGTGATGCATATGCTATTATTTGGATTGATGAAAAGGAATCAAATAGTGCGGAATGAAATAGCGTCACTTATAGAAAACACAAATAGAATGAAATAGTGGTCACTTAGTTAGCTTTTTGTGGCAGTTTGTTTACATACATAAATAGGTTGTAGGTGCATACTTTTGGATATTACTAAACAAAATGTGCATTTTATAATATTCTCATGATAAAATCATTCGTTAGATAAAAAAAAAGTATAAGTATTGGGAGTTGTTTTTGACGAAAAATCATTTTGTATTATGTATTTTCTTGCAAATTTTCATTTCAATCGTAAATTATTATCTACTTCCACTATAGCTTCTGCATTAGTTCATATATAAGTCGGTCTTTGAACTTTTGAATCTTGTATTGCCTTAGTCTTACTTTTTGAATAACATTTTAGTCTCTTGAAAGAAATAACCTTATGTAAGTTTTATAATTAACCCGTAACGTACATGAGTTTTATTAATTTACTTTCTTAATCATTATGGTTGAAGTGAAAGAATAATAAACAATCATTTGCATTTATTAAAAAAATCATTTAAATTTATAGCAAGTACAGAGTTAATGAAATTCACATAAACTTCAAATGCATCATAAAAAGCAGTTTGGTTTATTTTCAACTTTTAGATACGAGAATTGTCTTGACTCAAGTTACTTTAACTTTTTTTAATTTTGACCCTACTCAAGTTCTTGAAATCGCCATAAGTGCTTTTTTACGGTCATAAAACAAACTGTCTCCGTGAGCTTAGCTCAGTTGGTAGGGACATTGCATAATTTATGCAGTGGCCGGGATTCGAACTCCGGACACCCCACTTCTTCACATTTAATTGTGTAAACTCCAGCCAGCTACTAGGCTACTAAACCAAAAATAAAAAAAAAACTAAAACATGTCAACAACCTGTTCATCTCTATTGCATGAGAGCTGAGGTGGTAACTCCATGAACATTATGTTGGAGCTTGGAATCGAAACCACAATTTTACATATACACACCTAGTGTGTGGACTATTTGACCCTAAAAAAAATGCCATAGGAAAAATGGAGAAATTTAAATCAGGTGAGGATGAGAGGGAAAAAATGGAAGAAAATAAAAATCTCTAACATCAATGATCTAACACCATCTTATTTCCAACGAGAAAAAATCTCGTGATTTTTGACAATCTTGCAGATAAAATTCCTTAATTTCTCCGAGATTCCCGACAATATATAGCGCAAATTAAACTTCAGCAGCGTCAAAAAATGCAAAGAAACTCTTTAGTTACAAACAAATTCATTTTTTATGAAGTCAAATAATCATTTTTTTTTAGGTAGAAGTCAAATAATCATTGATAACAAAACATTTTTAACCATATATGCATTGGTGCAAACAATCTTGCACTTCTCATGTAAATAATTTGAGTGTCTGTGATGAATATTAAATAACGCCCAGACAAAAGTACTCAAAGACAACGAACAAGAAAGAAACAAAATAAAATTATACTATACCAAAGAACTTTCATTAGAAAAGTAACATATTTCTATCACTACAAATCTACAATAGTTTGTACCATAACATGGTTGAAAGAATCATATCAGTTGAATAAGTATTACAACAAAATCTAAACTACACATAAAGCATGGATGTTACCACACCGTGACTCGGTCCACCGATATTTCTCATTCTTGTTTCTGTGACGAGCTCAATATATGAATCAAATCCTATCCAGGACAACAGCAAGCCAGAACCGCAAAATCAAACAAAACATAACCACTACTACAACAAGCAGACAACTGGCAACAATGGTAGAAGCATCAAAGTAGCAAAGGAAAATTCCTTCCTGGAAGCACCGCTGGTTGGAAATACAGAAGGAAGAGAACATTCCTCCTCATTGAAGAAGACTTTCGTGGGAAACCCGTCACCACAAACGACACTGATTCCAGGAGTAGTTTTCTTTTCATCGGCAGCGATGTTTCATTTGGACTAAGGATCTCTTGTGCAACACACATTAGTCCCATTCTTACCTAACGGTAACAACCATAAAAAAACAAAAAAAGTTAATTACACAAATACAAATTCCTAAACTAAACCAAATTAAGTTCCTATTTCAATAAACATAATTAAAAGCTCATAGCATAAGTTCTATCATATAGGTGCGTTATTTCCATAATAAAAGATAAAAATAAAGTCAAAAACCATTTCCGGTATAAGCTATAAGTTGTTTACATAGGCGTGTTTTGTATGTTCTCTAAAATAGTCTCACAAATGCTTATGTCAGCATACATAAGTCCTATTACACCTTCTCACAAGTGCTTAAGTAAGCAGATAAACTCGAACAAGTCGATCCAAACAAACAATTATTCAACAAATTGCAATACTCTTAATCAAATCTAGATCAAACAAATTGCAATCCAAATTTCAACCAAGACAAATAATTTCAAAAAAACAAAATCTCAATAAAGGAATAGTCGTTACCTTGACCAGTGGCTTTAGGACAGATGAATCTCATCATTAGCAAGCTTGATCGACGACGGCAATGGAACATCTGGCAGTGCCACACCAAAAACAGTCCCAACAAGACTGACCTGAGCTTGCATCACAAATCACCGGCCGTTTCAACAGCAGTCTTCAGATCAGTCTGTGGAAAACCAGCAAAAAAGGTGCCGTTTCCAACGGCTGCAGGGAGGGTAGTACACCGTCCTCGAGAACAGCATTGGAAGCAAAAACCAAAAGCTCATTGTGCTGAAACTCGACAGCGACTTTCCATGACTTGAGTTCATCGAGATCGTTGTTGAGCTCGCTCAACGTTGATTCGAATAAGTAGGGTTGCTTTTTTGGGTCGGTGACATTCGGCGGCAGTTGTACTCCGGCAGTGGAGGAGTATGAGATGAGTATACCGTTGCATGATTGTGCATCGGTAAAGGACATCGTTGCAAGTATTATAAACTTATCTACTTGTATATTAGCAAAACATCAACTACTCAATGTTATTGGTATTTATAACTCAAATCAACTATGGTTAATCAACTTATCTACTTTTATATTCAATAATCAAGAAATTTTAATCTTACAAATTGAGTGTCCTGCTGCAATGATAGACACTCCAAAAATTAGGAGACAGCTGCAAAGTTTATTAATAAAGGAACCAAGTAACAGATGTCACAAGCATGAGTAAGGATCCTCTCCATTTATGAAAATAAATGGAAGATGCCATTTAGAGAGAGATACACAGAAAAAATAGGATGTGGGTCCTACCACTAAGTGGGTCCCACCATCATTAATTATCTCTCTAAATGGAGAAGGACACAAATGGAGAGGATCTTGACTCCACAAGCATACAATGTCACCGATGTCATGAAAGCTATTCAGGGGAACACCAAGCAAAAGAAAAATTGGCATACAGTTACTAATAAACATACTAGTTGGAAAGGGAACTTGAAAGTTACTGTGTAGCAGCAAAATCAAAAGTTTACTGAGCATACAACAAACAAACAGAATAAATAAAACACTCCCCAAACAAAGAATATTCATCTAATAAATCCTATCATGCTATTCGTACCAGCACCTTATTCTTTTTTCCTGCAGATAAAAGGAGAACTTTACCATCCACTATATCAGCTGCCTCAATCCTCTTCTTTTCACCATCTACTCTGCTATTATTCAAGTAAACACCTCCTTGCTTTAACAACCGGCGTGCAGCAGATTTGCTGTCGAACAAACCAGAAGAAACAGAAAGATCAACCAATGACTGATTCAAAACTTCATCATAAGCTAAAGAACAAGACGGGACATCCTCAGCAATCCCCTCAATAGTTTTCCAGTCCAACTTTGTCTCAGATCCCGGCCTCAACGCTTCAGTCGCCCTAAGAGCTTCGCTCAAACCATCTTCTCCGTGAACAAATTGAGTAACTTCTTCAGCAAGCCTACGTTGAGCAGTATTAGGCATATATCCAGGCCTCTTCATCTCTTCTTCCAACTTAACAATCTCATCAATATCCAAAAAAGTGAGAATTTTCAAAAACCTAACAACATCAGCATCCGGAACTGAGAAAAAATACTGATAAAACTTGTATGGAGATAACATGGACGGAGACAACCAAATTGCACCATCCTCCGATTTACCGAATTTTGTACCATCGCTTTTCAACAAAAGAGGAAATGTCAAACCATAGGTACCGCCTTCTACCTGCAATATCTTCCTAATCAACTCAGTTCCAGCAGTTATATTACCCCATTGATCACTACCCCCAATTTGAACATTAACACCCTCATTCTGAAACAAATACAAAAAATCATAACCCTGCAATAACTGATAAGTAAACTCTGTATAACTCATTCCTTGTTCAGATTCTAATCTCTTCCTAACACTCTCTTTAGCCATCATTGAACCTACTCTAGCATATTTACCAACCCTTTTCAGAAAATCCAATAAACTAAACTCTTTCCACCAATCATAATTGTTCAAAACAACAACAGAATCATTACCATTACCATTACCAATGTTTGGATGATTTTGAGCACGACCCAAGATTGTTCTGATGGTGTTTTCAATCCCAACAGTGTTCCTCTCCAAAGTTTGAACATCAAGCTGAGGTCTTTCAAGGCTTTTACCTGATGGGTCACCAATACGGGCGGTCGCACCACCGATCAACGCGACGACGTTATGGCCGGAGCGGCGGAACCATGAGAGAACAATGAGAGCCAATAAATTGCCCAAATGCAAGCTTTGGGCAGTTGGGTCGAATCCACAGTAGACTTTTAAGGGTGCACTGGTGGTGTTTGATGAAATGCTTCTGAGAGATTCATTTGTTATTGAGTCGAGTAACCCTCTTTCTTCGAGGATTCCGATGACATTTCGAGGTTGTTGGTGTTTGAGAGTGCAGGTTGTTCGAGAAAAGAGGAGGTGTGAAGAAGAAGAAAGAGGGGGTTTAAATGGAAAGATGAGAAGCTTGGCGGAATGAGAGAAGAAAATCGACCTTGAAGCAAAATTTGTGGCCATTGTTGTGTTGATGATGATGTTGGGGTTTGGGGTGTGTGACTGACTACTGAAGCAAAAAAATGCAATAGGAGTTTTTAATAAAAAAAAAAAAGGCAAAATTACACTTTTGGTTTAATTTTAGATAATAGTTTGATCTTATATTTTTTTCAATTGTATTTTGTCATTTTAATTCATTTGCATATGGATTTTCAAACTTTAATTCTATGATTTTTTTATGGCATACTGTTCTTCAAATATATGATTTTTTATCCATGTTTTTATATGAATCTTGTATGTGAAGTTAAAAAATTCATATACAGATAGATTAAAAAATGCAATGAAAAAAAGATAAAAGAACAAACTGTTATCTTAAATTAAGTTAAGAGATTAAAAATATAATTTTGCTAGGTAAGAGGGATAAGAAAGGGAAAAAATTAAAAAGATAAAAGAACAGTTATCTTAAATTAAGTTAGTAAGAGGGATAAGAAAGGAAAAAAATTGAAAGAAAAAGAAAACTCTAATATCAATGATCCAAACACAACTTTATTTCCACAATGTGAAACAATCTCGTGATTTTTGACAACAAATCAGATAATAACAAAGACCAATAAACCAAACATGCAAATCAAATTCCTTAAATTTTTGGAAAATGTTGTACGTCCCGAAAAATGTTATAGCGACAAATTCACTACCCCTGTTCACTTCGCAAATTAACTCTTCCTGGATGGAACACGTAAATGTTGCACAATGCGTCAGTGCCTATAATCACGTCAATTTCTTCTTAATAGTAATATTCATTTGCTTCCAAAATGAAAAAACAAAATCTCCAAATGAAACTCATGTTATGTTATTGTCGAACTTATGCACGTATGCTTTCATCTTCTATCAAGACAACGTCAGAAAAAAATTGATTTAAAAAAAAAACAAAGAAACTCTTCAGTTACAAACAGTCTCATTTTTTATAAAGTCAAATTATCATTGATAACAAAACACTTCTCGTGTAATAATTTGAGTGTCTGTGATGAATAACGCCCAAACAGAAGTACTCAGATAACGAACAAGAAAGAAACAAAGTAAAATTATAATACCAAAGAACTTTCAATAGAACAGTAACATATTTCTATCACTACAAATCTACAATCTTCTGTACCATAACATGGTTGAAAGAATCATGTCAGTTGAATAAGTATTACAACAAAATCTAATCTAGACATAAAGCATGGATGTTACCACACTGCGACTCAGTCCCTCGATATTTCTCATTCTTGTTTCTGTGACGAGCTCAATATATGAATCAAATCCTATGCAGGAAAACAGCAAGCCAGAACCGCAAAATCGAAAGGAACATAACCACTACTACAAGAAGAAGACGACTAGTAACAATGGTAGAAGCATCAAAGTAGCAAAGGAAAATTCCTTCCTGGAAGCACCACTGGTTGGAAGCACAGAAGGAAGAGAACATTCCTCCCCATTGAAGAAGACTTTCTTGGGAAACCCATCACCACCACGAACAACACTGATTCCAGGAGTAGTTTTCTTTGTGAATGAGATTACTGACTGTTGTTTCCCAGGCACCCTAGGATCTGTACGAGGGTTAGCTCCATTTGTTTCTCCAACAAGGTAGTTCAATCCCTCCAAACCTTGCATTATTATCGTATTATTAACTCCGCCTATTTCTATAGCGCTTGCATTGAACGAGTACATTTTCTCAAAACCTGCAGCTGCTTTGTCCATTTGCACAGCAGTAAACCAGTCTGCAAAATTAGTCTCGCCCCAATTGAAAAGTGTGACCCTTGCACTCCACCCTTTATTATAATCTGACAGTAAATGCCAGTTGATGCTCACACCGCAGTTATCGCCGCAGGGTGGTGGGTTTGGCGTTGGAAGATGTTTTATCCCCGCCCACGCATAAGCCTTGGCAGTTCGGTTCTCAAAAGGAACAAGAACAGCATCTGAGGGAAGCCACATAGCAGGTGCAGTAGTACTACATGTTCTTTCTGTATTCTTGGGGCATCCACATGCACACGTTTTACATGGAATAACCGATTCATTGTAATAAGCTGAAAACGAGACACAGCATTTACTTGATGTTCCCTTGGCTGTTGTAATGTTACACACAACCTGCCAACTTGCCATTACAGTTTTGTTTAACGGCAACCCTGTTGGATCTGGATTCTCAGTAGGACTAACACGAACCGGAGGACCGCATTTGTAGTCAGGGTTAAGTGAACCACTAATCTTCCAGTTCTGTGGCGGTGAAAGCTCGGATCGGTTAAGCACCGGCGGCATTTTGTACACCTGCATTTGGAATCTCGAAATAGACTTACTAGGATCCATAGATCGCGGCAATATAGTACCGTTCCGGCAACAAGAAGGAATTTTCCCAACATCAGTATCATTGAATTTAGTAGGAGGAAGATCAATAATGGTAGGCCTCCTCTGACAATTCAATACATTAGCAAAATCAAGATCCTTGTAGTAAGTACCTTGCTTACCAAAAATACAACCAGAAGCATCCAGAACAGATGGATAAGCTCCTTTCATTGTAAATATAAACTCATCATTCATCCAGTCCCAGCTCAACCTCCAATTATCAAGCCTTCCAAGAGGATTTTGGTTGCCAATCGTAACCTCTGCCCAGTAATTTGAATCATAGGATCTAATCACATCATACATGATCGTAAGATCGCCATTTTGACGCGGCAGAAACTTTTCATCTGTAGTGACATTTGCTTTGAACTTAGGATCTCTTGTGCAACAAACATTAGTCCCATTCTTACCTAACGGTAACAACCATTAAAAAAAGGTTAAATTAAGTTCCTGTTTCAATAAACAACTTAATAAAAAGCTTAAGGCACAAGTGATTATCATATAGCTGCTTATGTATAAACTATTTCTATAAGAAAAGATAAAATAGTTTCTTTCATAGGCAATCATCATAAGTTCTAAGAAAGTCTCTCAAATCGTCTCACAAGTATTTATGTAAGCAGATAAACTCTCTCAGGGTCTGTTTGGCAAGCCACATATTTGAGCTTATAGTTATAGCTTATATCTTATAAACTCATTTGACCAAAAGAACCGTTTGGTAACCGTCACTTTCTCACGGGCTTATAGCTTATTTTTGCTAGCTTATAGCGTTTTTTGATAAGCTAATGCAAATAACTTATAACTAATCATTTTTTTATCTCAATTTTACCCTTGTAACCTTAATTGGAAGAAAAAAAATGAATTAAATATATTTTTTTAATGTCATTTCATATTAATAAGCTACTTGAACAGCGAATTTTACCAAACAGTACATACAATTCAATGATCTAGCTTATAAGCTATTCGCTATTTTTGACCAAACAGAGCCTCAATAAATCGATCCAAAGGAACCCAAATTGCAAAAGCCTTGTCACATCCAATTTTAAACAAATCTTAGATCAAACAAATTTCAACCTAGACAAAGAATTCCAAAAAACAAAAATCTAAAAAAAGGAAAAGAAGGTACCTTGACCGGTGGTTTTTTGACAGATGAATCCATCATTAGCAAGATTGATCGACTTTGGCAACGGAACATCCGGCGGCGCCACACCAAAAACAGTCCCAACAAGACTAACCTGAGCCTGCATCTGAGTCAAATCACCAGCCGTCTCAACAGCAGTCTTCAGATCCGTCTGTGGAAAACCAGCGAAAACGGTGCCGTTTCCAACTTGGGCAGGGAGGGTAGTACCGTCAGCGAGAACAGCATTGGAAGCAGAAACAAGATACTCGTCGTGCTGAAACTCGACGGCGACTTTCCATGACTTGAGTTCATCGAGACCGTTGTTGAGCACGCTTAAGGTTGATTCGAATCGGTAGGGTTGCTTCTTTGGGTCGGTGACGTTAGGCGGCAGTTGAACTCCGGCGGAGGAGGAGTATGAGACGAGTATACCGTTGCACGATTGTGCATCGGTAAACGACGTCGTTGTTAGTATGATTGTTGCTAAGAGGACGGTGAAGAAGCTACAGAGGTTTCGTAGCGAAATCATCGCCGTAGTGTCTGTTTGGGATTTTTTTTTGTTTCAAATTCGAAATTTGAAGCCGTGTGAGAGAAACCAAATATATATACCGTTTGTTTATTTATTTTTTGAAAGTAAATAAAAGTACATCTAAAAAAATTGGTATTTATTTATTTTGATAATAAAGTCAAAAGTAGCATGTTTGCATCGGTTTTAACAACACTTTGACTTTTAAAAAATTAAATTTATCACTTTTCACCATTTTTCAACACTATATTTTTATTTTTATTCCCTTATCCAGTACCCCAAGGGCAATGGTTAACATTCTCCTTTATTTTATTTTATAATTATAATTAAAGATACTGGTTAATTTTGTAAAAGGAAAATGAATAACGGTTAAACGCGTTCAAGAAATGGAAAGGGTCCTCCAGCTTAGAAGAAGTTGTAACTTGAGGTGTGATTAATGATATATTTTTGACTTAGTGTGATGAATGATCTTAGAACGTGTTATGATTTTATTTAATTTAATTTAATACTATAAGATTATACTTTTTTTTAGAGTAAGTTTATGGTTTATATCTTCTTTTATTTATTTATCTACTATCTATGCCGTGTGTGAACTGTATGAATTGATTAATTCAGAGGACAGGGCATGTTTGCTGGGGTTGCAATTGCGTGCCGTCCCATTTTCAAAACCCTATTACTTAAAGATTTATTATTTTATTTGGTTTGTGTAAAAAGACTAGAAAAAAGGTTTTGTGTTTTTCTTTTACTATTGAAACGGTCCTCAACAGCTCTAAAAATCTCGTGTTTTTAATTTGAATTGCTGGATGCCGGAGACAGGAGGAAACTTTTGGTATTTGTTGCCTTTATGTGCTTAGATTGGTTCCTTTTTGGATACATGCCCGTAAGGGCCAATGAATGAATGAAGGATGCAAATTTTGACAATTTATTTTTTCACTTTAATCATTCTTTAAATTTCTCATTTTGCTCTGGTTCGAATTATATAATCTGAAGAATATTTGTGTTATTTGGAATTGTATAATCTCATATTGTAAAAAGTTATAAACATTTACCAGATAATATAAATGCCTTTGTTGACTAATGACAGTCGTACTTACTCACAAAAACCGTGTATCAGTTTTGAGGATTATATGAATGTTCAACAATGATCATGACATCATAGTCACCCTCAAAAGAACAGTACTTCTGTCGGTCTCAAATAAAAGCAAAAGTAGATGTATTTTGTCTAAAAGTTGAAGTAAACGCATTCATTTTTGTTGACTCTATTTTTGTTCATATTCAAGACTAGAGGGAGTAGGAAAGAAAATTGGAATAAGAAAATAAGAGAATTGCAATGAAAATGAAGAAAATACAAAACTATTTATAGTCAAATGATAATCCAGACTATAACTACACTAAGTCAAAGAACATGTAAATGTATCAATTGACCCAGCAATTTATGATGACCAAATTGAAACAATCGTCCAAACCATGTTTGCTAAGCCACAATCCACGGTCTATGTGCTTTTGGATTATATAATTTGACACCACACCCAGATTGTTTTGAATTATATAGTCTAAAACATACTCATACTGTGTTATTAGTTGTGTTGTAGTGGGTATGATACATTTTGGATTATATAACGTCAAGAACTAGAAAGTTACAAGATTTTTGTGCAATCCACTTTGGACCGACAATTTTTGTAGTCCACGAGGCACATAACCTTAAAAAATTGGCGTGTTTGGTACATTTGCAAACTACACCACAAAACCTTGAACACTTATCTAGTAGATATGAGAACTAAGTTAGTTGCAATTTACTACAACGAGGGAAAACTCAATAACGTTGATGTTACCCTATCTAGCTTGAAGGATCATCATAACCAAAATAAAGGTTGTCTCAACCAAAAAGACACAAGAATGATGGATAATATTGTGTATCATCGTATGTCAATCAACTCAAATGGACGCATTCGATTCACTCAAATGAAGCTTTGGAACAACGATGGCGTGATAATTATTTTCTATACATTTGGTCAGCATAGTTCTAAGGGACCGGTCGAGTTAGACGTTTCCTTGGTGAGATCTTTTCATGATATTCGGGAAAGTTTGTTTCAGACTAGAGCCTAAAAAGAAATAAGGGCTTGCATGGATAAACTCAATGAAGAATTTAGTTTGAATAAAATGTGATCTTGTTGTGTTTAATTATGTTGCTTTGCGTTTTTGTATTTAATTGTTGAATTATGTTGTTGAAATTGTTATGTTTAATTTATGTTGCTGTTGTAAAATTGGATTTAATGACAAGCATGTCTGTTTTCTATGTTTGGAACAATTCAAATTATATATAATCCAAAAAATGTTAAACCCCCCAAAACACAAGTTTTTAACATAGTTTAAACATGTTTCAAATTATAAAATCCAAACATGAAAAAATGGACAAAACAGAGGGCGCATGAAAAAGGTGGAAGTTGGAAAAAGAAATTTCCACAATTTTTTTATTTTGAATTATGAGGGAAGCCTGATTGTATTTTGAGCACTATTCTTGGAAGTTATGGCCCACACCCCTACATTTATACCTTTACCCCAACATTTTATACAAACTTCTAAATTTACCCTTATATAAAACAAAAAAAAATTACCCTTTCACTTTTCACCCCAACAAAACCCTTCGGAAAATTGTTGTTGACACATTTGATAGAGCTGAAAAACTCATGTAAAAGACGAAAAGCCCCCTCGGCAATGAAGAAACCGGCTGCAGTTAACTACCGAGGAAAACCTCGGCAGTTAACTGCTGATGCGTTTCTACTACAAACCTGGCAGAAGCTCTATCATCCATTATTACTCTCATTTTACCCAAATTTTCCAAATCTCTCTCAAAATCTCTCTAAAAAATCAACCAAATCCTACCAAATTTATTCAACAAAATCACAAGTAAGTCATCATAAAGCTATTAACTTACATTTTAGTTGTTATAAATGTTTTTTTTTTAGTTTTTAGTAGATTTAAATTAGTTTAGTTTTTTGAGTAAATTTAAATTAGTTTAGTTTTTGAGTAGATTTACATGTTATAATGCATTTTTAGAGTAGATGTTAGTTGATTAATGTAGTTAAAATGTTTGCATGATGTTTATGTTATAATTTTAGGGCTATTCTTTATTTTGGTGTTTTATATTTATTTTTTTATTTTAGTTTTTAAGTAGATTTACATGTAAGAAGAGTATATGATTTATTTTAAGAGTATATATAAGTTGAATAATTTTGTTATATTTTACATTATTTTTATGTTTCTTTTTAGGGAAAACATTTTAGGGTTATTTTTTTTATTTTTATGTTTTTTTTTAGGCAAAACATTTTAGGGTTATTTTTTTTATTTTTAGGGTTTATGTATAATTTACACTCTAAGTGTTTGATGAAATGTTGGAATGAGTTTTTCATTGATTGTTTTCAATTTCTTATTGTGTAGATTTGAAACAATGGCGGGTGGATCGACGTTCATGCACAATTCAACGGCGGAGAACCTCAGAGGTTGAAGGTTCGGTGCCTTGGTGTAACATTAAGAGGTCTCAAGGATCAACTCAATGAATTCAACCAAGGAGTCAACCCCAAAGACACAAGGAGGGTGGAATTCGTTCGGTATAAACGTCCAACGCTCGACGATGGGAGAGTATCATTCACTTGGGTGGAATTAACGAACGACGAAAACATGAAAAGCATGTTTTGGGAGCACAACATGTTCCAGTGGATAGATATGCGGGTAACGTTGCTGAGGTCAACTGAAGATATTATCAAGAGTCTGATTCCTCTAGAAGATCGTGATTAGGTAAGGAAATGCACCTTCCAACTACAACAACTGTATTCCTCTGGATAGGGTAATTCAAACTTGTTAACCGACAGGACTCAAGCATTCTTCCAGCATTTCTATTGTTCCTTTCAAAAGATTAAATTCTTGTTAGGCTGGTTTAAATGAAGGTATTGAAGTGTCAAGGAATGGACCTCATTCTTTTGACACTTGAATACCTTCATTTAAACCAAGCCTAACAGAAATTTAATCATTTGAATGGAACAATAGAAATGTCGGACGAATGTTGTAGTCCTGCTGCTTAACGAGTTTGAATTTACCCCATTCAAATGTAAGATAATTGTTGTAGTTGGAATGTATATTTTCGAATGTAATGTAATGTAATGAATTTACCACTTTTCGAATTTATTTATTCATTACACAACTTTTAATCGAATTCACGTTGGACTTAATTAGTGTTTATTCGAATACGCAATTTTTAATCGA
>Ga0315914_1001018_pt1 | contig 39994 bp, 21 predicted proteins | sample MpolenodulesMG_FD_203920 | JGI IMG/M metagenome (GOLD analysis project Ga0315914, IMG submission 203920) | Medicago polymorpha root nodule microbial communities from Los Angeles, California, United States - elongated nodules | ecosystem: Host-associated > Plants > Roots > Nodule | place: USA...
GCGGAGAAAGTAGTTTTTATTTTTATTTCTTATGAATAAACTAATTAATTTTTATTTTTATTTATCATTTATTTTATTTTAATTATATATAAATGTTGTGCCAAAAAAAAAACGAAAAAAAAAAAAAGTCAATCCCGCCGTTTTGACTGGCGGGAACGGAAAAAAAAATTAAAAAAAAAAAGGTCCAATCACGTTAGCCTGTGACGGTTGGACACATGTCAGCCCCACATTCAGTCCCGCCATTTGAAACGGTGGGAATGGAGAAAAAGACAAAAAAAAAAACAAAAAATGAAAGTGGGTCATTTTTTTTGCAAATAGGGTCAGAAAAAAAAAATTTGAGAATGTGCAGCCTACTAGAACCTCACCTTCATTTAAATTCTTTTTATTTTTTGAAACAATTTTAATTCAATTTCTTAACACATCATAAATTCAGTGTAGGGGCCAAATATTTCATTTTAACGGGCGCCTAAGTTTTTCACAGTATATCAGGAAAGTTTTTTTAGGATAATTCATTTTCCATATCAAGTTCCTATAAATAGTTTATGCACACATCCAATAATATATCTCAATCCCCAGTGTGAGTGTTCTTCTTCAATATGACTTTTGATATTGATTTGACAATGGAGTTGCCGATAGGTCGCCATCGACTTAAATGTGCAGCCTTCCGATGAAGAATACATTTTCAATTTGAACGTTGTTCCGTCACTTGAAGATGACTATGTAAATGAGGTTGAAAATAAAAATTGAATTAAACAGGGGTATTAACAATAGTAGTATTAAAAAATGCAAAAGTGTTTAGTTTTGTTTATAATTGTGATCAAAGATCGATGTCTTTTTGATCGAAAATTATTCTTTATTTAGTTACTTAGTAGATATTAAATTACGTCGTTTTAGTTGTCAAATTAATAGTACTTATTGAGTATATCGCATCTGTAAATTTTCATCAATTTTAAAAATATAATTGAATTAAGTATATCAAATTAGGCATTTTGGTACTGAATTTGACCAGTATATCAAATTTTAAATTTTTTAAAAAATATTACTTTAATTGATATTTACGTTTCACATTTTCACGTATTTATTCTTACCTGGTTCGACATGAAATCTAAATAAGCTCTACCAACGGTTGGAAAAGTTGGGATCAAATTAGGTATTTTTATGGCTAAATTGCTCATTTGGTCCATTGATTATTTTTTTGGTATTATTTTGGTTCTATAATTAATTTTTGGTTTGTTTAAGTCCTTTAAGTTTATCTCCGTTACGCTTTTTAGTCCATTCCGTTAAGGGGTTAACCCCAAATGTCTAAGGTAGATCAACATTATAGGTGGTCCACCATAAACTTTATTGAGTTTTTAATATTAATCGTTTGACATTTTTGTTGGAAAATAAATCATTGAATCTTGGTGCTAAATCAGAGTATCGTGGTGTTGCTAATGTTGTTGCCGAATCTTGTTGACTTCGAAACTTGCTGTTAGAACTCCAATGTTCGATCATCAAAGCTACTCTTATCCACTGTGACAATGTTAACATTGTTTACTTGTTAGGTAATCATATCCAACATCAACACACAAAACGCATTGAAATTGATATCCATTTTGTGTGTGAAAAAGTTATTAAAGGTCAAACATGTATTCTACATGTTCCATCTCACTATCAAATAGCTGATATTTTTCACAAAAGGCTTTCCGCTGCAATTTTGATGATTTCAGAGATAGTCTCAACATTCATCGACCTCCTGTTTTGACTATAGAGGCGTATTAGAATATAAAATATTCATTGTATAAATATTTAGTATCTTCTACATTAGTTAGAGATTATTTAAGCCCAATATTGTTTAGGTTCAACTCAATTGTATAATTAGAATAAATCATCAGTATCTTCTACATTAGAGAGATTTCATGTCTTCCTTCACTAAATTTTACTTCCTAATTTTTGTTTTTTTAGCAGTGACTTTTTCCACTGCACCCTTAAATCTTAATGCTTCGATCGGCATTATATATACCATAAGTCTCACTGTGTTTTTATTGTCTTTTCTTTTAAAGCTATATCTTTTGATTTTGTAACCCAACCTAAACGACATTGACTAGAAAGTGCATTCAACGTAGAGACGTGTACGGTTTTTCCTTCATGTTATGTATATATTTTTCTTCAACATCTTTGCTCAATTCTTTATTGAATTGGAATATTCGATTTATTTAACTAAAGCTTTAAATAGTCTCCCCAATATCGTACAAGGTGAATGGTTATATAAGGAAATGGAAGAAAATAAAAGTTAAACTTTATATGTGAGATAAAGACCTATGCCACTAGGAAGCAAGATCATAGGATCCCATAATTAGTTCCACCACTTTGTCTTTTTAAAAACAACACTCAGTGGAATCTGTGTATATATACTTTTACCAAAAGTTCAAGAAGCACATTTTATTATGAAAATAAGAGGTTATAACAAAGACAAGAAAGTGATACTTTAGATTGCGTTGGTTTAGTGGCATTGTGGCACCCCCATTGCTCCATTCTCCACTATGCTGATTGTTGGCATTAGCATGCATTTAGCTTTTTGTCAATATTATTTTGAGGTAGCTTTACCCATTTTTCTTTGGTCATTTTTATTTTGGATTCAATTAATATAAAAATAGTAAAAAAAAATTATATTGTCAATCAAATTTATTTTTTTCTGTAATTAGAATCTTTGATCCCAAAAGAGGTATTTTCATGATTTTAGGTTCATTTGAATCTATTATTTGAGTCAGCAACATTGAACATTTTTTTTATCAGAATTGAACAGCTGTCTATATTTCAAATGGACGTCACAAGTTATTTTTAGAGGAAAATTTATATTGTCAACTGTCTAAACACCATATTGGTAAATTTACTTTTACGAACATTAAAAGCCACACATAAAATCATTTATGTAGAATAGCAACATAACTATTTTTTATTTATTTTTATCAATATCATAAGGCATCGACTATATAACTAGTTTCATGCTTGTGATATATTTTCAAATTAAAATCTCAGCAATGATGTATTAATCCAAGTGGTAAGAGACTTGAGCTCCAACTCCATCGGTGAAAACTTTATATCAATATCGTCGTAAAAAAAACTCAAATTAAAATCTTCAAGTCTTTATTCTACCGTAAGTTTAAAAAAGAAATCTTAACTTAAACAAAGTAAATAATTTATTATCTTAGGAACATTTGTTTTTGTGAAATGATGAGCAATACATTTTTTTTTTTTGCTGTATATATTTTGTTTCAATTTAATTTTCCCTACTTCTTCTCTTCATTTCAATTTCAATAGGGAATAAATAAGAAAAGTTGTTTTTTAATGTTAAGTACGACTCTATTATTCTTTTTTAAATAAGTATGGTTATTGTTCCGTGAGCTTAGTTCAGTTGGTAGAAATAATGCATAAAATATGTGAGGTCCGGGGTTTAAACCCCGACCACCAATAAAAAGTATGGTTTCTTATACATAGAACATTCCTTAATTTTAAGGATATGAGTGTCACCTAAATAAACTCGCAATGGTAGAAATAAAAATAAACTACCCATTTCACGGAACTCATAAATTCCCCCACTAAAGTGTGCTCTTAGTGAATCCAAACCGGATGACTAAAACTTGCTCAAGATAATTTAATTCTAGATGTAAGTCTATTAGTTTTTATACATAGGATAGAAAAATACATACACGACTTGAACCCCCTTTCTTCCTCTCTTTTTTCTCTCATTCTCAAACCCTAGCCGTTACCCTTTTCTTCTTCTTCTTCTTCTTCTTCTTTTCAAAGGGGTGATTTAGGGTCAATTTTGACCCAAAAGTCACCCATCTGAATTGTTTTTCCTTCTATCTTAATTGAATAAGTGATTTCACATATTTTTTGTTTTCTTTCGTTTGTTTTTGTGATTTCGTCGTCTCTGAACGACTTTGTTTGTTTTGATTTCCCGTCTTTGTGCGGTGTGTTTTTGATTTCCCGTCTTACTGCGGTGTTTATTTGATTCAGGTTGAAAGATTAGCTTTGAGCAAGTACAGATCCGATCAATGACAATGACTTTGGCATCGTCAACGTTGCAGATCCGGAGACATGAGAATTCCGGAGACATGAATATAGTCATATTAGTCATATTTGTAGGCATAAGTACTTTGCTGTTTTATGCTATTAACATGGATGTTGTGAGTTTGATTCATCCTTTTTGTTTTTAGCGAATTTGGATTTGTATTCTATCAATGTACTCTATCAATTTGAATGAAAGAATATCGTTTCTTTTTGTCAAAAAAAAAATACATAGGATAGAATACAAAGTTTTTTGATTGAAGGATAGAAAGTTATTCAATCTCATTCATAATTCAGCGATATAAAATTGATGAGTAAACTATATTAAATTCTAGATAATTTTGATTTATATTCGAAGAGGATGAAAGAACAAAATGCAGTCGAGGTATTCTTCCATGGTCACAAGACTAAATCAATAATGTTTGGACACACACATAAAAAGATTCTCCTCAAAATATTCAATCATCTTTTTTATCAATTTCCTCCTTATTATTAAAAAAATACTTCCTTATTTGAATGAATTTCTCAATGCACTCGGTCCTAGTTTGGTTTCTCTATGTTCTCCTTTTCTTTTTCTTTATTGATGGAATGGTTTTGGGTTATTTATTGACCCGAAATCATCCACCTTTATAGTATTTCTCTTTTTTAATTTAAATAAATTATTTTCATATTCATCTAGATTTTTCTTTATGATTTCATTGTTTTAGTGGAGTGTTGTTTTGTCGTCAATTGATAAATTGAGCCATTAATTGGTTTTTAATTGTATAAATTGTTTGCTTCTTTTTAAAATATATTAAAATTTATAAATTTGATGATATATATTCATATATAAAAACTTCTAATTAATGCCTTCAAGAAAAAAAAACTTCTAATTAATTTTATGAAAAAATTCTAATTACTTTCCTTTTTGTTTATTGTTTTATTTCATAATTATTATGTATGTACAATACGATACATGCTAAACCCTCACATGACGACCACCAAAAAAAAAACCTCCCATGACCTTTCATTTGCTTTCCATTTCGATCATTGTTTACACTTTCAAATACCAATTTTATGGATAACAAACACATTTGAGAGCAATTAAGGTACAACAAATGTTCAAGCCCAAAGGGCAAGAATAGACATAGAAGCAGAACCCATAGTTAAGGCAACAAAAGAAGCCTTTTTCAAGCGTGGATCAGAGTTCATAAGCTTGTTATGAAAGAAATCAGCTGCTATGAGATCAACAAGTGCCATATAAATAAGAATTCCTGAAGAAATTGAACCTAGTAACCCTTCAATTATCAAGGCATTAGGGTTACTATCATCATAACCAGTCAATGAGAATAATATCATCCCTAAAATTATCCCCATTGGGGTTGTTACTGAAAACATGAAGCACATGTATGCCACTGTTCCATAGCTAAATCCTGCCTGCAATTATTAATGGTAAGATATGAATTAGTATAACACCATGTAACATATTTATAATTTAAAAGCTTATTTCTTTTTATTATATTCATCGGGCCGGTCCTAAGATTTTTGGTGCCCTGAGTGAAACAAGAAAATTGTGACATTTTAATTATTTCAATTTTTTTTTCTTGCATTTGTTATTGCAAAAGATTCATTTATAATCAGAGTTCTCTAAAAATATATCTATACAATACTAAATACTAAGTAAAAATAATAATTTTTGTCCCTATAAAAAAATACTCTAGACTGCCACCCCTGATTTCTATTCTTGTTGTCCATTATATGTGAAACTAATGTTTCCGAAAGTAATGATAAGATTTTGACATTTGTAAATTTGTAATACATATGTTATAATTATAAGATGGTCAATAGTGACACTAGTTAATAATAATTTCCCAATTCTCAATATTACTATTATTTTCCTATATATTTGACCATCTAAACCATTAGAATGGGTTTGTGGGACTAGAAGAATTATGGGTGAAAGGTGTAAAACCATTATAATATTTGACCATTTTAAACCATTACATCTTTCTATTATTAAATATTTGTCCCATATAATAAACTGCAGTCAAATGAGTTTGGTCAACGTGCTAATATTTTTGGTTAGCAAAACTATATGTTTGTCACTCGAATACATACATATACAAGTACATATATTGTTGTTTTCATGGAACAGGTAGAGACAACATGTTGAGTTGTCAAGAAAATGAAAGAGTACGAGTAGCCAAAATCGAGTTCTGTCATGAAGCAACAATAGAAACAAAACAATAGATTTGGAGATAAGAATATCCAAGTCCCCAACAAATCAACAATAAGGAAATTCAACAAAATCATCTCCAATTTCATTACACGTTTAGACAAAATCATGTAGCCACTGCGCTAGGAATTAACTTAATAAGTGAAAAAAATTATGAGGTTCGAACTCCGACTCGTACATATGTTAGAAGTCTTTATATCTATTGAATTAAACTTATAGTAACAATATCATCGTAATTCTACTAAATTCAGTATCAATCAAAACATCCAATTAACTTTTTATCTTTCATAAATCCTCTCTAATAAATATTGAGCAGCAATGATAATCAAAGTAAAGCAAGAGAAAGAAAGAATTAAGAAACTGACCTGAGCAACACAACCACCAAGACCCATCCCTTCAAAAATCTGATGAAAAGCCAAAGCAGCAACTAAAGGCCTTATAGTACAAACATTTTGAGACATGCCCATAGTCACACCAATTATAACTGAATGAAATATTATCCCAATCTCCAATACTTGTGAAACCAATCTTTGTTTCAATTTAATTAACTCTTCCCCTCTTTCACACTCTCCTTCACCACCTTCCAACTCCAACTCTTTCTCACCCACCGGCGCATACTGCCCGTGCTCCACGTGGGAACTCGCTACGAGGTCCACGAAGAGCGCAAGAATTGCGCCGATGAGAGTTACGAGTCCCGAGAAGGGAAAATCCTTCCAAGGATGACGGGATGCCACGTGACAGTCAGCAAGTGCTGCGTACGCGTCTGGGAGGACGTGGACTAAGGAAGTGGAGAGTATCACGCCTGCCGCGAAACATTTTATTAATACTAATGCTCTGTCGTATAACGGTTTTCCTCGAAAGACACGTGCTAAAAGTACTGGCGCCGTCATACCGACGGCGCTAGTTATGAATATAACAAAGAGGGAGATTATTTTTAGATGTGATGCCGCGGAGCCGTCGCGGCAAGAGGTTTCTCGAGATATGTCTTGTGAACACGATGTTGCCATGTGAGAGAGAGAAGTGTTGGGAAAGATTGAAATTGTTGAAGTTGAAGATGACGAAGAAGTTGTTTTGAAGAGGGAAAAGAAAGTGAGTGATGAATGATGTGGACCAGTTTCTGTTTATGTTGTAGATTATGCACCATGTGGGGTATGCTATAGAAGTTGTTTTCCATTGTTACGTGTTGGAATCTTGAATCATTCTTACACTCATTTGTTATTTCTCTTTTCTTTCTTTTTTAGATTTACAAAAAAATAAATTTTGATAACATGTCATAACGCTAATAACACTTATTCTAATATTTAATTTTTTGTCAAAAGATAAAATGATAAATATCATTAAAACTCACACATGCAACTGCACAATCACGAGTTTGAAATCGGATGAACGAAGATGTACGTCATAAATTTTTACATAGACAACAAAGGTAGTGTTTGTCAAAAAAAAAAGGTTGGTCTTACATACAATCCTATTTTCATTGCTAGCTTATTGATGAAACATGTTTTCATGGAACTACTTGTATTTCATTTAATAAAAGAATCGATATTGCAAAAGAGAGTTATAATATATGTTACTTACAAAATATATATAGTTGAATAAAGTATTGACATTTTTTTGTTGGTACATGTTGATATTAGTAATTTACACATGACCTGCCAAACACGTATTAAGATTTATTGCGAATTTGAAAGCTTAGTCACGATTGTAATCAATGGAAGAGATAATATAATTTAGTATTTTACACATTTTTTACAAGGACAAATATAAAAAAATAAAATCATTTTTAAACTTTAAAATTTAATCATGCTAACTTATGTCTTAAAGACACATGTTAAAGAACCATAAATAATGTTTTAAAAAAAACAATTTCTTAAAAAATGAAATACACAATTTCCATACGTCCTTAAGGAAAAATTAATATGTAATTTTTATCTATGGTACACTAACAAGTACCCAAAAACACATGTTAGCACTTTTCTAAATTTAATATTAAAAAAAACAAAAATAATATTTATATATTGTAAATAAAAGCATCAACTTAAACGTATATAAAAAATAAAATCTATTTTTAAACTTTAATATATTAAATTTAAAGATCATGCAAACTTGTGTCTTAATAAGCACACATGTTAAAGAAACATAAATAATAATTATAATACTTATGTTTTAAAAATAACAATTTCTTAAAAAATTAAATACATAATTTCCAATACGTCCTTTGAAAAAAAATCAATACGTTAACTTTTATCTATGGTACACTAACAAGTACCCAAAAACACATGTTAGCACTTTTCTAAATTTAATACTTTTCTTGCCTTGACAATTTTTATTACTAGAAATATCTCTCTTTCTCTCTATAGTTCTTTTTTTTTTAGGGGATTCTCTATAGTTCTTGTCATATCTGTTTCGATCAATGAACTTGTTTGGATAGATAAATGTATATTTTGAAGGTAGCCAAATAAAAAAAACTAATTTATTAAAAAAGTATATATACTTTTTTTTTACAGGAAATATATATACTTTTGAGTAGTCAAAGATACCTCGTGATTATTAAACGCTACAACCTTGATGGTAAATTGAGCAAAACAATAGTCACTCAGAAAAGTGAACGCTTTATATAAATTTTGGTGTGACAAATATTGCGGTTATGTGGCCATGATGTTGTAGAGATTATGTCATTATCTAAGTGATCATATGTGAATATATTTTATATAGATAGCAAGGCAATGTGAGAGAGAATTGTGTTATATGTGAAGTGATTTTCTATTTTGAATAAGTGTATCTTTGTATTCAACTTCTAGTTTGAAGGTGCTTATGAGTTTATGCTTTCTTCCGATTTTGTGTTGTAAATTAACACATTTTAATTTTATGATATGGTTATAATGTAGATTAGGGACCAACTTGTGATTGGTTTGAGATTTGAGTGGTAAGGAACTCGAGTACTTTAAACAAGCGGTCAGAAGTTTGATTCGCGACTCTTGTATTTGAAGAAAAATCTAGTTGAAAGAGAAGAATTTACCTTGTATGTTCAACAAGCTTTTTGGCGAGATCAATCATGACTATGCGGCTGTGAATAGGTCATATCTATAACATGATTAAAATAATAATAATAATATAGATTCGAGATCATATATTTGGGAAAATAGTCAACTTTTATTGAATGTCAATATAAAACTTGTAATAAAATAATAACAATTGCTCTTTTCAAAATAATAATAATAAAAGTAATAACAAAACCATAACAAATTGTAAAATGTGAAATTAGGATTTGAGCAGGAAAATTTAAAATTTTTTACCAAATTAACTTTAACATATTGTTTGATGAATTTAAATAAAAAGAATAGTAAAAAAGTGGCACTTTGATTTTTTTTTCTAAATAAATAGAACAGTGAGAAAAAAAACTTTACCGTAACAAATATATTAAATTCAATCAAAAATTTAAAGGATTTTTTTTCTCAAACAAAAAATGAAAGGAATCAAACATATAAGCAATAAAAAATATATAGTAATAGAGTAAAAAAAAAGTGTAAAAAAAGCCTATTTTTCCATATATAGACCTCGTTGGAAAGTTACAAGAACAAAAAAAGCCTAGCAGAATTAATGGTTTAGACTTTAGACTAATGAATGGGTTATGGTCGGGTCTAAATATGACCCCTAATTCTGTAGAAATATGACCTCTAATAGTATGTATCTTAAATTTTAATAGATACTCCATTATTTAATTGAGTACACAATTAAAAATCAATAAATAATAGATTATTGGAATACCTCATAATATTAAAAAAAAGGGAAATGTTGACTTGTACTCTCGAGGCATAAGTTAAGAAATCAAATGTAGAAGATTTTTCTTGAAATTGTGCATTCAATGTCCGAAAAATTTCAAAAGTTATATTTTCAATATAAAAGTTTCAAAAAAAAGTTAAGTTTCAAAAGTGTTAAAGTTTAAGTCTTAAAAAAGTGTTAAAATTTAAGGTTATGAGACCTTGATTAATGACTTGTGTAAAATAGGACGTACAAGCGATGCCTTTCACTTGCTACGGAAAATGGAATGACAAGTGGTTAAGCCTAACATCGTAATCTATAACATGATCATTGATAGTTTATTTAAAGACAGACTTTTAATTGAGGCACAAGGTTCATATTCCAAGATTGTTGTCTCTTCGATGAAATGCATGTAAAAATCTGGTTTCTAATATTGTAACTTATAGTTCTCTTATCGATGGTTTGTGCAAATCTGGGAGGATCTCTTGTGCATGGGAACTTTTTAGTACAATCAGTGATGACGGTCCAACATAATGTTATCACTGATGTGCTGCTTATCAATTGATTCTAGGATTTCTTATGTAGCTGAGACATTAAGGTTCTATGTGCTGCTATTTCCAATTCTACAGTTTTATACTTGATGATAGTGTTTATTGAATATTGAATAATGAAATTAACATACCTCAATGTCAAGATCAGAGGAAGATATGGAAGAGATGGAGGGTGATGATGGTGGAGGAGCCAAATAAGTAGCTGGATCTAACATTGTTGTGTTAGTAATTTTGTGGTGTGTGTGAGAGAGATGGATTTTGGAGGTTTTAGGGGGAAGGGGTTAGTGGTGTGTTGTATTTGTGGTTTTATATGTACTAACAAATCATAGTTTGTGACTCGTGAGTGTTGTATTTTGGAGGTTTTAGGAAGATGATATCAAGAACCGATGCTAATACTACTACATCATCACTGACATATTTTGGTAAGCTATTAAAAAGTTGACTCATACTGTGCGATGATAGGATTTTGTTGATGAATAATATGTAAGTAACAAATTGACTCATACTTTATAATGGTGTGAGTTTAACTTTTATTGTGAATGTTAAGATTTTCTTGATAGTATGTAAGTACATTTTGAAGGAAAAAAATTACTAATATAAGTGTAACATCTAAATTTCAGTCATTTTTTTTACGAAAGGCATCACTGAATTTAATTTACTAAATGATAATGAAAGATCTAAGCAAATAAATGATAATGATGGATAATGGTCCTATCTATCCCCTCACGATTTTTTTTCTTTCAAAAAAGCCAAATATGTTATTAAAATATGAGACTAACACCTAACAACTTACTGCTTGCTTTTCTGATAAATTGCTTTGGCTTCCTTTGCTGATAAACCTTGGGTGAATGAACAAGAGGGTGAATATTTTTTGGAAGTTAATTTTTCTATCTATGAGTTTTTCGTTTGTCTTGATCAGATTCTAAAATCCGAAATGTTTTAACGTGTTTTGGAGGATTTTATAAGGTGTCTATGCTCCGAAATGCATAGGACGCATGAAAAACTGAATAAAATGAGAAAAGAAAGGTGTCATAGTTTTTAGACATTTCAAGAGTAGAGTTAGATTAGTTGCAAAAGACCCGTACTGTAGAAGAATACAAACCACTTAACCACACCATGTGAAATTAAGTAAAAAATAAGAAACACTATAATGTGCTTTAAGAATGGTTAAGGAGTACAATTTAATAATACATTCTTAAGAGATTAATTTCCTTTTGGTGTATACTATAGTTTTGAATTGCTGCAGGAAGATAACCCAATTTTATTTGGGGATCAAAAACATATTTAATGCTAAACTTCATAGTTTTGACCAACTTTAGAGAAGGATTACAAAATTCAATCCAAGCAGTTAGTTTTTACAAAAATGGATTCAAAAAGATCAAATAATATTTGATTTCATGTAATTTTCAATTTTTTTAGATCAATTTACGATTTTATTTAGATATGAACATCCTTAATCGTTACTTTGTTCTCCTGCCTTCCTCACACGTTCTACCTAACAGGTCCACTTTAGACCAATTTAAAACATGTCAATATTAGAAGCACCCTAAAATAAGTGTTGGATAGAATTGGTAACCAGTACATGGGTGGTAAGCATGAAAATTGTTTTTTGACATAAAAAACTTCACATTGACACAAGTAATTTACGTTAGGGCCCCTAGCGGTAGTTAACTACCGTTGCGAAAACCGCCGGCAGTTAACAGTCGTTGGTGCCAGCGGTAGTTAACTACCGTTGCTTTTTTTCCCCCCAAAACCAGAAAACCCCTAGGTTCTATTCATTCATCACCTTACCTCACCATTACCATACCTCAAAAAATCCCATTTCAAAAATCATTTGTCAAAATCTTGGTTCCAAATCATTGCTGATCAATTGCTAGAACATTTCTACACACAATATGCATAAAAAACAAGTATTGCAAGTTTTAACATGTTTGCATTTGATTGGGTTTTGCAGTTTTTTTTTTGGGTCTTTCACGAACTCTAGCGGCTGTTAACTACCGCTGGGAGTCGGCGGCTGTTAACTACCGCTAGACACTTAGAATTTTTCCAAATTTCTCAAATGGCAGTGCTACTGCCTAAAAAAAAAAATTTCCAAATTTTTTTTTCTCTTGTTTTTTTTGGTTTGTTTATGTTATTATATGATATTAGATACATGTTTATTAATTAGTTTAGTAATTATATGTTGTTTATTTATAGATAAGGTTGAGAATGCGGGTGATGATCCGGGTGATCGAAAACCTAGAGTTGTCGATTCCATTAAGGTTGAAGCTCTCATTAAGGTCGAAGCTTCCGTTAATGTTAAGGCTTCAAGCGTCAATTCCGATGTGTGGAAACTTCGTGACAACGAAGTGGACACGACTCATTTCTTTTCGATCCGAGACACATGGAAAGATAAAGACGAATTGCTTGGTTGGGTCCGTCGACAAGCAAATAGGGTTGGATTTACGGTTATCATTAGAAGATCTTGTGAAGGTAGAAATGCTATGTTGAAGTTGGTTTGTGAACGGAGCGGCGAGCACAAAGTACCGAAGAGAAAAGTGAAGCATGATGCAACGAGATCAAGAAAATGTGGGTGTTTGTTCAAGGTGCGTGGATATGTTGTCAGGGAAGACAATGCTTGAAAATTGGCTATTCTTAATGGTGTTCACAACCATGAGATGGTGTCATATGTAGCAGGGCACCTTCTTGCTGGAAGATTAATGGAGGACGACAAGAAGATTGTACATGACTTGACCGATTCTTCGGTGAAACCAAAAAATATTTTCACAAATTTGAAAAAGAAAAGGAAAGAGTTCATGACAAATATCAAGCAAATCTACAATGAACGTCATAAACTCAAAAAGGCAAAAATGGTGACTTGACGGAGATGCAATTTCTAATCTCAAAGTTGGAAGAGAATGGATATGTTTATTACATAAGAGAAAAGAAGGAAGTCAAACTGTTCAAGACATATTTTGGACTCATCCAACATCAGTAAAGTTGTTTAACAATTTTCCGACTGTTTTGATAATGGATTCCACATACAAAACCAACTTATATAGGATGCCATTGTTTGAAATAGTTGGAGTCACCTCAACCTATTTGACATATTCGATAGGTTTTGCATTTATGATGTCGGAGAAGGAGGATAACTTTACTTGGGCTTTGCAAATGTTGCTTAAACTTCTTGGACCAAATAGTGATATGCCTAAGGTGGTAGTGACCGACAGGGACACGGGTACGATGAATGTCGTAGCAAATGTTCTCCCCAATAGTAGTGCAATACTTTGTTATTTCCATGTTGCCAAAAATGTTAGATCAATAATCATCACCGATTGTAAAGTTAAACAAAATGTTGTTGTGGTGGATGGGCAAAAGAAGATTGTCGATGAGGAGAAGCATAGTAAGTTAGTTGATCCCATATTTGATGCATGGAAAAAATTGGTTGAATCTCCTACTCAAGAGTTATATGCGGGTAATCTATTGGAATTCCAAGATGCTTGTAAGGATTATCCAAAGTTTCTTCACTATGTTGAAACTACCATTTTGAAGCCTTTTAAGGACAAACTAGTGAGGGCATGGACGAACCTTGTGTTACATCTTGGGTGCAGGACCACGAACAGAGTTGAAGGAGCTCATGGCGTGGTGAAGGAATATTTGTCCACCTCCAAAGGTGATTTGGGTACTTGTTGGGAAAAAATAGATGAGATGTTGGCAAACCAATTTGGGGAGATACAATCATCGTTTGGTAAGAGCGTTAAGGTCTTGGAAAATAGATACAAAGATGTCACTTTGTACTCCGAGTTGGGGGGTCATATGTCTAGACAAGCCATGAACTTTATTTCTGTGGAAGAAGAGCGTGCTAGGAAAACCTTGTGCATCGAGAAGAAAACTTGCGGTTGTGTTCAAAGGATGTCGTATGGCCTACCGTGTGCATGCTTCATTGCTATGAAAATCCGTCACAATAAGCCCATTCGATTGGATGAGATACACCCGCATTGTCATAAGTTGTATATGGGTGAAGAAGAAAGTAATGAAGATTTGTTTTTTGTCGCGGAGGAGTGGCGTGGTATCCAAGAACGTCTCGAAAGAGTTCTGTTCCAAATGAAACTAGAAATCAAATAGGGTTTGCGGTTGTTAGCGTTTCCGGAGACCACAATGTTGTCACCACCTCCAAGAAAGGTGCCAACCAAAGGAGCTCCCAAAAAAATCAAAACTACACCAAAATCGACACTTAGGATCCCATCTTCGTGGGAGACTATTGATTCTCAACATCCGGAAAGTCAATCTTCACCACGAAAAAAATCTTCACAACCTAAAAGAAAAGGTGCTCGCATTGGCATTTCTCTGGTTCCGGTTCCTAAGTCTAGCTTGGTATCAAGAAATTATGATCCATCGAGTCCTATGTATTACATGTCAAAATTCATGAGACCATATATTGAGAGAATTGTGGATGTTATTGGCGATGGACATTGTGGGTTTAGGGCTATAGCCGAATCCGTGGGTTTGACGGAAGAAAGTCATGTTATGGTACGGAGAGCACTTATTAAAGAGTTGAAAGAACATAGGAACAAATACATCGAGATATATGCAACCGAGTGTCGTTACAACTACATCTTGAATGGATTGCATCCTCCCAAAAATGTTAGTAGTTTTGCACCTCCCGACAAATGGTTGACATTGCCGGATATGGGACACATCGTTGCAACTTGTTACAATAGGTTGGTGTTAGAGATGACCACCCTTGATATTGGAGTCTCAGAGACTTTTTTTTCCACTTAGAGGTAGGCCTCCGGTTAACCCGAAAACCAACATGATTTGCCTTGGTCTAATCCCAAATCATTTTGTCCTTCTAAAGTTGAAAGATGGTTGCCCACTACCTCCATCATCCACGGAGTGGAGAAATCACAGGAGCATCGAGGCGGCAACATGGGAGAATTAATTTTTGGATCAACACGATCGTTTCCGAACACTCATGGAGATTGAGCTACGAGAGAGACCGGTTCCACCAAAAAAACCAACAAGTCAAGACAATCCTATTATGTTTGATGACACTCCGGTTAAAGCAAACGCCGAATTTGAAGATGTTCTGGAACATTTAGATGATTTACTTTTATTAGATGAAATATGACACTTTTTGGTCGATACACGCCGACGTATTTTTTGGGATATATAATGTAATGACCAATTTTTTTGGCTAATATGTAACTAACCTTTAACTATAACTAATTATATATATATCAATATATTTGAGTTTCGCATTTATTATAAATTAATGTACTTTACATGTAATGTGTTGCTTAATGTGCAAAATTTGACGAATTTCAAACAATTGTGAAACGTTAAGCATTATCGATTTTGTGTAATGTTACCGATTAATTGATAAACTATAAAATGTTGATCTTTGGGATTTCTAGATGTTGTTGTTTTGGTTTGATTTCATGCGGAATTGCCGTTTGAAATTACAGGTACAAACATGCCAAAATGGCTGAAAAAACCAATGCAGACTCATGTACTGGTTCTTTTTACTGGTGTGAACTGCAGTTAACTGCCGCTGGCTTCAGCGGTAGTTCCCTGCCGTTGGTTCCTTGGGCGACAGTTAACTGCCGTTGAGGGCTTTTAGGTAAGGGCTTTTAGGTAATTTTAATGTGTCATTGTGAACTTTTCATTGTCAAAAAAGCAATCTTCGGTAAGCATAATGAATAAGAGAGATTTAACCATTGCCAATCTTTTTTATTTTTTTGAACCATAAATATTAGTATTGTTCAGTTTGTATTTCATATGGAAATCAAACCCTCCACCTCCTCATATCTTCACTCCTTAACTACCCACCCAACATTGCCAACCTTATTGAACAATTAACTAATAAATAATCTTTTTGATAAAACAAATGAACAGTTTAGTATTAACACTTTTGACATGCAAGGAGTACCGGAAAAAATATCCGAATGAATTCATAAGCAATTCCCCAACTCACAATTAGAAACTTAAATCCTTATACTATCGCTTAACACGTATCAACGAGTAACACGCATCAACGAGTAACACGCAAAAAATAGTGTTACCCTAAGCTAGCCCATAGAATATTACATTACATAAAAGGTCACAATCTACAAAACTGATGCAGCAACCCTTTTCAATGATTCAGATGCCTTGTGAAGATCAGACTCTGAATGCCCTGCAGAAACAAACAATCTTATTCCTACAGGCAAACGGCACTTGTCTAATGTTGATCTTCTAGAAGTCACCACAAATACAGAATCTTCTTTCAAAACCTGTGAATACAGAACAATAAGTACCAGCAAAACCGAAAGTAAGAAATAAACATTGTCACAACAATTCTTACACGTTCGGCAATATTTTCAAGCAGGTGTAGGTCATCATTCAAAGAACCCGTTGACTTCTTTAATCTCAAATAAACAATTGGTGACTCTGGATGACTCGCAATCGTGAAGCCTGGTATTTCCAACAACCCTGCAGTAGCCAATGGATCTCATATAAAAGTTTTCAACAAAACAATAAAATGAAATAAAAGCCTTTTTAATTTATTTATTTGGAGTTCAATCTGTTGTGCAAGAGCCAAATAATAGACACTACAATACAATTCCATTTATGAAAGTAGCAGCGGTGATATCAAAGCCTACCTTTCCATAACACAGCAATGTTGTTCTTCAACTTTGTTAATATATTGGGATTTTCATCAAGGACATCAATAGCTGTAATTGCAGCGCTTGCAAGATATGGAGGCAAAGAAGCAGAAAAGACGTAGCCAGAGCTACTCAATCGCTGTAAGAGTTCAAAACACAGACATTAGTGGAGGGAAAATGAACGAGAAATAATAGCATGATCAACCAATCACTTCGCCTTGAAAATAAATTCTTAATTTCAGTACACTTGGAAATCCAAGTTGGTTTATGAATCAGTATTACAAATGACACTACCATACCTGGTGATCTATAACTCTTGCACTTCCGGTGCAGAATCCTCCTTCTGTGGCCAATGCATGTCCCATAGCAGCAGTTATAAGATCTAACTTCTCAACCTGCAGAACATGATCACAATCACCAACAGCAGTAGAAATTTGAATGCATTAACAGTAAATCTGGTGGGGCTGTATGCACCCACACCCAAACGGAGATTTTCGGTACATACTGGAACTCCATAGTGTTCAGTGAGACCTCTTCCAGAACTTCCAAGCACACCAAATGAGTTGCTCTCATCCAGCAAAATACGAAACCGATATTTTTCCTTCAATTTAATGATATCATTTAAGGGTGCTATTTGACCAGAATTCTGAAAATTTTGAAAGGAAACATATGTCAACAAATAATGATCAAGCAATTTTAGTTTTCACTTAGATGCTAGTATGAAAACTACTGAAAGAATATCTACTATAAGTCAGAATAGTTGATAATGTTAGCGGCCAACACTCGGTGGGATTTAGTCCCACATCGGATAGTAAGGCCTCGACTTTCGTGTCATGGTATCAGAGCCTATCGGGTCCATCGTTGGGCTTTCTGCATCGTCCACGCTTCAGGCCCATTGGGCTGGGCTGAAGCGTGAGGGGGAGTGTTAGCAGCCAACACTCGGTGGGATTTAGTCCCACATCGGATGGACAGGATTCTTGAGAAGAGTTTATAAAGAGGAGGCACTCCTCACCGTACAAGCCGGTTTTGTAAGGATGAGTTAGGCCCATAATTCGTGACAGATAAAACCAGAGCAAGCAGCAATAGTGTTTTAAAGAACGACACTGCAATAGGCACCAGTCTAACAGCAACACCATATGCTCACAATTTGTGTTTTTAATACTTGAACTAACAACTTACCAATACTTCAATTTGCAAGAAATGAGTAATTCATTCAACTGAAGACTGTGAGCACTCCATTCGAAACACAATATAGAAGTGCAATGCTAATAAAAATGCGCTTCAACAACAATAAAAATATAAAGCTAATACAGAAGTGCAAAGCTAATAAAAATATAGAAGTGCACGGCTAATATAGACAACATCTACCTGGTAGAGAGCTTCGACAACAATATAACGCCTCAAATTCTTTGTGTGCTTATATTTAGAAGTAAGCTTCTCTAAAGTTTCTTCTAGAGAATCCATGTCATTGTGCTTAAAATACACGACAGTGCTTCTAGAAAGATAAAGGCCATTCTGTATTCCCCAGTGGACTCCTTCATCCCTGTTAAAAAATACAAAATTATATATGAAACTAGAGCCTACTTGAAATATCAGAGTTATATAAAGTGGATGAAAAAAGAATTAAGTTCATTCTTCACACCATTGTAATAAAAAAGTAAAGATAGTAATAAAACCATCCAAATAGTTCTATATAGGTGGTGTATGGTTATCAATGCCCAATATAAATGTCATCAGACAAAAAATTGAACAAAAATGGATAGTAGATGCTTAAAGTTATGCATACTTACGCCACAATTATATCTCCTTTTTTAGAGAAAGCAGGAATAGCACTGAACATGGTGGAAAGCCCATAAGAGTATAGAATTGAATCAGGCGTTCCTAAAAATTTTGCTATTCTTGCTTCACAGTCAAGATGTACATCTGGGCAGAGGAAAAGTATCATAAGCGAACATGTGTTTCCTCAAAAACAAACTTTAATATTAAGCCTTACCAATTGTTCCATAAAACCCACGGGGACCACATGAACCAACACCATATTTCTCTAAAGCAGAAGTGCATGAGTCCTACAATATAAAGTAGATATAAATTCAATGTACCAAAGCAGTGTTCAAGAAAAAGAATTTATTGATATGGGATCATGTCCTTACAAGTAACTTTTGATGACCGATAAGCCCAAGATAGTTTGCTGAAGCAAAATTGATAACTTCTTTACCATTAACTATGGTATGTGGGCCAGCAGCACTGCATAAGAAATTCATCACAATCAGTATTTTAAAAAATGGATAATTGGCGGTTTCTTCACAATAAACTACTACATATATTATGAGCTTATCATGTCATTTTTGTCCAGAGTGCAAACTGTAATCCTAATGTCTGATTTACGTGATCAATTAAGATCATCATAGAAATTTTTCAAGAGAATATACTTCAACAAAAAGTACTTCTAGAGAATTATACCAGTCTCCCTCAATCATCACAATCTAATATGAACCTTCCTTATTTTTAACTTCAATAAAACAAACAGCTTCCCTATAAGCTATGATATAAGTTAACAAGTCGGAAAATGTATGACATACAAGGGAGACATCTGAAAACCTATGAAATGACATGAGAACTTATAATCTACACTAATTTTCTTTATCGCAGGATAATAAGAAGAAAAAATTTAGAATCTAAAGGGTGCTTTTGTCCAGTGCACAAGACTGCCATTGTAGTGGGGTCCAGATAGGGTCTGAACTGACAGCCTTAACCTTGCTATAACTATGACTACCATGTCAGAAGGTGGAAAACCTGCCAATATGCTAGGGCTCATCCTAAAAAAAGTTCATGAATTTAAGTCAAATAAATGTAACCATAGCAGTGAAGTTGACAAGTACAAAACATAAGATTATTTCAGGGAAGGAACACAGACAACAAAGCACATAAGTAACAAATTTGAAAGTGTGCAAAACATTTAAAATGATAAAAATAGATGAGGATGCTACCACAAGAGAAAATGTAATCACCTTTCCAGCACTGGTGGTTCATAGTGCATATCTTTATCAAGAGAAGGAATAAGCGGTTGCGGAACCCATTCATCACATAACTCGTCAATTTCCTGCAGAAATTATGAATAAATTTAGAAAATGTCAAAATACAACCTGATGAATCTCGGATAAGAATGTACAAGAACTAACATGGAACACTATGGTTAGAGTTCCACATTAATTTATAACCAAAAAAGTTAGAAGACAACCAACTGTTTTGATCATGAAAATGGGTGGACAGACAAAGGCATTCATCTACTACTTTTTGGTGAACATGCAGCTCTATGGGAACAATTTTCCTATTTTCATTGGACACCTTTGACATCTCAAAAAAATGGATTTTTTATTTGAAGATGTTAGATGATAAAATCAAATTTGTAGTTGAGGAGCATCAAGCACTATCCAAGAGATTGATAACATTTGTTTGCTTATCTATTATTGGTGCACTACGAGTCTCTTAACACTTCTTTCTGGTTATTTGCTAGATACTTTGATTTATTATGAAGTGGAAATGTTGAATTTTTGTTGTCCTGATGGTATTATATTTTTAAGTATATATTATAGGTTTTTTAGGTAATCTTTTAGGGGTTGAGTCTACAGAGGCTTCACGACTTTACCTAAATTCTTGAATTTTACAACCTTGGTATAGACAATCACCCAAAAGGCAGGTCCCAAATGCATCACAAACAAAGATGCTATTGAACCACCGACCATGGAAGGACAACGATTACTTTCGAACTTCACATATTGAAATACTGCATTTATTGATTCTTAAAACTTGAAGGCAAAAGCATACAAAATATAAACGTAAAAGTTTGTTCCTGTTTCCAAGCACCAGAAGAAAAAAAAAAAGCATATGTTCAGTGATAAAAGCATGTCAAAAGTCCACAAGTGAGGAGCATAATTTCATACATCGAAAAGCACATGATTTATAAGATTTGTATGTTCTAAAACCTCATAAAGAATATTAAGAAATGCCCATGTTAGATCCATAGAATTACTAAAAACCAAAACAGATAAGTGTATATCAGTCTATTTAGATTGTAAGTGTTTGGATATATTCTAAAACCTAAACATCAATAAAAACCACTTTTGAACTGCACAACATACTCATACAAACTCCACACACGCGCACACAAATTAGAGCCAACGCCTATTAGCATTTCGATGAAATAAACCAATAAAGTCACTTTACCTTTAAAAATAAAATCCTAATTAATAATATACCAAATACCTTTGTTTTCAAATTATAAACTTTAGACAGCTCTACATAGCTAACACACATTCATAAAATAACTAACAAAAAAATTAATACACAACAACAACCAAGTCCTATCCCACTATGTAGGGTTGACTACATGGATCAAACGACGCCACAATGTTCTGTCCTAAATCATATCTCTTGGTCTTTCTTAATAGTTTCTCTTGTAATTTTTCCAGGTATTTCTTTGCCTCTTGCGATTTAACTACCCTCCATTTGATCTACTCTACAACAACTACCAATCCTTATCACACTAAGTGGGGTCAGCTACATGAATCAAATTACGCCATAATGTTCTATCATAAACCATATTTTGATCCAACTCATTAATCTGATAATCTCTATATCTTTCTTAATAGTTCCTCATATAGTTTTTCTAGGCCTTTCTTAATAGATTCCAACTATACTCCATATAATCTACTCTATTGTCTTCTCTCCATATGCCCAAACCATCTAATCTACAATAGGTGCTACCCCAACTCTCTAATGTTCTCATTTATAATCCTATCTCGTCTAGTTTTACCATGAATTGTTCATAGACAAGAAATAAAAAATTATACACACACATTGAAAAACTATGAACCACGGACACTCCTCGGATTAGACGTGTCCAGTGTCGAACACGCGTCAGTGTCCGACACCGACATACATGGTTCCATTGAATTATGTGATTTTCTCAAATTATTATCAGTATCGGCGATCGAGTGTGTGTCGTGTCCGTGTCTATAGCTGTGCTTCAGAGAAAAAGAAATACCTTGTTTGTCAAGGGTCTTTTAGGAGGCTTGTAACTTTTCTGAGAAAGCAAGAAAAGTATGACCACCAAGAGAAAAACTTCAATAAATAAATGTCCTTCAAACATAAGATAAAAAAACAAATCAAATTAATTAATCAATTATTAATCATCCATCTATAAAGTAAAAAGTAAAAGATAATTAAGTCCATAACAAGAATTATTACCACCAAAATTATATCCAAAAACTATAGCTCTTGCAGAAGGAGCATCTAAAGCATATGTAACCCAATTTAATGTAGTGTTCACAAAATTAACAACAGCTGAAGCCATCAGTAGCTTAATATATCAATCAAAATATCAATGAATCCTTCAATTTCACTCATGCATGTGAATTTTCCACTAGTCAAATTTCACAAAATTTCATGAAATTCTCAAATCATGAAAAGTTTAAATCCTGCAAAGCATAAGAAAATCAAATATAAGCATTCCAATCAAAAAATAGAATCGAAAAAATTTGATTTTGAATCAGAATCTAAGAGGAATTGAATTGATGAATCGAAACGACATGACCTACCTTATGATTGAGAGTGAAACGACGAGAGCTTGATTCGATGCGAGATTCAGAAATGATAGCAAGAGAAAAAGAAGAGAAAAGAAGAGAAAGAGAAAACAAATATTTTATTTTAACGGCTATGATGGTGCCACGTCAGATCTCGTTAGCGCTAACTAAACAGTTGTCATGATGCGGCGTCTGTCTTTCTATCTGGATTCACTTCTGCTTGGCTGCTTGTTTCTTTTCCTTATTTGCTTTCTTTTTAACTTTCAAACAAAATTTGACTTTTCTTCTTTTTGGAGTTGTTTCATTTTGACAATTCTTTTCAAGTTTTGAAAAACAAAAGAAGTGAGTGTTAATGATCTTCTAGTAAAACATGAAATCCTTCCAAATTTGTCATGCAATTACTAATTATTTGAGTTTTGGTTATAATCTCATTTGATTATTTATGTGACACGTAATTAGTGACATAGCGATGACGTGGCAGAACATGATTGGAAAAGGACGTGGATGACTTGGCAAATTTCACATGAAATGACCGTTTTGCCCTTGAAGAAACTAGACAAGTGTGAAATGACCATAATACCCTTTCTTCTTATTCCTTCTCCAAAACCAGTATCTTTGTTCATGTCACTGAAGGTGTTGACCGTTGATAGTTTCTTTCTGTTTCATGTAAAGCTTCCATCGTTAAGGACACGTCACTGGAGGTGTTCGTTGAAAGTTGTCGAAAATGTGGATCTGTGATGAAAACAACAACCAACAATGAGTAAAGAGTATAATGATGACTAGTGAGTTCAAAACGGATTTCAAAGAGGAGACACACATGGAGTACGAAACTGAACTCAGAGGAGGATGCGGTGATTGTTTTGACAGGGAGACAGAAGTGGTTGTTGATGGTGAAGAAAAGTGAAGGCGGTGGTAGTTATCATAGATCTAGTTTTTGGTTGAAGAGAGATCTGGGTTTTGGAAAGGTAAGAAGAAAGTTGTGGGTATTTTAGTAATTTTGCATGTGTCTTGGATCATTAAGGGTAAAATGGGCCCTACTTGCATGGCCGTATCTGAGGCAGGGCGAGGAGGGAGACCATCCTATACCTCAAAAAATAAAAATTCATAAACTAAAGATATACTTAGTGTGCTTGCAGATCATTTTTCCAAAGTATCTGAAGAAAATTCATTAGTATACCATCTTGTATCCAATATACACTGATTATTAGGAGTGAATCAAACCTAAAGTTGGTGTGGAAACATATGCATTGGAGTTCTAAACACAACCTTCAGTTCAATTGTTCAAGTGTTGTAGCATTTTTCCCCAACAACAGTTTTTTAAACCATGCAATTGGGTATTTGTTCTTATTCTTTGATAACCACTTTTCTAACGATGAACTTTTATTTGACTGAGAATTTTTTTTTTAATTCAATTGTAATGTTCTCTTATTTAAAAAGGAAAAAAAATTAAACATTACAAAATTACCGATGTGGATTAAAATAAGAGCCAAATAATTCAAAGATTAACATGGGTTACACGTGACATTCTATATTCTAAAAATAAAAGAAATGATATTTATATAACCATTTTAGAACAACTTTTGGATCTCTTTCATATTCTTTTTGTGTTCTTACTCTTTTTACCTCTCTCTCTCTCTCTCTCTTGCCATAAAATAGTTGTACGCATATTATTACTCAAAAATAAATTCAGAAACGTTTTTTGTTGTTTATTCTTAAATTGAAGACAATGTATCCAACCATCTCACGATCCAAACAAATGGAAGTATTAAGTTTCGTTGAACATAGTTCACTTGACTTGAGGCTTAAATAACACTACTTTTAGGTGGCAAAAACAATCTAGGTAATGGTTTTTAGTAATTCTAGTGGCCAAAACAATCATGGTCACAAATTCAAATCAGTATAACATTTTACGAAACATACCACGACAAGGACAGCTTAGAATCTTATCATGTATGCATTCAAAAGTTTTATAATACAATGCCAATATTAGCTTCTACCAATAAACCTGACCTTGTATGTACTAATGTACACACCACTAAAAGTCATATAATACAATGTTTTCTCCAATGTTTTGACCACATCAACCATAGTGTAAATAATCATTTTCTTTACCTGTCGCCAAAGAAGTAGCAATTAGGAACAAACTTTACAGAAAATACCATAAAAAATTGATTGATAGCGATAATGACTTGGGTAACCTGTAAGAAATTGTAAGTTTAAAAATGCAGTCTTCAAAAAGAACTTAGATGCACTCAAACCGATTTGAGTTAGGACTAACCTAAATACTAAGATATCAGAGGCTATGCTATATAAATTGGGCGACAATTGTCATGCAACTCGAGTAACGATCTAAACGTCTAAGATTGAAGTATTTATTTATGTCGTAATCATCTCTCACATATAAGCTAGTTTAGTGAATTTGAGTTAGGCTCAATCTAAATTCCAAGCCCGCATTCATAGGAACCATTTTCCCGAGCTCCTCCCCCTCTTAGGAATGTTTAAATGGGAATATGATAGAAACTAGTACCAAGTATAATTATTTATGAAATACAGTGGAATATTATTGATCTAACTTGGTGGGGGCAACCAGCTAGAATGAAAACAACATTTCCTAGCTTCTGAACAAAAATCTAAGGCTCGATTCCTACATACAAGTCGGTGTTGAAATGTTAACAAAATGGTACAAGCCTATTGATCTACACACCACAAACCAAACAACATAAGTAAAATATAAGCACTACTAATCATACTCCTCCTTATGCTTTTTCTTATGTCGGGCAGTTAGATGAAAGGTCTTATCATGGATGGGGTGAATAACCTACATTGCCAAAACAGATGTCATTCAAGAAGATACATACATAATGAGTGAACGGTCATCAGACTGCCGAGTCATCTAAATAAAGAAGCCTCTGTTGGGTGGGTCCCACCTCAAGTGGGACCACACACATATTTAAGAGAAAGAAAATAAAAGTATATGTGTGACTTTTTTTGTGATTGGGCTTTTGTGCCACGTGTCTATTGGTAAATCGGTTAATAACCCATGTGTGTGTTAAGTGATATAAAATGGAATCAAAATCCCTTGTTGCAGCAATTGGTGCGTGAGAAAATAGTGAGCAGCGCACAGTAATAGAATTGAATTTTGAGAGAGAGTTGTTCGATAGAAGAGAAAGAAGAAATTTTGGGTTCCGATGACAAAAGTGTGTTCGACAAACGATCTCTGTTTCGGCTGAAATTTGAGTATGTTATTTTTGTTACCTAGTTTGATACTTAGATAATTTTTCTAAGTAGTTTTGTCTTCTCTTTGTGTCTGTTTGCGATACCTATTTAGGGTTTGCTCTCTGGTTGTTAGAATCACCGTAGTTGGATGATTATTTGATGATTGTCAGTTCCTAGAGATTTAGGAAGACATTGATTGTAACCATTATTGTGATAGTGGTAGTTTTTTGGCTGGACTAGGTCCCGTGATTTTTATTCTCTCACATTGAGAGGAATTTTCCACGTTAAAATTCTGGTGTTCTCATTTGCAGTTTTTACTCCTTTTATTGTTTTTTATTGTTGTTGTTGGTTGCGCTGGTAAATTGGATTGTTCAAGTTCCACAAAAGGAGATAATTTAAGCTTCCGCATAATCCGCATTGTGCACTCTGATCCCAACAACTGGTATTAGAGCTTCGGTTCTTTTTGTGGAAATTAATTTGTGGTGAATAATGGAAGTCAACACAACTCGTATGGTGTCTTTGAATGGGTCGAATTATGCCCTTTGGAAAGGTAAGATGGAGGATCTGCTTTATGTTAAGAAATATCATGAACCTGTGTTTGTTGCAGCGAAGCCTAAAGATAAGACTGATGATGAGTGGACTCTACTACATAGATAGGTGTGTGGGTACAGTAATGATAATGTTTTGAACCACATTAGTGGAGAGAACAATGCAAAATCATTAGGGGATAAGCTTGAGCAACTGTATGCGAAGAAGACATGTAATAACAAGATGTTTTTGATAAAGAAAATGTTAGGTTTGAAGCTCCAAGAAGGGACTTCGTGTGCAGATCATTTGAATACTTTTCAAGGAATTATGAATCAGCTATCTCTATGGGTATTAAGTTTGATGATGAAATTCAAGGGTTGTTTCTTCTTGGTTCTTTGCCCGACTCGTGGGAAACTTGTAGAATGTCTTTGTCTAATTCTGCTTCTGATGGTGTGTTGTCAATGGGCCTTGTCAAAAGTAGTGTTTTGAATGAGGAAATGAGAAGAAAGTCTCAGGACTCATCTTCAGAGTCAGGGGTATTGGTTACTGAATCAAGGGGGAGAAACATGAACCAATATTCAAGTAATAGAGACCAAATCAGAAGTAATTCCAAGAAATTTATTCAGTGTTACAACTGTGGTAAAAAGGGGCATAAACAAAGATTTTGTTGGGATTTGAAAAAGGAGAATGAGGACAAAGGTAAAGGTAAAAAGAAAGAAGAAGATTCAGATGGTGGCTCGACTAATCCAACATATGATCATGAATTACTTCTTGTTGAAGAGCATGATATTGTTGATAGTGCATCCAGTTGGGTGATGATAGTGGTACTTCAGCACATGTCACTTCCAGGAGAGATGTTTTTTGCTCATATACTTCAGGTGAATTTGGTGATGTGAAGTTGGCTCATGAAGGTGTGTTAAAGTGTGTTGGCCTGGGGAAGTTAATTTGGAAATGTCTAATGGGGCAAAGTTAACTCTCAAGGATGTGAAGCATGTTCCAGACATCCGATTGAATTTGCTTTCGGTGGCTAAACTATGTGATGAAGGTTATGACAATTTTTTCTCAAGGGATTCTTGGAAACTTACCAAGGGATCTATGATTATTGCAAGAGGTACAAAATGTTCTAACCTCTACTTGACACATGCAAAAATAATTAAAGATGTGCATGTGATTGAATCAGCTGAGAAAGTTGAGTTGTGGCATAAGAGGTTGTGTCACATAAGTGAGAAAGAGATGGTTAAGCTATGCAAGAGTAATGTGTTGTCTGACATGAGTAATCCACACTTGAATAAGTGTGATCACTGTTTTGTTGAGAAGAAAAGCAAAGTTTCTTTTGAGGTTCACTCACCTAGAAGACCAGAAATTCTTGATTTGGTGCATTGTCATTTATGCGGTCCTATGAAGACATGAACAATTAGGGGGAAGCGCATACTTTCTGAGTTTTGTTGATGACCATTCAAGAAAGACTTGGGTTTACACCTTGAAGAGTAAAAATGATGTTTTGAGCATGTTTAAGAAATTTAAGGTTTTAGTTAAGCGTGAAACTGGGAAGAAGTTGAAGTGCATATACATAGATAATTGAGGTGACTTTTTGAGAAAAATTGGAGCTTATTGTAGAGAGAACTTGATTAGATATCAGAGGTCTCTACAATTTAATGGTGTTGCTGAGAGGATGAATAGAGCATTGGTGGAAAGAGTTAATTGTTTGTTATTAGATGGAGAGCTTCCAGAATCATTTTGGGGAGAAGCATTGAGCACAATTGTGCATTGTCTTGAATCTTTCACCATGTGTGTCCTTGCAACATGAAGTACCATAGATGATTTGGTCAGGTAAGAATGTTTCTTATGACCATGTGTGTGTTTTTAGGCTATGGCCTAGATGGAGTTGGTTACAGGTTGTATGATCTTGTTATGAAGAAACTTATCAGATGTTGTGAGGCTGAGTTCATTGAAGATCAGCGCTTGAAAGACATTGATAAAGTTAATGTTGATGATCCAACTCATGATGAAGACCGTGAAAATTGTCATGGGGAGAGGTGCAATCTGAGGTTGAGTCTGTTGCACAAATAAAATCCACTCATGATAGAAAGCCTATGTTGAGGTACACTGCTGAGCAAGTTGCTATTGCAATTGATGATAGAGCACCTGATTTTGATTCTCAAGAAATGAAGAATGTTGATGTTTGCGACATAGTTGTTCAAAAGACAACTGATTGTCCCACTTGAATCGTGAGGGGGAGAATTGTTGGGTGGGTCCCTCCTCAAGTGGGACCACACACATATTTAAGAGAAAGAAAATAAAAGTATGTGTGTGATTTTTTTTGTGATTGGGCTTTTGTGCCACGTGTCTATTGGTAAATGGGTTAATAACCCGTGTGTGTGGTAAGTGATATAAAAGGGAATCAAAATCCCTTGTTGAAGCAATTGGCGTGTGAGAAAATAGTGAGCAGCGCACAGTAATAGAATTGAATTTTGAGAGAGAGCTGTTCGACAGAAGAGAAAGAAGAAATTTTGGGTTTTGGTGACAAAAGTACGTTCGGCAAATGATCTCTGTTTCGGCTGAAATTTGAGTATGTTATTTTTGTTACCTAGTTTGATACTTAGATAATTTTTCTAAGTAGTTTTGTCTTCTCTTTGTGTCTGTTTGCGATACCTATTTAGGGTTTGCTCTGTGGTTGTTAGAATCACCATAGTTGGGTGATTATTTGATGATTGCCAGTTCCTAAAGTTTTAGGAAGACATTGATTGTAACCATTATTGTGATAGTGGAAGTTTTTTGGCTGGACTAGGTCCCGTGGTTTTTATTCTCTCACATTGAGACGAGTTTTCACACTGAAAGCACGAAAATGATTTATAGGGAATTGCAATCTGTTATGGACGTTGCCCCTAACAAAGTGTGCTGGAACCCTTTAAGCTAGGCAGCACTTACCAATGTGCTGAAGGACTGAACAACCAAGGACCAACACAACTTATTACAATGTACGGAACTCAAGAAGCAAAACATACATTGTCTAATGATGCAACTAATCAGAAAAATATAACTTTCAAATTATGAATTACCAAAATACATACCAAGGTAAATGACACTTCAAATATCAAATATAGAATCAAATGAGTGTTTCAAAGACAGATCAATGACCAAAAAAATTAAGATTTGATGTACTTAAAACTACACAACTATCAGCTCATAATGCAATGGCCTACAAAGGCATCATATACATCCTACAAATTATGCACCTTTATATATGATACTCAAATAATAAATAAAAATATAAACATAAAAAAAATTCATAACACAATCTAGAAAAACACAGTCCAGGAAAGTCACAGGGAATTGAAGCAGATGACTATATTTTGTTACTTAAGGTTACATCGCTTCATCTATCAATTGCTTATTCAACTAAATCATATGAAGAACTATTTTTGTATGTTTTAAATTTATAAGTATTCCCTAATATTGGTATTATTTTTTGTAGGTGCAAAATGTTTTTTTTTTTTTGACAAAAGGTGCAAAATGTTTAAATTACCTGAAGAATGAAGTTCTCTAGTTGGCTAAATTTGATTGACATTATTGAATGTCAAAATCATTTTTTTTAATCTATGAAAATGAGCCATTTGTATTTACTAAAAATAAATTTATGATGAGCATGTACTTTTATCTTACGTCGGGTCTATTTGATGCAATATAACTATTTTCCTATGAATTTTTATTTTTTTAGGTAATCCAATGAAAAATCGTAATTGTTTATGCACATGTTCACTCTCGTATTAACGTTTATATTTTATTTTTACAAAATTCATTTTTCTATCTAACATAATCATCTCAACAAATAATTCATATCTATTTGATTTTATCATCCAAATATTTTATTTGTTTGTTTTTATTACATTCTAATTTTATTTTAACATCAAATTAAAAAGGTATGAATATCCATATAGTAAGGCATTTACAAATATTTGCAAATATCAACGTGTAAAATGATTTTTTATACAAAAAAATAAATTATTATAAAATAATTGAAATTATGTAGTATTTATTCCTTAAAATTTAATATTAATAATTGCGTCACTAATGGTCATTTTACAACTGTTCCATGTGAGATTTGAACAATATGTCTCTTAAAGATAAAAAGCATATATATTCAACCCAAAATATTATACCACACACTTTCACAACAAATTACAAATCAAACAAAAACCATTAACTAGAATATCAAGTTATATTTTATTTCATGACGAGAAATTTTTTATTTAAGTAATACGATAATTGTATAGTTTTACTAATGTAATAACATGTACGGATTTCTATGAGCCTGGATACTTAAAAAATGTTTTATTTTATTCTATATGTGTTAATAATTTTACATTTTTACTAAATCCAATTATTTTCATCCTCATGTGCATCTATTAATTTAATTTATAGATACGTAAAGTATGATTTACTTTATTCTATTTGTGTATACCCATTAAGATATTCGTACTGTACCGTTCTACCGTTATGTGGTGAATTTTATTTGCAGACACCATGCATTCATAATTTTGGTCATCCTTAATTATATGTCTAACCCGACAATACCGGCTAAATATACTAGTATTACATAAAATTAAGGTAAGAGACGAATTGTCTAATTTTGCCTAATATTTTTCATCAACATTTTTAATCCCCGTAAAAAAAATTCGTCACAAGTTTTGGTCCTTAAAAAGCTAGAGAAAAATGTTACAGGGACTAAAAAAAGTAATTTTATTTTGTAGAGACTAAAAACAAAACTCTAATGTTCATAAAGATCAATTACTTAATTAACCCTTATTATTATTATCAACATTATTATGATCATCATTGTGGTCGTCGTCATCGTCCAATTGTCCCTTCTTGTTTTCAAGGTGATGGTTAATTTAGTGATCTTATTTTTTAGGGCTATTTTAGGAAAAGAAAAAGTCATCTCAAAAGAGCTGAAATAAGTTATTTTTTTATATATAGTATAGATAAATAAACATAGAAGTATAGATATAAAAAAAAAAGATTTAACAATTATATTTGCTTAGGGGATCGTCAAACAATAGAACGAGTAAAACTATGGAGCTAAAAATAGTTCAATTGAAGTTAAGGAGTTAAAAAATTCACCGTTAAGAAATTAGGGTTAAAAACAGAAGACTTGCTTCTCAATTAAGTATTCTTTGTGTCAAATATTGCTCCCCTACAAGTAGTACTCCGTAAGTCATATTGAATCCCCACTCCCTTCTCCTTTTCGGTGCCTTCTGTAATCTTTTTTCCCCCTTCAGAATTAGCAATCCTCCTTTTTGCTTTGCTTTCTCGGCGCAGGATGGCCAAACCATTAGGTGAAACTAAGGTTAGTAACCACATACCGGAAAATCTTGCATTATTCATTCTATCAAAACTTCCATTAAAATCTTTAAAGCGTTTTGGATGTGTAAAGAAAACATGGTCTCTCTTATTTGAAAACTCTTATTTCATCACCATGTTCCGCACTAATTTCATATCTATTCCTCACTCTTACTATGATGATACAACACTCATCCTACAAGAGGTTGTAGAGAGACCTCTTAAATGCTATATCCATTCACTTTCTGGTGAGAGGTTTGAGAATAGACTCAAATTCCATATGCCAAATCCATTTCAAGTGGAGGACCCTCTCCTTTATATTTTAAAGTCTGGATCTGCTAACGGAACTCTTTGTCTATATGGAGGACCCGATGAACTTGTATTGTGGAATCCAAGTACCGATGAATTGAATGTCGTTCCTTCCAGTTCTATGGTCTCTATGCCATCTTATCGGGATCCTTACATTACTCTTCATGGATTTGGTTATGACCATGTTAGAGATGACTATAAGATTATTAGGTGTATACATTTTTTTCCACTAGAAGATGAAGATCTTTTTCGTCTCAACCTGTCGAAGGAAGATGTGCAACGGGATGAAATATCTTATGCACGTGTGTGGGAGATTTATAGTCTAAGATGTAACACTTGGGAAGAACTTCATGTCGATATACCTCCATATTGTTTTTCAGGTTTATTTTACACAGATGGAATATGTCATTGGTTGTCTAGAAATAATGCTCAACATTACATGGTGTCATTTGACTTGAGCAATCATGTGTTTTTTACAACATTCACGCCCTTAGAAATACCGACAGACATAGATCCCAATTTTGATTTTGAGGATGTGAGTAAACAATTGGTGATGTTAAATGGTTCCATTGCTTTGATCTCTTGGTATGAAGACACGACCACCTTTCACATATCAGTTTTAGGTGAACTTGGTGTGAGTGAATCATGGACTAAACTCTTTATTGTTGGACCTTTGTCCGACCTGTTTACGTATCCTATTGGAGCAGGGAGTAATGGTGATATATTCTTCAAAGCTGGAGATGGAAAACTAGTCTTTGATTTAAGAACACAGATGATTGAGGAACTTGACGGTGTGGAAAAAGCATATTCCAAAATAATAATCTATAAGAAAAATGGAGGAATAAATCATTAGTTAGTTTTTGTTCTCAATTATTAGGATAATTTTATCTTGAATAATAAAAAGTGGTTTGTCAATCACCCATTATCATATTTATGATTACGAAGCATATGATTAATTAATAAACCATCTTGTAGTTATGAATGTTGCAGCTTTGACAATTTTATATTGAAAGTATTTGTACTATCTTTCTATTTGAAAATTGATGTGGTTTTTATTGTTAGAATAATCTTTTGTTTGCATTTCATTTATTTCTACTTGAAATATATGTTCATGTTTAAGTTTGCGCTTAAATTTTTTGGTGTGTGTTCTTTGGCTGAAGAATCAAGCGAATGAAATTTCATAGTATTTATACAATCCTTTTGAAAGGAAAAAGCTCTTTAAACAAACAATGAGAAGGGAATCAAAACACATATTTCATTCAACTTGCATTTAGTTTTCTTTTAGTTGGAAGGAAATAAAAGCCGTTATGTTTGTAGTCGGCTTCTATTTGCCAAACTGTTATTGCACGGGATTATAGAGTGAGTTATGGCACTAGATTTTTCTGGATTTAAGCTTTTGCAGTATTTCTGAAGTACCTGATGCTAGATTCTTAAGTTTTTACTCCCCATTCCCATGTTTATGCTATATCACAAATTTTGGGTTTGCTAGCTCTAGCTGTGACTTTTGGAAGAAAAAAACATGTCTTAGGCTTCAAATTGATCAGTGGTTATGGGGCTGACATATTATATTATCATTTGTCTAAGTTTAGAAAACAGGATGATTATTGCTTAGCCTTTTTATTCTATTTCTTGATTTCTTTATCTCCTTCACAAGTCCCCCTTTTCATCTTTCGTATTTCTGTCGACTGTGTTATTCTTCATCCTCCCTTGAAAAGGGCTTTTGAATGTCTGTGTGATATAATGAACCATTTATTGACTTTGGAATGCGATGTAAAAGGCAGATTGCAAAACTTTTGAAGGTTGCAAAATGTTGGAAAAAGAATAAAAGCGTAGCATAATATTAAAATGTGATCTGATACGAATAACTGCATCGATTGTTTTCAAAATTCGGGTTTGGTTAGCTATCAAGTATGAATAATTATTAGCTGTTCACTTTTCCAAGCTAGTCTAATCCAATTTAGTTGGTTACTCTCTTAAACAATCATTTCTTCTTTCTCTTACAGTGTAGTCAAATAGCGGCTACGGTGCTATAGCATTGCGGATATTTGTTCCACAAATATTATTCTTACATTATATGCTATATAGTACAATGTGTAGTCAAATAGGAGTAATTGTTCTTGTAGTGTCTTATAATGTAGCGTAGAGGAATTTGAACAAATTATTATTTACCGCGATCTGCAATTGATGTTATTGTTCACTTGTTTAAACAGAATGACCAACATAATGAAAAAAAGGTCAGTATGACCAACAGAATGAAACAAGTATTAATTTGTTAATAATTTGACTCATATTTTGTTATGTTCATGCAACCTGGGATGCAAAAGCTTGATATATCAACAAGAAAATCAAGAAAAATTAAAAATCAACTAACACAAACTTAAATTAATGTGATTTTTGAGTTCTTCGTTGCAACATATATGTATGTGGATTTTTTCCACCAGTCGAAACTAGTATGTCATTGTCAATGATGACGTCCTATGTTCGTCCAAAATATAGGGTTCCTTGCACATATTAGACCATCCGTTGGAGCTATGTTGAAGATTGACTGTCTTACTTCAATCCACTCACGTGTACGAGTCACAATAATTTCCGTAGGACTCCATCATATTTGCTTCTATTGTGGTACAAAGTTAAGTAGTGCTGTAAATTTCTTGAATCTCAAGCAGCTGGTGATGAACATGCAGGTGACATGGTTTGTGAAACTGAGTCTTGCTTATGTTCTTCATTGAATCTTATGCACGATGGGTGATGATTTATTTTATATATTGAATTGGTGAGTCTTCACTCATGCATCATATCATTGTTAGGGAAATTGGTGAGATTGCTGAGTGTATGTTCAGTAACATAACTCTGACATACAAAATTGATTAGTATAGTTGGTAGCACATGCATGTAGGTGATAGGAAAGAAGTGCATTTTTGCATATAAATGTTGATGTTTGAAAATGGTGTGAGTTCTGAATGATGAGTGAATATTGATGTTTGAAGTAGAAAGTGTTGTGAATTATACACTTGAATTATTATGCTATAGTGTAGAGCCTTAAATTATTTTGAAAGAGTTGTTTTGCATATAAACGTTGCTCTGATTCCATAACACCAGGGTTAAGGTGTTTTCATCGTTTTGTTAAGTTTCTTGGAGTTGATTTTTGAAACTATGATTTTATTATGCTATAGTGTAGAGATCTTAAATTATTTTAATTGAAGTTGATGAACTATTCCGCTGCTTTAATTATGATTTTTGATTTATGAAAAAGTGGATTGTAGAGTATTTGTAACACCTATTTAAATAAATATACTTTTTATTTAATAAATAAAAATCGGGGTCGTAGGGTGTTACAATAATAGTTTACGCTTGAGCGATTTTGAGGCTCTGATGATTGCCATTTCGGTGTTGAACATTGTGATTTGGTCGACTAGGTCACTCCTTCCGTTGAAAGTGGACCGTGAGGGTGGTTTGAAATTTTTGAGAACTGGCACGTTTCAGATCTCCGCCGAAAGGTTTAGGGATCCAATTCCTCCGTCTCTTCATCGTTATGGTGGAGCTCATCCTGTTGTTGTTGGATCATGTTGACTGAAGCCTGTAGGGCTTCGTTTTGTTGTTGCAGCTTCTGTAACTGGATTTGCATCGCTACAACGATGTTTGGATTTGCGTCTCCCCCGACCATCGATTTTGTCTAGGGCGTTATTGGTTTGAGATTGATGGTGGCCTATGATAGTTTTACCGAAGCCCCACATTGAACGCTAACTGTACTTGAAATAAGCACGATGATCAAGTTCTAGGTCTGTATATTTTTGGTCCTCTGAGTGTGACCCCAGGGTGCTATTTATAGCTCCCCCTACTTTATGGCGGCACCTACTCTAATCTTTATTATGATTCTTTATTACATACAACTTTATCTTTTTTTAAATCAGATGTCACTATTTTGAGAAAGTCTATTAAACACACATTATTCTATAACATAACTAATAGTACGCTTAGTCCATAGGGTCATACACCAGTCCAAAAAATTGTTGTCAACAGAACAAAATATATAGTTCATTCCTTCAAAAAAAATATATAGTTCATTAACTTCTTTACTGTTATTGTAGTAGCCAATTATAATTTTGTAGTGACATTTGTTGTAAATTTAGAGTTGGAAATTATCACATATAAGAATTTAAAGAGAAATATCATAACAAATAAATATGACTAATAATAAAGTAACATAAAGTACAAGGAACTTATCGAATTTGGTTGCCGACAGCTCCATCAAAATCTTCATAAATCAAGTTAGAGGAAACCTGCAAAACTAACACACATTGTTATGTAACCTGAGGCGTGACATAGTCGCTGTCCTTGAGGATTTTATCCGTCTCATTAGCGCATATCCTCCCAGGATACAACAGGCCTTCCCCGATATGAATCATAGCCGGAGGTGACAGAACAACTCGAATGTATCTCAAAGATAACTGGAGATGTAACCCAGAAACTCAGAATTTTTTATGAGAGAAAATAATGGTGTGTACATAGAAACATATGAAAAATGAGAGAGTATGTATGTGCTATTATATTTTTGGCTAAACTGCAGTTTTGACCCCCTAACTTTGACAATGTTGCGATTTTGGCCCCCTATTAAAAAAAATGAAAATTTTGCCCCCTATGTTTTAGCCCCTTTGCAAAAGTGACATTCTGGTCAATTTTGACCTGGTTAACGCGGAGGTGGCATGCCACATGTGTATATTCCCATTTTTTTAAATCAAAACGCCACCTGTGTAATACTTGAATAAAAAAAAAGAAAAGGAAAATAGGGAAATGATTGGCACGTGAGAGTTTACAACGGTAAAAAAACTTCAACCTTAAAAACTCCTAATTCTTCAACCCTTCTTCTTCATCTGTTCTTCTTCATCCTTCCTTCTCCATAATCGAACCTTCATCTGTTCTTCTTCAACCATTCTTCCACATCGATTCTTCCTCTACATCCTTTCTTCCTTCTACATCGATTTGTTTTGTGTGTTTGCAGATCGGAAAACAGAAAATGGCTGGTAACAATTCATCTTCAACTGTTTCTGGGTCATCAAATATGGCCAAATCGAGGTTGGTTTGTTATTGTGGTGTTGAATCACCTCTGGTCACTGCGTGGACGGATGAAAACCCAGGAAGGAGGTTCCATGGTTGTGGAAAGTATTTCCAGAGAAGAAAGTGCAGCTTTTTCAGGTGGTTTGATCCAGAAGTGCCTGAGAGGCAGAAGAAATTAAATTCCAGTTACTCAACCTTGAATAATTAAATACAGTATTCAATACTTTCAACAACCCTTTTTTATTCAGAAATAATGTAATATGAGCTTTGCTTTATAGTTAACAGACATGTGAAAACAAAAAAATGCTTACTTTGAAGCATCCATATCGGGAATCTGTCCAGAGAACACGTTTCCTTGAGTTGATGGAACTTCCATATTCGAATCTTTCGTCTTCTCTGAACCTTTAGTCGCCGTCACACCTTTCTTCTTATTCTTTGTTCCTGTACTCCCTGTCGCATCTTTATTCTTCTTCGTCGAACCCGTACTCGTCGTCACCTTTCCATCTTCTTTCCATTTCATTTTCGCAATAAACAGAGATGAACCCGTAGATCCAGTATGCAATCGATTTGTGAAGGATATCCGATTTCAGAAACGATTTGGGAAGGAGATTATGGATGAAGACTTGATTTGGGAAGGAGATTATGGATGAAGACTTGATTTCAGAAACGATTTAGGAAGGAAACTTAAGGGTTTGTGGTTTTTCACTGATGTTAAAATTTGGGAAAATTTTTAACCCTAGGATCCGAAAGAAACTCTCACGTGCCAATCCTTTCCCTTTTTTCCTATTTTTTTTATTCAAGTATTACACATGTGGCGTTTTGATTTTAAAAAAAATGGGAATATACACATGTGGCATGCCACCTCCGCGTTGACCAGGTCAAAATTGACCAGAAGGTCACTTTTGCAAAGGGGCTAAAACATAGGGGGCAAAATTTTCATTTTTTTAATAGGGGGCCAAAATCGCAACATTGTCAAAGTTAGGGGGTCAAAACTGCAGTTTAGCCTATATTTTTCTGTCCTGCCATGCTTTTTATTCCTTACGTGTGTGTGTGTGTAAATATATAGCAAGCAATGTCCATTCTCATAGGCTAACAAAAACTGTTACTTATGTGTCACTAACCTTTTACTAATCATAATAATAGGAACATGTGGTCAAAAGGAATAAAATGAGTATCTCTTAATAATGATGAGTCATGGAGATATTTAAGGGGATATTGGAACTAGTCAACAAATAGGAATAAAGTAATAATTCTAATTTAAATTGTTTTCTAGTAATAAGAAAAACTTTTGAAATATTTAATATCTCAAAAATACAACAACATTTTAGTTTTTCATATCTTGTAAAACACATCAAGGCATATAAGGCTATTAAAACTAATTAAAAGCTAAAAGAAAAATAAATTGTAAGTGTTTCAACCAATATTAAAGGTATTCTTATAAGTGGGAGGATTTATTTTAAATTTTTTGAGAATAGGACATTTTTATTAATTAAAGTTATATTAATGATTAGTATTTTACAACCACTACTGAGGGGATTCAAACCCAGCACCTTGAGGTTATAACGTTAAACTCTTACTGATGAGATAGACCGTGAATTATAGGCGGTGGGATGAAGAAAAAAAAAAGGTGTGATATGACTGAATTGGATTCCAATGCGATACTTCTAACATAAGAGAGAGAAAATCACTCTAAATAAAACTCTTTGATTCCTTACTATCATTTTAGAGTATAAAATAGTAACTAGAAGGTCTATGAAATTAAGGAAAAAAATATTGTGTGGCAACACAATAACTAAATGACAGCTCATGAAAAATCTATCATAATGAATATTGCACATTTCTTTTACCAGCACAATAACCAATTCTCATATGTAGGGCGTTTCTGCATATAATCGGCGAAGCTTTTTAACCAATTCACATTTGTGATCAACACATTTGACAACATAAAACCAGTCTGTAATTTGTGGACAATCGACATCAGTTTCACAATGAATATGTACTGTAATGAAAAAGGAAAAGAAAAGAAAATAATGTTAACTAAAACATGATAAAAGATTGTGTACAAACTACAAAGTAAATAATTTTTTTTGAAAAGAATGAGAAATGACTTACCACCATCAACTTCCGTTATGGCAAGAAAGAAGGGAAGAAATAGAATCATAGCATAAACAAACTCGAGAATTTCAACCATATATTTTCCTCTTTGCATGTCAAAAATAGAATATGATTTGATCTCCTTTTAGTGTATAAAGTTCATGCTCTCCTAAAATTAAATATTTTTTTTATCACTTATAAAGTTGTAAAACCCCTTTATAAAATTATAATCATTATTAAATATCTCTTAAGTATTTGTTGAGTTTGTCTCTTCAACACACCTAGTAGGGGGGTTAAATAACAAACGTTCTAATTATTAAAATTTATTCTATTTTAATTAACTTTTCATTACTTTTTGAACCTTTCACGATTGTAAAAGATTTTTTTCTTTATGGACCATGATAAAGTTATTTGTCGGAATAATGCACCAAAATTATTATTTTTTGAACAAGAATAATGCACCAATATTAGAGTGAGAACATGTATATACATAATGGCGGAGTATTACAAGGACGTAGGTGTGCCACAACCCACCCTCCTCCCCCGTATTACAAGGGCATAGGTGTACCACAACCCACCCTCCTCCACCCCTAAAAAAAGAAGAATTTTTGTTCTATTAATAAAATGATAAAAATATCCATGACTTTAAAACAAAGTCAAAGCTTG